>JAEEGL011599742.1_pt1 | contig 16156 bp, 25 predicted proteins | sample 9134231 | NCBI WGS metagenome assembly JAEEGL01 (sample SAMN16246548, study PRJNA631951) | gut metagenome | biome: gut microbiome; feature: rumen; material: fiber-attached | host: Bos | place: Iran: Karaj | collected 2018-10
AACAACAAATCGAAGAACAATGAAAGTTAACATTAACGAGAACGGAGTCCAGAGCTCCAGTCAGAAGGACAGGATACTGGACTACCTCATGGAGGGACACTCCATCACCGCCTTGGAAGCACTCAACCTGTTCGGAACGCTACGCCTCGGAGCGAGGATCGCGGACATCAAGGGTATGGGCTACCTCGTGCATACCGAGATGGTGCATGACCGCAAGACCGGGAAGAGATACGCAAGCTATTCGTTGGTATGAGAAAATACAAGACTTATGGATATTAGAGTTGATTATAATGTCGAAGCAGCCGTTGGCGCTAATAAGGACATGAACTTTGACCAGCTGGTCGACGACTTTTTCTTCGGGGGCTTTGTAGATTGGGTCCGTCGTGATAAGACCGGATGCTACGTTTTCATTCAGGACGCATGGATTCCAGTTGTGGATTGGAAGGATAAATATTCATTCCCCGGAGCAAGGGATCTCACCTCCATCGCCAGATACTTTTACAACCTGGGGCAGATGAGCAAGACCAAGTGATCTATTATGATGTCAGTATGAACAACCCAGGGTGGTATAAGTGGTATGATCGCCGACCCTTCATCCATCGTGCAAGCGGAGGGGAACGGAGATGCCGGTCCGAATCCGGCCCCTGGAACAGAGTCCCAGCCGGAGTGGGAGTGTAGGTCATTTTGATTGTTGGAGCAAGGGGACTCCGGCTCCCCTTTTAACAGGAAAGATTATGAAATACGAGAAAAAGTACAAAGAGGCTCTGGAAAGAGCGAGAAACCTATATCCGGGAGTGCATAGTCATAATAAGGCTATGTTGGAGCAAATCTTCCCCGAACTCAGCAAGAGCGAGGACGAGAGGATAATAGATGATGCAATTCAGATTATTAGAGCAAGTCGTCTAAGATGTGCTGAATATGGCTCTGAGGCAGATAAACATCTAAATGCTATCGCTTGGCTCGAAAAGCAGAAAGAAAAATCGGAAATTCCGATTATCCCTATTATGCCAACACCGCCTTCTGGATGGGGATGCGACGGTACACATTGCACCAATCCTCAAATGGACTGCATTAACTGTCCAAGAAAGACTACGGGAGGCTCATTCAGCACTTCATCGGCTTCTGGTACATCAGCAGCAACCTTGCATGGCAACACTTCCGTTACAGACGGTAAGCCTCATAACCCATCATTCACTGATTAAAAGCGGAGGGATAATGTTAGAAGTTACAAATAACGACCAGAGAAATAATGAGTTGCTGCCTTGCCCATTTTGCGGAACAGAACCAGTCTGGTATTGTAAAGGTAATGTTGATTACTTGATGAGGAAACGCACAATAGTTATTAAGTGTCCTTTCTGTGGAACAAGGCAGGAAACCAGTGTACTTAAACTTCCCACCAAAATGGGGGCGACGATGGCAATCGCAAAGTGGAACATGAGAACTGAATTAAAAGCGGATGGATAGTATGAAAAAGTACAAAGTAACAGTTGACGGAAGGGTAGTTGACGAAGGTCTGTCATACAGGGAAGCCTGTGAGTTGGCAACTGAAATTGATAATGACCCCCGTTACTATTGGAAAGAGGTTGATATTGAGCCAATGGAGGTAAATGAAGCCGACATCTTTTGGTTATAAAAGGAGGAACAGAAATGATACAGAAACTTGAACATTGTGTCAAAGGTACAGACTACGGATGCAGTGGCGCAACCTTTTCGGAAGTGATTGATAAGGTTAACGAGGTGATTGACTACATCAACTCCCTGCCAGAAGAAAAGCCAAGCAGGGACTTGGAGGAAGCGGTAGAGAACTACATCGCACCGATAGAAAATGATGAAGGTCTTGACTATATCAATTTCAACGGTAGAGATATAAAGGATGCCTTCATCGCAGGATGGAATGGCAGCAAGGAGCAGATGCTCAAGGATGCAGTGGAAGGTGAAGTGGAAAACAGTTGCTTCGGGATTGTCTATTTGCGGAAGAATCTCATGAATGAAGGATATTCAACTGGCGACAAGGTGAAGATAATAATACTCAAAGATGGAGAATAGGCTATGTTTTGTACCGAATATTTTCCAGCCATTACACACTCTGACGACCCGGATTGCAAAAACTGCAAATACAAGGGGATATTGCGCTGCACCAACGCAAATGTCATAGTATCATTGCAACGAAGAAAAGAACTGAAAGAAAAAATAAAGGGATACATCAATGACAGACCAGGAGATTGAAAAGTGGGTGGAAGAACACCTGAAATGCCCATCGGGTAAGGAGTACGATGAACTTTCGGACGGGATATTAAAATGGGGCAAGTTTGTAGCCAAGAAGTTCTACAAGTTAGGAAAGGATGAGAAGAAAACGATTAAAGGACTTACTTGTCGTGACCTCAAAAAGATACATAAGATTGTAGAGGCGATGCTCAAAGAAAAGAAAGAAGTCTATATCGAAGGCCAGGAAGTATATGGCGCTATTTATCCAGCGTTCAGAGCATCAGAAAAAGCGTTTTATACCGAAGTGCTAAGAAGACTAAAGGAGAAAGTAAAATGAACAAAGTTTACAGACCCGGAAGCAAGAGGCCGATTAACGACCTCACGGGGCAACGGTTCGGGATGCTGACCGTAATCGGACCGGCTCCCACGCCGGATAGCGACAAGTACCGGAGACCGTACTGGGAATGCAGGTGCGACTGCGGAAGGGTCAAGGCAATAGCCGGGCAGTACCTCAGGTCCGGATCATCGAAGTCATGCGGATGCCTGCTACGGCAGCGCAGACCGAAGGACATCCCGGCAATGAAGGTTGAGGTCGACAGGACCCATTTCAGCGATGATTGGATGTTCCAGGAGCAGGGAGGCAAGACCCTCGTGAAGGCTTTCAGGACTAAAGAAGGAGACTGGATATGACACCGATGGAGGCAAGGGAGGTGCTGGTGGAACATCGGCGCAGGTCACGCGGCAAGGTCAGGGAAGCAATCGACATGGCGATAGACATCCTGCCGAGCGGACCGCCGAGGATGACTACCGAGGAAAGGTTCGACTACATAAGGAAGCTGATCCTCTGCAGCAAGGGGTTCGACCCGTTCGCCTCGCGGTCAAGGGAGAACCTCATCGTGACATGGAGGCTGTGCGTCTGGAAGCTGATGATGTCAGAGGGATACATCCAGCAGCATATAGCCGACATCTGCGGATGGGACCACTCCACCGTGTCCGTGGGTGTCTCGCGGCTCAACGGATACCTGGACATGGGAGACGACAAGGCTAAAGGCACATGGAAGGACCTGCAAGCTATTCTAAACAATCAGAGATATGGACAAGTGTAAACAATGCTGCTACCTCCTGGAAGGTACGCAGGACAGCAAGGGCGAACGCCGGATGAAGTGCGTCCGGAAAAACACCTACCTCGACACCACGGATCATCCGAGGTGCAAGTCGTTCAGGAGTATCGAATCGACGGTGCCGGAACACCTTCGAGAAGCCTTCCGGAGGATACGCAGGAACCTGACGAACCTCTCATAAAGGTTGCAGAAAGCACTCGCAGGGGGTTATATATAGAGATGCGTAAGCGGATATATCTGTCAGTAAACGAGGAGACGCACAGTCTCGTTACCCGTATCACGAAACAGTACGGGTTTAGCTCGACCTGCCAGATGCTGCTCACGCTCCTGATGCTCTTCGTCCGCAGGGTCCACGAAAGGGAGATGCTCGAAGAGAAGGAGACTCCAAGGGACGACATCGACGAGATGTTTGAAGAGTTCGAGAACTGGGAGCCGTCGGTCTATGAGACCGCGCTGCCCACGGGTGGAAGGAAGATAAGGAAGCAGTCGGTATGGCAAAAGACGAAAGATACAGAAGACTGATCGCATCTAAGCGTTGGCACATGCTCAGGCGTGCGGTCCTTACCGCCCACCCCCTTTGCCAGGACTGCGAGGAGCAGGGGCTGGTCAGACCGGCGACGGAAGTCCATCATGTCGTGCCGTGCGAATACGCGACGAACGGGAGGGAGATGGAGAACCTCATGTTCGACGAACGCAACCTCGTAGCCCTCTGCCATGACTGTCACGTCCGCAGGCACACCGAGATGGGAAGGTCAGGAAGGGCTGCTGCGAAGCGCAGGAATGAGGAACAGATATCCCGGGTGGTGGCACGGTTCTTCGACTGACCCCCGGGGGCGTTTTTTAAGAGGGGGCCCCCGAGCCCTATACCTCATCCGGACTCTTTTCCGCGCGAATTGAACTTTTAACCCAATTCCCCAAAATCATCTAATTGATTGAAAATGAAGGAAAAACAAAAAGATTATAGGGAACCGAGGAGAGAAGTCTCCCCGGCGGAGCAGGTGTCAAACGTCCGCGCGCGAATCTGGCGTATCCTGAAGGACGCGGGGATATGGGATTCCACGCTCACATACCAGGTGGAGATGGCTGCGACGAACATCGTCGTTTACCGGATGCTGAAGAAGGAAGTGTTGTCACTTCCCTCTCTGACCATCCAGATCACTCGTGACAACGGGTCTGAGGCACCGAAGCCCCATCCCCTCCTCCTCGAGCTCAGGGAGCAGGGTAAGGTGGTGGAGAAGAACATGGACTTCCTGCTCATGAACGTCAAGTCTAAGAAGGGCAAGGAGGCCGCGGCCGACAGCCTGAAGGAGTTTATGGCGAAGATGTCGGAGGTGTAGGATGACCGAGGCGGAGAAGGCGGTACTGCGCAAGCTGAAGGCTGATGTCGCATCGGAGCTCACACGCGGGCGTAATGCGTGGATGGCGGACTATGCCGAGGTGTGGGACACGGACGTAAGGATATGGGAGTACGTCTCCGGAGTGATAGACAATCCGGATGACCACAACCTCTACGAGCTGCTCTGCATCCGGAGGTTCTTCGACCACCTGTCCAGGTTCCACTGGAACGCGACGAAGGCATCGCGGTTCATCATGCTATACGAGCAGCTGAAGTTCTCCGGCATCAACGGGCGCACCACATACACCCTCACCCCCGTGCAGGCGTTCTTCTTCGCCAACATCTACGGCATGACCCTCGACGACGGGAGGAGGGTCTATCGGGACGTGTACCTCCTCGTGGCGCGAAAGTTCGCCAAGACCACGTCGGTCGCAGCCATGGCGGTCAACGACCTGCTGTTCGGGGACTCCAACTCGCAGGCTTACGTCGGAGCGAACTCCTATCGGCAGGCGAAGATATGCTTCGACGAGATTCGCGCCATCCTCCGCGGCCTCGACCCCGGGGAGAGGCATCTGAAGATTAACCGCGAGCAGGTCAGCTTCCGTGACGGGCTCCGGGCATCCACCGCCACCTGCCTGTCCGGCAACGCCAAGACCGGGGACGGCCTCAACGCATCGCTGGTCATCATGGACGAGTACGCGCAGGCGAGGGACACATCCACCAAGAACGGGGCGGACCTCAAGAATGTGCTGACCTCCTCCATGGGAGCGAGGCGCGAGCCCCTGACCGTGGTCATCACCACCGCGTCCGATGTCATAGACGGTCCGTTCGCCCACGAGCTGGCCGGAGTGAAGTCCGTCCTGCGGGGAGAGATACAGAACGACTACGTCTTCGCCATGCTCTTCGAGCCGGACGTTGACGATTCCGAGGGTGACCCGCACACCTGGCACAAGGTGCAGCCGCATATCGGGGTCACGGTTCAGCACGACTTCTACGAGAGGGAATGGGCGAAGGCGCAGCTCTCAACGGAGAACATGATGGTATTCCGCACGAAGCTGCTGAACATCTTCGCCGTGAACGAGAGGACCGCATGGATCGGGGCGGAGCTGGCCGCGGAGTGCTCGCGCCCGATGTCCATAGAGGGCACGGTGGGAAGACCGGAGTCCATGTGCGCGATAGACCTCTCCGAATCCAACGACTTCTCCGCCGTGACCTTCGGCATCTACTCTGCCAAGACCAAGTGCTTCCAGTTCCATACGGCATACTTCTTCCCGGAGGGCGCGCTCGCCGGTCACCCGAACGAGGCGATGTACCGGATATGGGTGGAGCAGGGGCACCTGATACTGACCCCGGGAAGGGTAATAGACTACCGGACCATCGTGGACTACATCCTGAAGGCGAACAAGTACCTGCTCATACTCTCCATCGGCTATGACCCATGGAAGAGCCAGGACGTGGTGAACATGCTATCCGCCGCGGGCGCGAAGAAGGTGCTGGTGCCGGTCCGTCAGACATACGGCTACTTCACGGCACCCGTGCAGTCCTTCGAGCACGGCATCAAGACGGGGCACATCACCATCAACGACAATCCGATAAACGCCTACTGCTTCGGGAACGCCATCCTGGACGAGGACCGGCTGGAGAACTGCAAGCCGGTGAAGAGAGGTGTGAACCAGAAGATAGACGGGGTGATAACCACCCTCATGTGCATGCGTCTTTTCATCGACTACGAAAGATAAGGTTGCCAGAAGGGGTTGCTGGGGGTTATATATAGAAACCCATATTATTCGCAATGCCCAACATCTGGCAGACAATAGCGTCCATGTTCCGTCGCGAGGGGTCACAGGCGGAGGCTGCACAGTCAACCTCCACTGCGGCCGCTACCGCTTCGACGGAGACATTCGCTCCGAGGCTCGGTCAGACCAGCCTCCTTACGGTGGGATCGTCGATGTCCGCCCTGCAGGTGGCCACCGTATACAGGTGCGTCAACGTGCTGTGCGGCACGTTCGCATCCCTCCCGCTGCAATACCTCAAGAGAACGCCTTCCGGCATATGGGTGGAACAGAGGGGCTCCATATCGGATGCCCTTTCCATCCAGCCTTCTCCGGACTACAACGCATATGACTTCAAGTTCACCGCCCTGCAGCACATCCTGCTGAAGGGCAACGCCTACATCATACCGGTGTGGTCGCAGGTGAGCCTCGGGGACATCGACAGCCTCGTGCTTGTGAATCCCGACTGCGTGGCGTATGATGACATCAACGGGACCTACACGGTATCCGACCTCTCCAACGGCATCAGCGGTGTCTATCGCGAGAACGAGATAATCCATCTGAAGAACATCACGCTCGATGGGAAACACGGCATATCCGTCATTGCCTTCGCGCGCCTTGCGCTCGACGTGCAGGCCACGGGTGACAACGAGACCCTCAACCGCTTCGCCAACGGCGGCAATGTCCGGGGTATCGTCGGCAACGACAATACGACCAGGGGATTCGGCGAGTACGCCGACGACCAGCTGGAAAAGACCGCCGACGACCTCGATGCGAAGTTCGGCAGGGGCAAGAAGATAGTCAGCCTTCCGGGGCAGGTGCAGTTCTCCCCTATCTCCATGAGTTCCGTGGACCTTGAGTTCCTCAACTCCCGCAAGTTCGGAGTCCGCGAGATCTGCAGGTTCTTCGGCGTTCCTCCGACATTCGTGTTCGATGACACGTCGAACAACTACAAGAGCGCGGAGATGGCGAACGTGTCCTTCCTGACGCAGACCCTCAACCCGATACTGACCAAGTTCGAGCTTGAGTTCCAGCGGAAGCTGGTGGCACCACACCGTTACGGGAAGTACAAGTTCTCCTTCGACCGGAAGAGCCTCTACGCCACCGACCTCATCAGCCAGGCGGACTACCAGACCAAGACCATCCAGTCCGGAGTCTACACCGTCAACGAATGGAGAAGGTACGAGAACAAGCCGGAGGTCCCGAACGGAGACCGCGTGCTTGTCAGCGCGAACCTCAAGGGACTGGATGACCTGGTGTCCCAGGGGCAGAACGAAAATGAAACAGAAAGCAATGAAGAACAGTAATGAGACCATACGCAGGGAGGTGACCTTCCCTGCCGGGCTCCAGATAAGGGAGCGTGAGGGTGCGGAGAGCCGCACCATCGAGGGGTACGCCATCATCTTCGGCGAGCCTTCGGCTCCGTTCTGGTCGGATGACCAGGGCGAATGCCGGGAGGTAATCGCGAGGGAGGCCGTGAGCAGGGAACTGCTCGATGCCTCCGACATCAAGATGACGATGTTCCACGACCGCCAGCTTATCCTTGCCCGCAGCCTGAACGGGGAGGGCACCCTCTCCTACGAGGTTGATGACAAGGGCGTGAGGTTCTCCTTCGAGGCACCGAACACCGTGGACGGGGACAAGGCCCTGGAGCTGGTGAAGAGGGGCGACATCAGCGGATGCTCGTTCATGTTCTCCACCAGGTACTATGACGAGAGCTGCGTGTCCCATGACGTGGAGATCCGTGACGGGAGGGTATATGAGACCTACACCGTCAGGGTGATAACCGGCATCTACGACTTCACCCTCGCGGCAGACCCGGCCTATCCGGACACCACCGTGGACGTGAGGGACCTTGCTGATGCCCTGCGCCAGAGGCGCGAGGAATCGCAGCCGGAGCCGGAGAAGGAACCGGAAGAAGAAGAAATCAATAACTACAAAGAGCAGGTAGCGGAAATGCGCGCTCGTGCTCGAGTGAGTATTCAATAACCATTTATTCCTTAACGTAATTATCAGATGAAGAAAAACACTCTGAATGTACGCGAGCTGCTCAACAAATATGAGCAGAACTGCGACCGCATCGGCGAAATCGCCAATGCTTGCGAGAAGGAGCAGCGTGAGCGCACGGAGGCGGAGACCGTTGAATACAACGCCCTTATCCGTGAGAACCAACTCCTCCAGATGAGAATGAACGCAGCCGCCAACGACTACGGCGCAGCCGAGGCCAAGGTGGATGCCGACACCATCCTCCGCGAGAACATCGCAGCAGGCCGTCAGACCGAGGTAAGGCTCTGCCGTGACCTCGTCATGGTCAGCGATGCCACCTCCGGCGGTCTCATCCCTGTGAAGATCCAGGACATCCTCGGACCTCTCACCGAAGGTCTCATCCTTGACAAGGTCGGCCTTCCTCTCCCTACCGGACTCGCCGGTGACTATGTATGGCCGGTCTATGAGGCCGTGTCCGCCACCGTTCTCGGTGAAGGCGTGGCACTCTCCGACACCACCATCCCTATGAGCAAGCTCACCGCTTCCCCTGAAAGGATCGGTATCGCCATCCCTGTCACAAGGCAGACCATCAACCAGACCGAAGGTGTCATCGAGGAGATCGTCAAGAAGCTCATGCCTCTGAGCGTGTCTATGCTCCTTAACAAGATACTCTTCTCCACCGAGAAGGTTACCGGAGCCACCAACCTCGTAGGCCCGTTCTACGGAGCGACCCCTACCACCCTCGCTTCCACACCTACCTTCCAGCAGCTCAACCTCATGAAGGCCAAGGTGCTCGAGACCGGCATCGACGGAAGCAAGCTCTGCTGGGTCATGACCAAGAGCCAGAAGGCCATCCTCGAAGGTACTCCTATCAACTCAAGCGGCATCTACGTCCCGATGATCCAGAACGACACCCTCTGCGGCCTGCCGGTCTATACGTCGAACTACATCCGCAAGAACGAGGTCGAGTACTACAAGGCTACCGTTTCTTCCGGCACCGTTACCTGGACCAAGCAGTCCTCCGCACCTGCAGGCGACCCTGACTTCGTAGTCAGCGGCGACAGCAAGGACAACGCCCTCGCAACCATCGCGGCTGCCGATGTATCCAACAACGAAATCGCAAAGGTCACCATCATCACCGAATTCATCGGTCTTGGCGACTGGAGGTACCAGCCGATGGGCCTCTTCGGTCCTATCAGCTTCGTTGTCGACCCTTACAGCAAGGCCCGCAACGACGCAGTCGATTTCGTGCTCAACGTGAACTACGGAACCAAGACCCTCCGCCCTGAGGCATTCGCCATCGGCCAGGTCTCCGCTGTTTCCAACTCATAACAACTGACGAAGTATGCCGAGTCTCAGTCTTGCACTTTTCAAGAAGCAGGTCCGGGCGGACGACTTCGACGACGATGACGAGCTCCTGCAGCATCTCCTGGACACAGCCGGGGATGCTGTGGTGCGCGCCACCAACCGGGAAGAGGACGACCTCCTGGATGAAGCCGGTGCATTGCCGCTGATGCTGCAGCACGCGGCCATGATGCTCGCGGCTCACTGGTACAACCAGCGCGAGAGCGTGTCTGCCGTGCAGATGCACGAGGTGCCGGACGGGATCGCAGCACTGATAAAGCCCTACCGTAAACTCTCCGAAGGATGATAGCAGGGAGACTTACCGAATACGTTACGCTCCTGCGTCCGGTCGTGACCAAGGATGCCTATGGCTCGAAGGTGACCTCATACGTCACCTGCCGCCGTGTGCATGCCGAGGTCCAGTGGAAGCAGGGCGGGACGGGTCAGGAGGTCTCCGAGCTCTTCCCGGACGTGCGCCTGAACGTCATCGTTTACTACGCGCACCCCGTCGAGGAGAAGTGGAGGATAGAGTACGACGGGACCCCCTACAACGTGACCGCCGTCGAGCGGTCACGGACGAGGGGCTTAAAACGCCTTATCTGCGAGAAGGTGAATGAGTAGGACCGCCACATACCGCTACGATGACGCGCAGCTCCAGGAACTGTTCAAGCAGCTGGACGAGAAGCAGCAGGTCAAGGCGATGAAGGGCGCGTTCAGCAGGGAGGCCCGCAACTTCCGGAAGAAGGTGGTGAATACATTGACATCCACCCCGGGCGGAAGAAGGGGCAGGCCGCTGGCCATAGAGGACTACGATGCCGAACGGCAGATCAGGGCGAGGGTGTTCAAGAAGGTGATGGGGTTCCAGGTGACGCTGAAGCCGAAACGCAAGACGCGCTACGGGTACCACCATAACCGGAGGGGACAGGACCTGCCGATACTCCTCTGGGCTGAAGGAGGAACGAAGGAGAGACGGACGAAGACCAATTCCGGGAAGCACAACCGGACATGGACATGGAGACTCAGGGCCCGCCACAAGACGGGAGCGATGCCTGCCTACAGGTTCATGTCGATAACGCGGGACCGCGAGAAGGACAACGTGACCGCATCTCTCCGTAACGAGATCCGTAAGTATGTAACCAACGCCGCTAAACGAAATGGCTGTACAATATAACCTCACATCCCTGTCGGCCGGACTGCTGGTCAACGACATCCTCTCCAATGACGAGGGGGTATCCGCCGTGTCAAACGACGTATTCCCCGTGGTCAGCGAGCCTGATGCCGTGCTGCCGTACATCTGCTACCGCACCTCGGCCATGCAGAACGATGCCGTGAAGGGAAGGGCCGGGGCGGATGCCGTAACGGTGGAGGTGCTCTGCTATGCGGGCACCTATGCGAGGACGGTGGCCATGGCGGAGGCGGTGCGCACCGCGCTCGACGGGGTGCAGGCTACATACACCAACACCGTCGGTACTCTCGTGGCACGCTCGATCCAGCTCATCGACTCCGAGGAGGGATGGTCGGATGACGCATATGTCAAATCACTAATCTTTTTAATCAGGATATAACGATATGCCTACAACGAAGACAGGATATGTAAACGGCAGCGACATGCTGCTCTACATCGGCACAAAGGCCATCGGACACTGCACCAGCCATACCACCACCTTCACTTCGGAGACGAAGGACAGGAGCGTGAAGCCGGTTGCGTCCGCAAGCATCAGCACAAGCCTCTGGAAGGGCAAGGGAGTGACGGGTCTGTCCATCTCCATCTCCTTCGAGGGTCTGTGCTTCTACGACGAGACCGAGGAGGGATTCCGCGAGGCTCTCGGCGCCTGGCGCACCGGCCAGCCGGTCACCGTCAAGTGCATGGAGCGTGAGGCCACCGACCCTTACCTTGAGGGTTCGTTCATCATCGCATCACTCGAAAGGACCGACCCTGCACAGGATGACGCCACCTATAGCGGAACCCTGGAGAACAACGGCGCGCCTACGAGCCTCGACGAGACCAAGATAACCGAGAATACCGTATAGCATGGGCAAGGTCGAGGTCGTAATCAACGGCGAATCCTACCCGTGCCGTATAACGATGGGGGCCATGCTCCGTTTCAAGCGCGAGACGGGCAAGGAGATAAGCGAGGTCAGGGACGAGGATGTCTCCGACCTTGCGGTCCTCCTGTACTGCTGCGTCAAGTCCGCATGCAACGCGGACGGGCGCGAGTTCAAGTACGGCCTCGAGGAGTTCTGCGACGCGGTGGATGCGGACGTTATGGAGGCGATGCAGCAAGCCCTTACGGAATCCGCCACCCCGGATGATGGGCAAAAAAAAAGTCTTTAGGCATCCTCGATGTCCTGGGCATAGCCATCGGTGAGATGGGAATGCCGCTGGGTGACTTCGAGGCCCTGACTCCGGACGAGTTCCGGGCGGTCTGCGAGCAACGCCGCCGGTGTGAAGAGGAAAGGCTGCACGACAGATGGGAGCGAATGCGTCTGCTTGCCACGATAGTCGTGCAGCCTTCATTGCGTAGGAAGATGACCCCGAAGCAGCTTCTCCGGTTCCCATGGGATGAGGAGGGGGTCAGGGAAGAGAAGAAGGAGAAGCTATCAAAGGAAGAACATCTCAAGAGGTTCACAGAACTGGTAGAGAAATACAAAGATGGCAAGTAACAGCACTATATCCGTAACCTTCAAGCTGGCGGGCGATGCCAAGTCGTTCAAGGAACTGATCGGGCAGAGCGACGCGCTGAAGAAGGCACTCGACTCCGCTGCGGTATCGTCGGACAAGATGCCGCGCAGGGTCATGTCCATGCAGAAGGCGTTCCGCGGCCTTGCCGGTCAGCTGGGAGGGATAGCCGCGGGATTCCTGGGAATTCGCTCGGCGATCAGGGGAATCCGGTCCGCGGTGGACCTCATCGCCGACTTCGAGAAGGCCAACTCCGAACTGGCCGCCGTATTGGGCACCACAGCCGACGGGGTGAAGGAACTGTCCGACGCGGCGCAGGTCCTCGGCCGCAGCACGAAGTTCACGGCATCGGAGGTGACATCCCTCCAGGTATCGCTCGCAAGGCTGGGATTCACTAACCAGCAGATCCTGGCGATGGAGGAGCCGACGCTCAAGTTCGCCGCGGCCGTAGGAACCGACCTCGGAAGCGCGGCAGACTTCGCCGGTTCCGCGTTGAGGGCCTTCGGACTGAGGGCCGAGGACACGCAGGGACTGCTGGACATGATGGCGGCTTCCACGACGAAGTCCGCCCTCGACTTCAGCAAGCTGCAGGCATCCATCTCCACGGTTGGACCGGTAGCCAAGGCATTCGGCCTTTCCGCGAGCGAGACGGTCGCCTTCCTCGGTGCCCTGAGCAATGCCGGATTCGACGCTTCGACGGCAGCCACTGCACTGAGGAACATCCTCCTCAACCTTGCCGACTCCAACGGGAATCTCGCCAAGGGTCTCGGATACACCGCCAGGACGATGCCGGAGATCATCGCCGCGCTGAAGGATCTTCGGTCTCGTGGCGTTGACCTCAACGAGACTCTCAAGATGACGGACAAGAGGTCCGTCGCGGCCTTCAACACGTTCCTCTCCGGTGTGGATACCCTCGAATCGCTGAACAACGAACTGAAAGAGGTTGACGGCACCCTGGAGCAGATGTACGGCACGATGACGAACAACGTCACCGGCTCCGTGGACAGGCTCAAGAGCGCATGGCAGGGATTCATCCTGCAGATGTCCGAGTCCAAGGGTGTAATCAAGGGTGCCATCGACCTGCTGACCAAGTTCGTGGATATGGCCAACAGGGCCTTCTTCAAGAACGCCCGTGTCGAGACCGCCGCGGACTTCTTCACGAAGGAGCTGACGAAAGCCATGCAGAATGGCGGCATGGAGGCTGCGGAGGAGTGGTACAACTCCATGATGGACACCCTTGACCGCAAGTTCAAGCGGGGCGTCAACAATTCGTTCCTGACCCTCGCCGATCAGAGGGCGTACAACGCCAACAAGGAGGGCCTCGACAAATCGTGGGCCGCCATCATGGCCCAGTACGGAAGCTACGGCCCCGAGGCCCCTGCGGTCATCACACCCCCGACCACAACCACGACAGATCCCGGACCAGACCCTGACAAAACGAACAATTCCAAGACCGCGGTCAAGGACCTTGCGACGGAGGTGGCGAACCTCCGCAAGGCGATGGCTGATGCCAAAACCACGGGAACCATATTCTCCAACCGGCTGGAGATGCAGGACCAGGTGCTTAGCACCATGCGATCCGGCATCACGCAGCTCATCAAGGAGTACGGTGCGGAATCCGATGAGGTCAAGCAGCTCATCGCCGAGTACAATACCCTCAAGGAGGCGAGGAAGAAGAGCGGAGAGATGCTTTCCCTGACTAAGGGGAAGATTATCCAGCCTGCATGGATGATGAACCAGAAGGAGGCCGGGCTGGACATGTCCGGAAGGATTACGCAGCAGAGGCAGTACACGCTGACCGTCGAGGACACCACGTCCGCATTGGGAGCCATGTCCTCCGCGTTCTCATCCCTGTCCGGTGCCGTGGGCGATTCGGCCGCCGCATGGCTCGACTGGATAAGCAACCTCCTGACCGCCGTAGGGCAGGCCATCCCTGCCATCATGAGCCTCACGACCGCGAACAGGGCGGAGGCCACCTCCAACGTGGCCGCCGGTGCGTCCGCTGCCGGTAAGTCGGTGGCGAGTATCCCGTATGTGGGACCGGTGCTGGCCGTGGCTGCCATCGCTTCATTCATCGCCGCGATGGCTAACATCCCGAAGTTCGCGAACGGCGGTCTTGCATACGGCACCACCCTCGGAGTATTCGGAGAATATCCGGGAGCGTCGCACAACCCGGAAGTCGTAGCCCCTCTGGACAAGCTGCGCGGACTGCTCCGCGACACCGGCTCTGCGGGAAGGGTTGACTTCCATATCAAGGGCCGTGACCTCTACGGCGTTCTGTCAACAGAATCCAACCTCAAATCAAGGAGCTGATGGCATTCCAAAGAAGATACAGCGGCGAGTTCCTGTCCATAGACGGGGTGACGTGGAGGTGCGACATCCTCCAGCAGGCATCGTCGGCATACACCGTGGGCGAGCTCACCTTCCCTGCGGACACTCCCCTCTCCATCGAATGGGACACCGTTCCGAAGGAGGGGGTCATCTGCGGATCTGTCGCAACCCTGAGGATAGAGTCCCCGGGAGACCGGACGTACATGGACCTCTATTCCGTGGAGCCGGAACGGATACGGCTGGACGTGTACCGCGCCAATGCGATTTACTGGTCCGGATGCTTAGATCCGGAGTTTTACGAGGAGCCGTATTCCAGGGGGTTCCGATATGACGTGACACTCACGTTCTCCGACTTCGGCATCCTCCGTAGGCTGAAGTACAACCTCACGGGGATGAAGACGATCCAGGCCGTGCTGACGGACGCGCTGACGCGCAGCTGCATCAACTACACGTCCGTTGACCAGTCCCTGATTTCGACGTATGTATCATCCAGCCGCGCGACACTTGACAAGCTCTCCGTGCAGAGCGGCAACTGGACCGACGAATCCGGAGACCCTTCCGACCTCTACACCGTCATCGAGGGGCTGATGCAGCCCCTCGCGATGAAGATGGTGCAGAAGGCCGGGAAGATATGGGTCTATGACATCAACGGACTCTATTCTTCCGGCACCTCGGAATCCATCAGCTGGTCGTCCACCGACCAGGCGCTCGGGACGGACAAGGTGGCGAACAACGTCAGGGTCACGTTCTCCCCTTACGGGGACAGTGCCATGTCCAAGGCCCTCGAATACGAGGGGCACTACTCGGAGAATATGGTATGGCTGGGGACGGAGACCCTGCAGCCGATAGAATACTACTCGTTCTTCCCGGACTACGAGAACACCTACGACCTCTACAACATATCATTCACGATATTCCACGACGCGGCAGGGAGCCTGCCGTATGTGGCTGACAAGTACTTCAAGATACTGCCTCTCCTCGGCGGAGAGGAGTGCAACGGTATCCGCAACTGGATAACGGTGGGACACGACAGCCTCGCTTCAGGCAACACCGTGCGCAAGCCTTCCAGCGCGTTCTCCTTGCATGCGGAGCTCTTCAGGACCGAGAGGTACTACCTTCCTGCCCTGTCCTCCGACGAGGCCGCCAACTGTCTCGTGCGCGTCAAGCTGCCGCTCCTGCTCGATACGAGGTACAACCCGTTCGAGGAGGCAGGCACGGGCAACGAGCGGGGCAACTTCGCATCCATGGAGGGAACCTGGCCGATGATCCCGGTACACATCAACCTCTACAACGAAGCGGGCACGGCCATCTACCACTACGAGAACAGCAACGTCACGCCCGAGGGTTCGGTGGCGAGCCTCTCCGCCACGCTCGGTTCCTG
>JAEEGL013683506.1_pt1 | contig 16156 bp, 12 predicted proteins | sample 9134231 | NCBI WGS metagenome assembly JAEEGL01 (sample SAMN16246548, study PRJNA631951) | gut metagenome | biome: gut microbiome; feature: rumen; material: fiber-attached | host: Bos | place: Iran: Karaj | collected 2018-10
CGGCGGCATGATGACCTACGGCATTCCGTCGTTCAAGCTGGAAAAAGACGTGATCGACGCCGAGATCGACGTGATCCGCCAGCTCGGTGTGGAGATCCGCTGCGGCGTGGAAGTCGGCAAGGACGTCACCATCGAGGAACTGAAGAAGCAGGGCTACGAGGCGTTCTACATCGCGATCGGCTGCCAGGGCGGACGCCTGCCCGGCGTTCCCGGCGAGACGGCCGAAGGCACCGACATCGCGGTGAATTTCCTGGCCAAAGCGCTGGGCGATGACCCCACCAAGCTCTCCGGCAACGTGGTGGTGATCGGCGGCGGCAACGTGGCCATCGACTGCGCCCGCACCTCTCACCGTTCCGGCGCCGGGACCGTGACGATGTACTGCCTGGAGTCGCGCGACACCATGCCCGCCTCCGACGAAGAGATCCGCGAGGCTGAGGAAGAGAACGTTCAGATCAATCCGGGCTGGGGCCCGAAGGAGGTCCTGACCGACGAGAAGGGCCACGTCAAGGGCATCGTTCTGAAGAAGTGCGTATCCACCATCGACGCTTCCGGGCGCTTCAACCCCGCCTACGACGAAAACGAGACCATCACCGTGGACGCCGATTACATCGTCTTCGCGATCGGCCAGGCCATCGAATGGGGCAAGCTCCTGGAAGGCACCAAGGTCACCTTCTGGCACGGCAATTACCCGGTGGCGGATAAGTTCACCTACCAGACCGAAGACCCCTGCATCTTTGTGGGCGGCGACGTCTACACCGGCCCGAAGTTCGTGATCGACGCGATCGGCCAGGGCCACGAGGCCGCGGAGAGTCTTGCCCGCTTTGTTTCCAAGAACAATGTTTCGCAGACACTGGGCCGCGACCGCCGTTATTTCAAGTCTCTCGACAAGGACAACATCGCGATCGACTCCTACGATACGGCGAAGCGCCAGGTTCCTCCGGTGGATCCGTCCATCGACGCGAAAAACGGCTTCCGCGACAACCGCCTGGTGTTCACCGAAGAGCAGGTAAAGGCCGAATGCTCCCGCTGCCTCGGCTGCGGCGCTTCGATTGTGGATCCGAACAAGTGCATCGGCTGCGGCCTCTGCACCACCCGCTGCGAATTCGACGCGATCCATCTGCTGCGCGATCATCCGGAGAATACCGATATGCGCCGCGCGGAAGACAAGGTCGGCGGGCTGCTCGGCTACGCGATCCCGCGCGCGTTCAAGATCATCGCCCATTCGGGCTCCGAAGAAGCCAAGATGATGCGCGTTAAACGCAGAGAGTACAACAAGGCCTCGAAGGAATTCCACAAGACGCATCCTCACACCGGAAACGCGGTCAACGTGGAAGACCTGATGAAGGACTGAGAATAAGAAAGTCCGTGGATCCGCCTGTTTTCGGATCTCTGCGCGGACCCGGCGGGAGCGCCGGACGGCTTTGCCGATCCCGGCGCTTCACAAAGCGTATCAGCCGGGAATCCCGCAGGGAACGCGGGCGGACCCGCGGACGGAGGGATCTATATGCATGAAATGGGTATCGTCATCCATCTCGCCCGGACACTCGAGGAGACTGCCGCCGAGGAGCATCTGTCGAAGATCGGCTCGGTAACGCTCCAGGTGGGCGAGGTGAGCGGCATCATCACCGACTATTTTGAGGACTGCTGGAACTATTTCAAGAAAAAGCACCCGGTGCTGGCGGAGTCTGTACTGAAGCTGGAGACGCTGCCGGCCGTCACCTGGTGCGACAGCTGCAAGAAGACCTACCCCACCGTTCAGTACGGACGCGAGTGTCCCTACTGCCGCTCCGGGGAAACGTGGCTTCTCACCGGCAATGAATGTATCATTAAGGAAATTGAGGCGGAAGAAGAATCTGAAACAGAAACCGAAGTTGCTTCTGCCTTAACGGAGGATTCCATCTAACCCAAAACGCTCTCCTTTAGGGGATGCACTATGCTGCACCGCTTAAAGGAGAGCATTTTTTATTGTTTTTTAGCCAAAATCATCATGTCCCTTTCTCCTTCTTGACAGTTCGACGAAAAGATGATAAGATAAAAACGGTAACAACAAGGTCTTAAGGACAAAGGAATAGTGTCAATTTCAGGAGGCAATGATGAAAAAGAAATACTGTTTAATCATCTGTGCGGCAGTAGTTTTCACTCTTATGGTTACCTATTGCTGTACCATTAGGGTTCATGCCGAAGAAACAGAACCGATCAAAAACGGCTGGGTCAAGGAAGACGGCGCTTGGTACTGGTATCAGGACGGTGTGATGGCTGCAGAGACAGTACTTAAAATTGATGGCGCTTATTATGGTTTTGATGCAAACGGCCGTATGTATAATAACAAGGACTTTTTCTTTTATAACGACAACGAAGGCCATTATAACTGGTACCGTGCCAAAGAGGGAGGCAAACTCTACGTCAATGAATGGTACAAGAAGACGGAAAACAACGGCACGGATACCCCCACTGTCACTTGGTATTATTATGGGGCGGAGGGTAAATCGGCAGAAGGCTACGTAAAAGTCGGTAACCATTATTATTGCTTCAGCAGTAGTGGTATAATGGCTGATGAAGGCTATTACATAGGAGCAGGATGCAGGTGTTTCTCTATCGATCAAAACGGATATGCAACCCCGCTGGAAGCGGGCTGGCATAAGATATATGAAAGAGACCGTTATTGTCTGGGAGACGGTTACCTGGTTCATAATGAGGCTAAACAAATCGATAACAACTGGTACGTGTTTGATTCTAACGGAACGCTTATAAAAGGCCAAGATTTCGAAATATATGACAGCGAAACCGGAGAATCTGTCTGGTATCGAGCCAAAGCAGACGGAACCCTATATGTCAATTCCTGGTATTCCGTTTATAATATAGATTACAAAAGAACGTTTTGGTGGTATTACGGCGAAGAAGGAAAGGCCGCCAACGGACTGACGTTGGTCGACAATGTATATTACTTCTTTCACCCTACCGGGCAAATGCTTATTCGTACCCTTTTTTCGGAATCGGGGAAGTGGTACACGGTCAATAATTCCGGCATCGTCGCCCCATTGGAGGCGGGCTGGAATAAAATTGATGATGTCTATTATTACGGTAAAACCGATGGTACTCCGGCACAATCGGAGGCTCTTCAGATCGACAATGTCTGATATGCCTTCGATGCGAATGGAAAAATGGCGGATGACTGTGCCGTTTGTGTACAGAAAGACGGCGAGCAGCGGGTTTGCCGCGCGAAAGCAGGCGGCAAACTATACGTTAATGAATGGTATAGCCAAACAGTGAAAAATTCCGACGGAACCCAAGAAACCTCTTGGTATTATTACGGGCCTGAAGGCGCTGCCGCCGTGGGATATACCAAAGTCGGCAGTCATTATTATTTCTTTGACGACTATGGTTACATGTACACGAGCTACGCAGGCCAGATTGACGGAACTTGGTTTGCAGCGGACGAAAACGGAAACGCCATCCTGCTCTCGGAGGGATGGAATCTTTGCGGCAGCCACTGGTATTATTTTACCGGATCCGAGCTGTATACCAATACCATCGTTGAGATAAACGGTCAGTATTATGCTTTTGACCGAGATGGTATTTTGTTCGAGGATGTATTTATTACCGCAAACAGACAGCTTTACCGTGCCAGAAAAGGCGGTTCACTGTATGTCAACAGCTGGTATTACTGGACCAGCTCTGCTGACGACCGCAATAATCCTGTTTATGTAAATGGGGACAAAGGCTGGTTTTATTTCGGATACGGTGGTGTGGCCGTTAATGGTCTCCAGACCATTGACGGAGTCGATTATCTGTTCTATAACGGCATGTTGGCAACGGACACGATGGATATCGTGGGCGACAAACTATACGTAACCGACTCGAAAGGAGTTGCCAGACAGATCACCGAAGAAGGGCTGTACTATCTCACAAGCCAGAACGAAACGCTCCGGATCCCAGTGTACGTATCCGATCAGGCCGTTTTGCAGAGCACCTGGAAAGACATCGGGGATAAACGGTACTTTTTTGACGGAAACGGCCATGGACTTTGCGACGGCATATTCTGGATAGACGGAACCTGGTATGCCTTTCACACGGACGGAACGGCTGTTATGAACGAATGGGTCATAATGCCAATTGTAAACTGGCAGAACGCTGCCGTATACTATGCCGATGATAGCGGCAGACTCGTCAGAGGCGAACAGAAAATCGACGGGAAATGGTATTACTTTAATCACGATTGCCAGATGACAAGAGGAATCGTTTCGGATGGTGACAAACAATATCTGTACGGAATGGACGGTGTTTATATAGGGCCGGTCTCCGGCAACGGCTGGAATAAGATCAACGGCATCTGGTATTATGTCCGGAATGATCAGGTGCTTGACGGCGCGTGGGAAGTCGACGGATTTATCTACTGCTTTCAGAACGGAAGAATGCGCGCTAATGAAGTGATCGGTACTCATTTGTACGGCAAAGATGGCAAACGCATACAGGGCGGCTGGTATAAGATGAACGGCCTTTGGTATTACGTCGACCCCGAAACACAGCAATTGTATGACGGCACTATAATACAAAACGGAAAAGAATATCTGCTTCAGCAGGGAATCATGTTTACGGGAGAAGACATTTATGTAGATAACGGAGTGATCTACCATAAAATATACGGGACGGACGGAACGCTGTGCGACTGCACCGCGTTCAAGGAGAACGGTTGGACTCTTCTTAATGGAGTTTATTACTACGCAAAATACGGAATTCTTTCTTTTACCGGATGGATTGGAGCCTATTATGTCTCCAACGGAATTATGCAAACGAATACTATTACTCCCGATGGATACTATGTCGGCAAAGATGGCAAATATGTCAAGAGCGGATGGATCACTCCCTATGCGTACAAGGGTGTGAAGAACCAGCTATATAAAAACACCTACTATGCCAAGGCAGGCGGCAAGCTGGCCAAGGATGAGTGGGTAAAGATCGGCTCTTACTGGTATTATTTCATCGGATATGAGGCAGTAAAGGATCAGGTGCTGACCATTCAGCAGAAGGTATATTATTTCGATGAAGAAGGCCGCCAGACGATTGCCACAGACACCTCGGACGGCTGGAAACATCTTGAAAACTACTTTGATGATTGGGCTTACGTGGAAGGCGGCCGAACCGTGTACAACGGAATCCGAACGATCAACGGCGCTGTTTACTGCTTCTTGGACGGTATCATGGTCAGGGACGAGATTATCCTCGATCAGTATGGGACCCGTACAGTGGCATCTTATTATGACTCCAACGGTAAAAGAGTAACGAAGCTGGGTTGGTATCAACTTCCTGACGGAAATTGGATCTACGTACTGAAGAACGGCGAGCTCGCCAAAGGGTTTACTGTTATCGACGGAAAGATGTATTACTTCGATCCGGTTATGCTCACCGGTTTTCAATATCTAAACGGATGCTTCTATTACTACGGGGATGACGGCGTGCTGCAGAAAGAAATCAAGGATCGTTCCGAGTGGGTAAAATGGGGCAATAACTGGTACTATTATTTCAATGGTTCAATGGCAAAGAGTGCCATTCTTTCCATCAGCGGCAAAAATTATTTGTTTGACGAAACCGGGGCTATGGTGACAAACGGGATCACCTGCATCCAGGGGCATTATTACTACGCGGATGCAAAAGGCATAGTAATAGAAGGAAAACGCTGGATCAAAGCAGTAAACGGCTGCTGGTATTACGTCACCGAGTATGGATATCTGGCAACCGGGATCGTCAAAATTGACGGCGTTACGTATCATTTTGACGCGTACGGCCGGCAGCTTGAATAATGTAGGAGGCCTTCGCGAACCGATGAGGATTCATGAATGAATCTGCTCCATGCTCTTTCTATGGTTCTCTCCCGCTAAAAACATACATTCTCGAGCGCAAAAGATTAAATATTCTTATAGGACAAAACTTATTTGTGAAAAGGCGCTGAAGCCCGGATAAAACCTTTGGCTTCAGCGTTTTTTATCTTGTGCTAAATAATGTAAGGAAGAGACAAAGCATGTTGTCAAAAGAACCGAAAGCCCTAAAGGAACGCCGGGAGAATAGAGTCTATCAACCTTAGAAATCAAGCAGTGATGAAGGGCGTTTCATGAAGATTGTTCTTTGTCATATATACGGCTGTAAATGATTGAAGTGTAGAAAAACCAAGGCCGGAATTCATCGATTGTATTACAACAAAAGCTCCTTGACGATTACACAACACATTGATAATCCCCGCAAACAACGTCAAGTCTATTTGAAACGGTTTCTGTAAGCAGCTACAAAAGGATAAATTTGTCTTCTATCAATCTATTATTCATTTCTCAAGAGCTGGCGCATCTCTTGTATACCGCTTTCGGATGAAAAGTCGTTTTGCGGTATATTCTGTCCTGTCTTTATCTTCCGGGTCCGTCTTCTTTTCTGTCCTTTTTTGATCAATCGAAAACATAATCATATCTATTAATATGTTTTAGTAACTAATCGTTATTCTACTGTTGGCCTACATTCGTCTATTAACGTCGCTTCCCTATGCCGCAAGTGTGTGTTTTTATTAAATGCAGTATTCATCGTGAGATACGGGACAGATAAATGCGAGTACAAAGAATTGCGAATAGAAAAGCAAACACAGCAAACAGGAAATAGAAATGCAAATACAGAGTATGGCGATAATGGATGACGATATTCTCCTCTTCCCAGTGTTTTTCAGGGAATCAGGCGAATTCAGGCGCTTGTTTTTGCTTTTCCATAGAAAAAACAGCCGTGAAACGCGTTTCAAGGCTGTTTTGTATCGTCTTCCGGAGAAACCTTGCCACTCATCTCAACCGACTGACCGGCCTTCTGTAAAAGTGGCATTCATCCGACATCTTATAGCTTACTTCGACTTCTTTTCCTTCTTTTCCTTCTTCGGAACGGGCTCGCCCTTGGCTCTGGCCATGATTCTCTCGCGCCAGGTCATCTTCGCGGGGGCTTCGGGCTTCTTCGCGCCCTTCTTGCCGCTGTACCAGCCCAGAATATAAGCGCCGGAGATCTCCAGCTTCAGGTTCTGCTTGGTGGGCAGGCTGTCGAACACCTTGCCTTCGACCATCATCGTGACGATCTGCGGGCCGACCTTAACTTTGGCAAACGGAAGCTTGCGGATCTTCACGTACCACGGCACCTGCTGCAGCGCCGACTGGGGGAAGTTGGCTTCCTGTATTTTCATCTTCTTTTTGTCGATGACGTAGCCCTGAATGGTCTGTTTGTTCTGATTGATCATCTTCTGGGATTCGTCGGTCTTCTTCTGCAGCTTTCTGCCCAGAAAATAAAAACCGACCAGCACCAGCGCCACCGCCAGAACCACTGTAAAGATAATGCCTAAAGTATCCACTGCTGTTCCTCCTGCCCGTATCGGGTCGTTGAAATGTTCGGCCGGGGCCGCCCGCTCTGTTCAGCTGAGACGGATCTCGTTTTTCCCCTTGCCGTCCTGCACTTTGATCTCCACCTTGTGTTCGCCGGAATAATAGTTGTTGATATCCAGCGAGAAATTCACCTTGACATTAAAGTTGTGTTCTTTGATGTCGACGTCCATTTCCTTGGTGGTGACCCCCATCTCCAGAATGCCGAAAGGTGTTTCGTAGATGGATTTGTTCCGTTTTCCCTCCTGGAAAAACAGATGATTATGATAGAAGCCGGACCGGCTGATGGTCAGCCCTTCGTCGTCCAGCTTGACGAGCGCTTTGGCGTTCTCCTCGTTGTCGTCGATGGCCTCTTCCACGTAGGAGACGTAGTGCTTGCCGCCCCGCTTGTAATAGTGCCCGGGGCTCACCATCTCGACCTCGCGCTCCGAACCGTCCTGGTCTTCAAAATGATGAAGGCCGCGGATGGAGATAAACACGTTGCGATCCATTATTAAAAGAGGTTCCTTTCTAACCCTATGTCGAGCAGCCTCTCCACCTGCTCCGGGGTGGAAAGACCCCGTTCCTTCCACAGCATGGGCCACATGCTGATGGAGGTAAAGCCCGGCATAGTGTTGATCTCGTTGAAAATGACTTTACTATCGGACTTGCGGACAAAGAAATCGACCCGGGAGAGCCCCCAGCCGTCGGTACCCTGGAAAATAGCCAGAGCGTCGCGGCGGATCTCCTCCATAATATCCTCGGGAAGGTCGGCCGGCACGATCGTTTTCGATTCGGCGTTGGCGTACTTCGCCTCGTAATCGTAGAAATCGGCTGCCGCCAGAATCTCGCCCACGAGAGACGCCTCCGGATGCGCGCCGCCGAGCACCGCACATTCCACCTCACGGCCGTCGATGAACTCTTCGACGAGCACGCGGCGGTCTTCTTTGGCTGCCCTTTCAAGCGCCGCCAGAAGCTCCGCGCGGTTATGCGCTTTGGAGACGCCCACCGAAGAACCGGCGCGCGAAGGCTTGACGAACACAGGATACGCAAGTTTTTCCTCGATGCGGCCGATGAGCGCCTCGGGCTCTTCTTTGATCTCGAGCCGGGTCGCGGCCACGTATTCCGCCTGGCAGATACCGAGCGTTTCCACCGCTTTCTTGGTAAAGACCTTATCCATACAGAGGGCGGACGCCAGTACGCCGCAGCCGACGTACGGAAGGCCGGCCATCTCCAGAAGGCCCTGCACCGTGCCGTCCTCGCCGTTCAGGCCGTGAAGAACGGGCACCACGATATCGACCGGCAGCTTTCTCAGCACGCCGTTCTCGATCGCCGCCAGCCCTCCGGCCGGGACTGCGGCCACCCGGGGCACTTTTCCGGCGCCGGATGCTTCTTCCTCAAGGGCTTCTTTTTCGCCCTCTGCGGTGGTGGCAATACCCTCGCCGCACAGATACCATTTGCCTGTTTTGCTGATATATATGGGAAAAACCTCATACCCCGCCTCCCGAAGGACCGGGAGAAACGTTTGTGCCGAGATACAGGAGATCTCATGTTCGGATGAAACGCCGCCGAACAGGAGCGCCACACCGCGGATACCGTTTGTCATTCTTCTCTTTCCTCCTGACCGATATGCGTTCCCGCGGCCGGATATGCCGGCTCTGTTTCATCAGGGAAACGCACGTTTCAGTATATCACAGATCGCCTCTCTTTTGAACCCCTAAACGAAAAAGTTTTTTTCACCGGAGACTGCCGAGTTCGGTAGGTTCCGGGCCGGTTTCCCGGCGGCCTTCTCCATTCATAAACTCATTTTGGGAAACGGAACCCCCGCAGGAGCGTTTCGGACGCGGCGTCGAGTATCGTCTCTTCCTTCGCCAGCACATAAATAAAGATGCCGGTATCTTCGCTCTCGCGCAGGGCATAGACCCTCCCGAGAAGATCCGCCGGGGCAAACTCCTCTTCCGGAGAGCCTCGCGCAAAAGGCGTTCCGTACTGCAGGGACGAGCGCACCTGCGGCCTGCGGCTGTGGGCCGCGCCGGAGACCCGCAGGCGGGCGTCCAGCCGGATCCAGACGGAACGGTCCAGCGGAGAGATCTCCTTAAGGAGCGTCGTCCCGGTCATCTGCCATTCGAAGACGCCTTCGTCGGGATCGAGGCCGAAGTCATCGAGCACCAGCCGGAACAGATCGAACCGCACCGCCTCCGCCACTTCCTCCGGAACGAGGCTGCCGGAACGGTCGAATCCGCAGGCTTCTCCCGAGAGCACATATGCCCCGCAGAAAGCCGTATAATACGGCGACGAGGGCTCATACAGCCTGCTTTCGCCCCGAAGCACCGAGAAGGAAGGGAACGTATAATAGATATGCAGGCGGGTCGTGGTGCCGGACTGAGAGGCGAACTCTTCGGAAGCATCGTAAAAAAGCATCTGCGGATGCCAGCCTTCCGACAACAGAGCCGCTCTGCCGGAGAAGTTCAGGAAAGGCACGCGTGCGCCGGATGCGCTGACGGCCTTTTCGGCCCGGTTCCGGCACACGGCGGAATAGACTTCCATCACGGCAAAACTTCGTACGCCCGCCATCCACGGAGTCGCCAGCAAGGCCGCCGCCGCGATGAGGATGCACAGAATACGGATGATCTTTTGTTTTCTCATGCTTCCCATGTGAAAAAGCCGACAGATCTTTTCGAATCTGCCGGCTCTCGTTATCTTCCTGATCTTACAGATGAAGGCTCTCGAACAGGCCTTCGGCCGTCTTCTTCGCGAACGCGACCGCGCCGTCGACTTCTTCCTGGGTCATCTTGCCGCCGCCGAACAGGCCCTTCTTCACGCCTACCGCGTAGGTGCCGGCCACGTTGACGCCCTTGGACTCGGAAATCTTCTTCAGCTCGTCCTCACCCTGACCGAATACGGAAACATAAGCGATGTTCGCCGTCTTGGAGGTATCCAGGCTCTCCACATACTCACGCAGAACTTTGTCCACCTTCTCAAAGATGATGAACACAAGCTTTTCTTTGTTGCACATATATGCCGGAGGGATCTGATCGCTCTTGGACTTCAGCAGAGTGGAAAAATGATCGGAGATCTGCTGACTCAAACCGCTCTTGGTTACCTGAAACTCGATCTGTAAACGTGCTGCCATGATTATCTCTTCCTTTTCTAATTAAAGATTTTAAAGTATTGTACCATATTTAGCCGACTTGTTTTGTTAACACATTGTAAACATTGACGGCGGTTTTTGTGAACTGCGGTGAAGACAGAGCCCGCTTGCTTACGCGTTCTCCGCTCCCGTGATCGCGTCCTGGATGGTCTTCACCGAAGACTGCATACCGTACTGGTCCACTTTGGCGCGGCTGCGGGGCGCGTGCGACAGGGCGCACGGACCGCCGATGCATCCGTTCACGCAGGCCATGCCTTCGATGAAGTTCTCTTCCAGGCGGCCGGCCTGTGCCTTCAGAAGCACCGGGCGGATGTTTTCGATGCCGTCGAGCGAAATGGGCTTCAGCCGGAACTCCTCCTCGGTGACGCCCTGCTCCTTCAGCGCCTCGGCCACGGCATCGGCCAGTCCTCCGCAGCGGGCGAAGATGCGTCCGTAGTAGGAAGCGCTGTCAAGCTCCTCGTCCTCCATCGTATTCAGATCCATCTCAAGGGCGTCGAACCACGCGGCCAGCTCCTCGAACGTGATGGCGTAGTCCACATAGTCCTTCACGCTGTCCTTCTGCACTTCCACCTTTTTGGCGGTACATGGCCCGATAAAGACAATCCTGCAGCCGGGATGCTGCTCCTTGAGATACTTGGAGATCTCGGCCATGGGCGACAGATTATGGCTAATCTTGTCGGCCAGCTTCGGGAACTGCTTCTGAATATAGCTGACGAACGCCGGGCAGCATGAACTCGTCAGGAACCGCTTCTCCGCAAGCTCTTTGGCCTCGTTGTAGGCGACCATATCGGCGCCGAGAGCCGCTTCCACGACCTTGCAGAAGCCGAGTTTTTTGATGGCGGAGACCACCTTGCCCAGGCTCACGGGGAACTGTGCCGAGATCGCGGGGGCCACCACGGCGTAGACTTCCGTGCCGGTCTTGGCAGCTTCCTGCAGCATGCGGATCACGGGCAGCAGGAACGATTTGTCGGCGATCGCGCCGAACGGGCACTGATAGACGCAGGCTCCGCAGCGGATGCATTTTTCTTCGCTGATCTGGGCTTTCATCGTTTCGTCGTTGATGCTGATGGCGCCGGGCTTGCAGGCGTTCATGCAGGGACGCGTATGCTTGACGATCGCGCCGTAGGGGCAGGCCGAAACGCAGCGTCCGCACTCGATGCATTTGGATTTGTCGATGTGCGCGTGGCGCTCCACGATCTGAATGGCTCCCTTAGGGCAGGTGCGCAGGCAGTGGTGCGCGATGCAGCCGCGGCAGGCCTGTGTAACTTCCACGCCGGCCACCGGGCATTCGTCGCAGGCCACGGGCATCACTTCGATGATGTTCGGATTCTCCTTGTGGCCGCCCATCGCCATCTTCAGGCGCTCGGTCATGACCGCGCGTTCCTTATAGATGCAGCAGCGCATCGTCGGCTTCGGGCCGGGCACCAGGCGCTCGGGCGCGGAGAGCAGTTCCTCTTCCAGCGTCCCGGCGTAGACCATCCGGGTCACTTCCTTCAGAGCTTTGTATTTGAGCTCCTGTACAGCGGTATCGAAATTCATAGTCGGTCTCCTTTTCCAGAAATTGCAGATTCTTCACGGCCGGACAGCCGTTGTTCATATAACGGGTGCTGCGGGCGCCGCCGGCACGATGGCGGCCGGGGGTTATTATCGACGGACTTCCGTCAGACAAGCGCCAGAACGCCCCCCACCAGCGGATATTCGCCTCCGTCGAGCACCACGCGGGCGCTCTCGTCGAACCCGTGGGCGACGACGTGCATCGCCTCTTCGTCGCAGTCGACCCGCACCGAGGCGATCTCCTCGCCCTTTTCATTGTAGCAGCGGGCTTCGAGGCCCTCGCGCGGCACATCGTAGATGCGGATGCGGGCTCCCCGGCGGTCGTCGTAAACGGCGGAAGCCTCCGCTCCCGCGTGAGTCACCACGATGCTCCCGCCCCGCACGAAGAGCGGCAGGGAATGATGGTCGTACGTCTCGGTGTACCAGCGTCCGCCGGGATAATGACGGCCGGACAGATAATGCGTCCAACTCCCCTCCGGCAGATAATACCGGGCTGCGCCCTTCTCGTTGAAAATCGGCGCGACGAGCAGGTCTTCGCCGAGCATATACTGGGTGTCCAGCGCGCGGCAGGCCGGATCGTCGGGGAATTCCAGAAGCATAGGCCGCATGAGCGGCAGCCCCTGCCGGCACGATTCCACCGCCTGCGCCCACAGATACGGCATCAGCTCGAGCTTCAGGCGGGTAAACTCGCGGGCGGTCTCCACCGACTCCTCTCCGTACAGCCACGGCACTTTGTACCGGCGGCTCGAATGGTAGCGGCTGTGGGTGGACAGGAGCCCGAACTGGGTCCAGCGCCTGTAGAGATCGGGGGTGCAGCCGTCGTCTTCGAAGCCGCCCATATCGTGGCTCCAGAAGCCGAAGCCGGAAAGCATCAGCGACAGCCCGCCGCGCAGGCTCTCGGCCATCGACCGGTAGCTCGAAGCGCAGTCGCCGCCCCAGTGCACCGGGAACCGCTGGCAGCCGCCGGTGGCCGATCTGGCGAACACCACGGCCTCGTTCCTGCCCCGCACCTCCTCGAGGAGGCCGAACACCTCCCGGTTGTACAGGTATGGGTAGTAGTTGTGCATGCGAAGCGGATCGGACCCGTCGAACCAGCTGGCCTCCCGGATGGGAATCCGCTCGCCGAAATCGGTCTTGAAGCAGTCGACACCCATCCCGAGCAGAGCGCGGAGCTTCTCGCGATACCAGCGGCAGGCGTCTGGATTCGTGAAATCCACGATGCCCATGCCGGCCTGCCAGCGGTCGGTCTGCCACACGGAGCCGTCCGGCTTCTTCAGCAGATATCCGTTTTCGCAGGCCTCCCGGAATGCCGGCGACTTCTGCGCGATGTACGGATTGATCCACAGGCAGATCTTCACGCCGCGCTCGTGGATGCGGCGGATCATCCCTTCGGGGTCGGGGAACGCGTCCTCGCGCCAGGTGAAATTCGTCCATTCGGTCTCTTTCATCCAGCAGCAGTCGAAGTGCATCACTTCCACGGGGATGCCGCGCTCCCGCATGCCGTCGAGAAACAGCATCACGGTCGATTCGTCATAATCGGTGGTGAAGGAGGTGGATAGCCAGAGTCCGAAGCTCCACCGGGGCGGCAGGACCATCGGCCCGGTGAGCCGGTGAAGCCGTTCGAGCACGCCCTTGGGCAGAAACGGTTCGCCCAGAACGGCGGCAAGAGCGGGATCGGGAGCCCAGATATCCTTTGACTGCGCGGGCTCGGTACCGGTATGTCCGGAGCCGATCACGCAGTAGCTCACTTCCTCTCCCTCAACGGAGAACTGCACCCGCTCCACTTTCTCGGAGCCGATCTCGAGCGATACGGGGGCCGGGGTATCGATCCAGACGCCGTACCCGCGGCTCGACAGATAAAACGGGATATTTTTATAGGTTTGTTCGGTGGCGGTCCCGCCGTCCTCGTTCATCAGCTCGACCGTCTGGCCGTTCTTCACGAACGGGGTGAAGCGTTCGCCGAGCCCGTAAACGGTCTCGCCCACACAGAGCGCCAGCTCTTCCTTCATACGGGGTTTTCCCCCGCCGATCTCCGGCGGGAGTGTGACGTACGCGAGGCTCTTATCCTCCGAAAACGTCAGGAGCTTGCCCCCTTCGTAAAAGAACAGGCCGTACGGGTCTTTGCGGACGTGTGCCTCCAGAGTGCCGGCGGTGAAGACGAGCTCGTTCTCCTCTTCCCGGAACAGAGGAACCTCCTCCGCCTCCGCAAGTGCAAACGAGGGATTCCGGCGGACGCTGCCCAGGTGATGGTACGCGTTCACACGGATGGTGTCCTTTCCGACGGCTGCGAGCTCCACCGTGAGCACCGGGGCATCCACCGTGGCGCTCCGCTTTCCCACCGGACGGGTGGCCGCGTATACCGTCAGCACCCCGCCGCGGAAAAGATGATCGTATACCTGAACGGCCGGAAGCTCGCAGACGCCCTGCCGGAGCAGCCAGTATCCGTTACGAAACTTCATAGGGATCCTCCTGTCTCAGCGGCTTGTCTTCTTTCGGAAGCGTCCGCCACACCGTGAGATACATCGTGATGAAGCAGGCCAGCCCGCCGATCAGGTTGGAGACGGGCTCCGCGATGAATACGCCGTCCACGCCCAGCCCCCACATCGTGGGCAGCCACAGCGTCAGCGGGACTACGATGATCACCTTGCGGAAGATCGAAAAGAAGATCGCCGTTTTAGCCTTGCCGAGAGCGGTGTGGGCGCTCTGTCCCACGCTCTGGAGGCTCATGAAGCAAAATCCGAAGAAATACAGGAACATCGCGTGCGAGGCCGCCTCCAGCATCTGCGGATCGTTGTTGAAGATGCGGATGAAGATCTGCGGCCACAGAAGCACGACGACCCACATAACGGTAGTGTAGATGATGCCGATCATGCTCATGAACCGGATGCCTTCCTTGACTCGGCTGTACTGGCCCGCCCCGTAGTTGAAGCTGATCACGGGCTGCGAGGCGCTCGTCACGCCCGACACCGGCATCGAAAGCACTTCGCGAACCGAATTGATGACAGTCATCACGCCGACGTAGAGGTCGCCTCCGTACTGCTGCAGCGTGGAATTGCACATGATGGAGACCAAGCTGTTCGTGATCTGCATCACGAAACCGGAGAGGCCCAGCGGGATCATGCGCTTCAGATGCACGGTCCTGACGCCCAGAAACTCTCTGCGGAGCGGAAGCACCATGCGCGGCGAAAGGATCGTATAGAGCACCCAGAGTGCGGATACCGTCTGGCTGATCACCGTGGCCCACGCGGCTCCGGCGACGCCCATATCCAGCACAAAGATGAACAGGGGATCGAGCGCGATGTTGAGCACACAGCCGATGGCCACCGTCATCATGCCGAGGCGGCCGAACCCCTGCGCGTTGATGAACGTATTCATGCCCAGGCTGATCATCACCATCGGGGTGCCGATCAGATAGATCGAAAGATAACTGTCGGCATACGGAAAGATAGCGTCGCTCGCGCCGAACAGATACAGAACGGGCTTCTTGAACACATAGCAGAGCACCATCAGGACAGCTGCCGTGGCGACCATCAGGGTGAAACAGGTGCCCATGATCTCGGAGGCCTTTTTGTTGTCGCCTTCGCCCCGCGCCATGGAGAAGAGCGGCGCGCCGCCGGTCGAAAACAGGTTGGTGAACGCGGCGATGATCATCGTGATGGGAAACGTCAGCCCCATGCCGGACAGCGCCTGCGTGGAATGCTCGGCCAGATGCCCGATAAACATGCGGTCGATGATATTATACAGCAGATGAATGAGCTGCGCGATCGTAAGCGGAACGGCCAGACGCAGAATGTTCTTCTTCACGCTGCCCCGGCTGAAATCACTGTGATTGGATGCCATAATATCTCCGTTTCTTGGAATTATTATCGGTCTACCCGTTTATTATAGCTCTTTGCAGGCGGACGGTCAAGAGCGGAGGAAGCGGAAAAAAGTTCATAAATGTTAAAGCGTCAATGATAGGTTACAAAGACTTCCTGAAACGTGTCAGGGGAAGGGTGGAGATTTTCGCAGAAAATACTACCCGACCTTGACACGAGCAATTAGGTATAATGATCTGTGGCGAAGCATACTCTGCTTTCGC
>JAEEGL014494672.1_pt1 | contig 16156 bp, 14 predicted proteins | sample 9134231 | NCBI WGS metagenome assembly JAEEGL01 (sample SAMN16246548, study PRJNA631951) | gut metagenome | biome: gut microbiome; feature: rumen; material: fiber-attached | host: Bos | place: Iran: Karaj | collected 2018-10
AGCTTCCGACGAAGCTCTTCGCCTTGTTCCGCCTAGGATCATGTCCCTGGAGCAGTGCATCGAATTCATTGACAATGACGAGCTTTTGGAGGTAACTCCCACCAGCCTTCGTATCAGGAAAAGAATTCTTGACCCCACTCTCAGAAAGCGGGCAAACTTCAAGAACAAGCAGCAGTAATTAACGCATAATAAGAGGGATACTTATACCATCACAGTATAAAGTATCCCTTTTCCTTTTCTTCTATTTCTATCTTGCCTTCACACTTCTGGATCAGATCCTTTATGACCTGTTCCGCATCAGTTTCCCTGACACAGATGTCAAACTGCACGTCCGCCTCGTACCGGGAATCTCTGATATTTATCTCTTTCTGGCCAAGATAGTACTGCACTGCACCGATTCTGCCATAATCCAGCGTAAGCGTTAAGAGCCGACAAAAGACCTTCTCCCCCACCTTAGAGGCTGCCACCCCCGCCTGGGCTGCCTGTGTGTATGCGCGTACGAGACCACCGGTTCCCAACAGCACACCACCAAAATACCTGGTGACCACGATGAGAATGTTGGTGAGTCCCGCTCCGGTTATCACCTCAAGTATAGGCTTACCGGCCGTTCCCGAGGGCTCTCCATTGTCGCTGCACTTGGTGATCTCCGAGTTGTCACCTATCACATAGGCGTAGCAGTTGTGCCTTGCATCATAATATTTTTTATTCAGCTCGGCGATCCTCTCCTCGGCCTCTTCAGCACTGGCCACATAGAAAGTGTTTGCTATGAACCGGGATTTCTTTTCCACGATCTCCCCTGTTCCGTTTGAAATTAGTACCTTAATTGCATCTCTTTTGCTCATAATTACTGATAGTATACCATATTATTTAACGTTTTAGCCGGTCTGTGCTATAATATGTTAGTTATACAGATTTAGTTTCGCGAGGAATGTTTATGAATTATGGAAAAAGAGGTATCGTAAGGCAGGCAAGAGCCCTGAATTCCGGTACCGATAAATGGGGAAAAAAATTTAGTCTGTTCGGTTTCTACTTACTGCTCTCCGCAATAATCGGAGCGGTCATAATCGGAGCCAGCGCAGGAATCGGCATATTCAACGGCATCAAGGACGGCGCACCTGACATCACCAATATCGACGTTACTCCGTCAGGTTTTTCTACCTTTGTCTATGACACTGACGGCAACCAGATAGCCAAGCTGGTTTCAACGGATTCCAACCGAATCCCGGTGACCTGGGACATGATCCCTCAGAACCTTGCCAATGCCTTCGTGGCCATTGAGGATTCAAGATTTTATGAGCACAACGGTATCGACATTCAGGGTATCATAAGAGCCGGTGTTGTCGGCGTAACCAGCGGCGATCTCTCGCAGGGTGCCAGTACAATTACACAGCAGCTGCTGAAGAACAACGTCTTTTCAGGATGGACCAACGAGAGTGACATCCAGAAGATCAAGCGTAAGATCCAGGAGCAGTATCTGGCCATCCAGCTGGAAAAGAGCATGTCAAAAGAGGACATCCTCCTCAACTACATGAATACCATCAACCTGGGCCAGAATACCCTCGGTGTACAAGCCGCATCACTGAGATACTTCAACAAGTCAGTCAGCGAGTTGTCTCTTTCGGAATGTGCGGTTATAGCTGGCATTACCCAGAACCCCAGCAGATTTAACCCCATCACCCATCCGGACAATAATGTGGAGCGTCGTGACAAGGTGCTTCGCAACATGCTGGAGCAGGGATACATTACACAGACAGAATACGAAAAGGCTATGTCGGACGACGTCTATTCAAGGATACAGAACGTCAACCAGGAGACCGGCGGCGACACCTCCGTCAACTCTTACTTCGTTGACGCCCTTACAAACGACGTTCTCGAAGACCTTATCGCAGCAGGATACAACGAGACTCAGGCATATACTCTTCTTTACAGTGGCGGACTTAAGATCTATTCCACACAGAACCCTGCGATCCAGTCAATCTGTGACCGGGTATTCCAGGATGAGAGCAATTATCCTGAAGGCACCAAGTATCTTCTGAGTTACGAACTTTCTGTACAGGCCGCTGACGGCACTGTGACCAATCACAGCAGCGAGATGTACCAGGCATATTACAAGCAGCAAAAGAGCTCTTTCAACATGTTATACGACTCCCACGAGGCGGCTGAAACTGCCATCGAGGAGTACAAGGCCGCAGTTATGGCAAGCGGTGACACCGTACTTGGCGAGAAGATTACCCTCACTCCACAACCTCAGGTATCCATTACTGTCGAGGAGCAGAACACAGGCTACGTTGTAGCTATGGTGGGCGGAAGAGGTGAAAAGACAGCCAGCAGGACCCTGAACCGTGCAACAGACACCTACAGACAGCCCGGATCAACCTACAAGGTTCTGGCAGCTTATGCGCCCGGTATCGACAGTGCAGGCCTGACTCTTGCCACCGTATTTAACGATGCTCCATTTGCATATTCAAACGGAACACTAGTAAGAAACTGGTGGGGCTCATCCTACAGAGGCCTCCATACAGTAAGAGAAGCCATCAGAGATTCCATGAACGTTATAGCAGTTGAAGCTCTGACTCTTATCACGCCTCAGCTTGGATTTGATTACCTTAAGAACTTCGGATTCACAACCCTTGCTGAAAATGTAGTTATAAATGGCAGAGTTTATACTGATGTACAGCAGTCATTGGCACTTGGCGGACTTACTTACGGTGTTAAAAACATAGAGCTTAACGCAGCATACGCATCAATCGCAAATGGCGGTATTTATACTAAACCTAAGCTCTACACCAAGATTGTAGATCACGATGGAAATGTCGTGCTGGATAACACCGAGCCTGATTCCAAGAGGATCATCAAAGAGACAACTGCTTTCCTTCTTACAAGCGCAATGCAGGACGTTGTAACCAGCGGAACCGGCGGATCTGTAAACTTTGGCACAACAGCAATCGCAGGTAAGACCGGAACTACTTCAGACTACAACGATGTATGGTTTGCAGGATTTACCAATTACTATACAGCTACAACCTGGGCAGGTTACGATAACAACGCCAAGATGACTGTTTCAGCAGAGAAGAACCTGGCCAAGACCATGTGGAGAAAGGTCATGGAGGAAATCCACCAGGATCTCCCCTACTCCTCCTTCACACAGCCCGAAGGAATCGTAACCGGAACTGTCTGTGGCAGATCAGGCAAAGCGCCAATATCCGGTCTGTGCGATGGAGTTCTTCACAGTGAGATCTTCGAAGAGGGCAGCATTCCAACTGAGAGCTGTGATGTCCACTACGCCGGAAACAGATGTGCCATGGATGGAACACCTGCTGCCGATACCTGTCCGTTTAAGGTGGCCGGAGTCTTTGAAATGTCTCCCACAGTGCCTCCTGCCCTGCAGTCAGGATTTGTAAACTACTCAGCTTCAAATTCCGCATACACCACCATTACGGATGAAAACGGGAACAGGGTGTCAGTGCTCAACCAGTGCCATCATACACCGGAATTCATGTCCCAGGAAGGCATTGAAGGCATAATCGCAGGCGAACAGGCTCAGATGCAGGCCGCAGCAGAAGCTGCCGCCGCCGCTGCTGCAGCCGCTGCCGCACCTGCCGAAGCAGCACCTGCCGAAGGTGCACCCGCTGAAGCTCCTGCACCTGCTCCAGCCGAGGGTGAACAGCCCGCTCCAGCCCCGGCTCCTGCTCCGGCTCCAGAACAGCCTTCGGCTGAGCAACCGGTTGTTGAGTCTGTCTCGGAAGATGTCGCCGCAGGAAACTGATATTTACTTGATCTTTATCCCGAAGGCCATATGACAATTATGTTGTAATGGTCTCCGGGATTTCTTTTCATAAAGGATTTAATAAAAGATAAGAGGAGATATAGAGATGACAATAAATGATCTTACAGAAATCGTAAAAGAAGCCGGCAACGTTATACTCACAGCCAAGCGTCCCAAAATCATGGAAAAATCAGGTCACGCCAACTTTTGTACTGAAACAGATGAGAAGGTACAGGCATTTCTCGTGGATAAGTTCAAAACGGTTCTTCCTGAAGCGGAGTTCCTGGGTGAAGAGGACGGCCAGGATGTCTTTTCCTCAAAAATGGCCAGCGGATACTGCTTTGTGATCGATCCCATAGACGGGACTTCAAACTTCATCTATGAATACAGGCCTTCCGTGATATCTGTAGGTCTTTTAAAAGATGGTGCCCCGTATATGGCCGTTGTATACAACCCCTATGACGACTTGATGTTCTCCGCAGTTGCTGGCCAGGGTGCCTTCATGAATGGCGAAAAGATCATGTCCTCCGAGGCTCCTCTCTCTGATTCCCTGGCACTGTTTGGAACTGCACCATATTATGAAGAACTTCGTGATAAGTCTTTTGAGCTGGCTAGAAATCTCCTTCCTCTGTGCGTAGACCTCAGAAGATCCGGTACAGCAGCCTGGGATATGTGTTGTGTGGCATTGGGAAGATGCGGTCTGTACTTTGAGCTCAAACTCCAGATGTGGGATTACGCTGCAGCCGCCCTGATAGCACAGGAAGCAGGATGCCGTGTCACAGATATCGACGGAAATCCGCTTTCATACAAAGGGCCTTCATCCTGCCTTTGCATGTCCCAGGGCGTAAAAGAAATACCTGAATGTTTCAAATGATTTGAACACTTTGACATATGCAGACGCGCAATTAGCAAATTAAAGTTCGTTTTTTCGCAATATAATACCTATACTTATAGGCCTACTCGCCATAGAATATAATCATCATCAAACACTTAGATGAAACAAAACTCATACAATGAGATTCAGAAAGGAGACGTGGGTATGAATATTACATTGGAAGCAGTTGAAAAGGTAATGGAACAGACAGGAGTTGATTTCGCAGCTGCCAAGGAAGCTCTCACAAAGACCGATGGAGACGTTGATGCAGCTATCAAGCTTATCCAGCCTGATACCAAGGATGTCGGCGATGATATAAAGGATGCCATTGATAAGCTCAAGAAGAAGGTCGAGGAAGGCAACGTCGACAGAATTCAGATCAAGAAGGGCGACGAAGTTGTTTTCAGTGTTCCCGTAAACGTAGGAATTGTCGGCGGAATCATCGGCCTGGCAGCAGCCCCCTGGGCACTGATCGCCGGATCTGTTGCAGCATTCGGACTTGGATGCAGACTCGAGGTAGTAAAGAAAGACGGTACAACCGACCAGATAAACTAATAAAATAGTCTGATGCCACTTACCCAAAAGTCCCACGGAGGTTCACAAAGAGCTTCCGTGGGACTTTTATAGGTAGTAGTCTCGTTCCTTATATCACATCCTCATAATCATTTTGATCACTACATTCAAAAAAATCTTCCTGATGTCGCCAAATCAATCTGCCAATCACTCCTATTAATATTTCCTCCAGGCTAAGAATCAAGATATAGACCATAGGGAAATATATTGCTCTTAACACTAAAGTATCAATAAGGATGGAACATATTACAGGAAGCGCCAATCTGGTAATTTCTACATTGATAGGTATACTGATGAATGCAAATAGCACAAAGCAATAAAGGCTTTCATGACCATCACATGCTTTACAGAATGCTATACACAAAAAGAGCATCACAATTGACACGAAGGCACAAAAGTATTTATCAAAGAAGATTGATAATCCCGATATCACAAATGGTGTTCCCATCAATAGTTTTCCTTGTGATACTCTCTTCATACAAACAATACTCCTATCCACATTATTATGCCCGCTAAGGTCATCATTGGAAAAAACAGTTGTAAAAATGAAAGAATATAGCAGGCAGCCACCTTCGTACATCCTGTTATTCCTTCATGCTCAAATTTCCTTCTGTACTTTTTGTTTTTTATCAAGGCCTTCGTTTTTTCGATGTCATCTATATCCAAACCAAGTACAAGTGCAAGTATTTTTAAGCCATCTGTACTACCAAACGGAGACAGATTCACGCACGCCATAATCAGGTTCATGACTGCCGCTTCACAAAGGAATGGTCGCATAACAGGCCAAAAAACACTTCCAAAAATCAGTATAAGTCCGGCAAGAAGTATATTCCCCTGCACCCCAGCCACTAGCACTCCTATTTCCTGAAGAGTAGAATTTGTTTTAGAGTCCATTAAGGTATAAAAGCCTGGTGGAAACGACAAAATCATACCATATTCAAAAACGCGACCACCTCTTATACTTCTAGCGGCATGGGCATGAGATATTTCGTGAAAAAAGGACCCTAATATAGTTGCAGCTATATCAATACACAATGATGCAATGAGCGGATGTTCATATGCCATTTTAGCGATGCCTTCAGGTTCCACTGCCACACCAATATTGAAATAGAAATACAAATATATTCCCAGCACTAGTAGCGGCATAAACAAAGCCATACGTAATGTATTTATAAAACGTGCTATGATTCTTTTAGTTTTGCTGTTTCCAGTTCTTACCAGAGTTATCATATATCGATAATTATCAATCTTTATTATCCCATGATCATTTCTTATAACTCCATATTCTTCAAGGAAACTTAACAGCACTTTTGTCTGATACCACCCCCGTTTACCCTTTATTGAATAAGGATTACGCCATCCATTAAGTCTCCTGCAGAACATTAAGTCTTCAAAATTCAAATAGCACTGGCTTTCTAAAACATGATTTCTGACATGGTACAAGTCTTTTCCCGGGACCTTCTTGTATGTTACCCAGTTTGAAAAGTAAGGATACTTCACTTTACCACCTCCCCACAAATAAAAATCTGATTTTTCACTACTATCCATTTACAGTAAAGACCCCAGGAAACAAATCCATTAACGATAACTGTACATACTCTTCTTTTGCATCAAGATCAATAACACCACTTGCTTCAGCTGTTTGCTTACAAAAGCTCATAGCGAAATCATATAGTTCATCATCGACATTATATTCTTCCTCAAACTCTGATACAGCATCTATGATAAGGTCATATGGATTACAGTACAGCCAGAATTTCTTGGCATATTCCATGAGGAACATATATACATCCTTAGAAGGCAGCGCATTGAATTTCGCATATACCTGTCTGACAATCCCATCTTTAACCTCTACAGTTACAAATGGTTTTTCAAGGTTTTCAGTTTTTCTTACAAACAAGATAGTAGTATTTCTCCAAGCATGTCCCGACGTGTAGTCCATTACGCAATTTCCCTGTCGAAGACTTTCGTTGTAGAAATCCATGGATGATTTAGGCATTATGACAGAATAGACCTTGTCTGTATACTCGTAGATCCCTATTTTCTTTCTCTCACGGATCCTTCTATCAATTTCAGGATCATTCATCATCTCAACCAGAGCTTCCAACCTCGCAACGACATACATTACATCATTTACATTAGGGATTTTCAGTTGTTTCTTTGTTACAATAAAACTATCCCGTAGAATTAAGAATTTTTCATAATAATCCAGAAGCTCTTCACCCCATGAATGCCTCAGCCGTTCGTATAATGCTCTGATAAACTTACGCCCTCCGAACATTCCTTTATTATTGTAAAGTCGTGTCAGATAATCCCACTGAGACGCATTGGGAAGTGTTTCTCTGATGTAAGCTGAGTAGGCCTTATATACTGCCTTGCTCTTAATAATCCACTCCTCATCATATAGCTTGTCACGAAAACACGGCTGATTCAGAATACGGAGTAGGCGGATCGGAAGATTATGACATATGATCTCACTTGGAGTTGTCCCGATAAGGTTGCAATCCGGTATCTCCTGGACTCTCATCGCAAGGTTTGGAAGTCCGGCTTTGAACAATATTTCTTTCGGCCCTGAACGATGACTAACATAGTATAAATGCTCGAAAGCTGTGCGTGTTTCCTCTATAGGATAGTTGATACAATGCCAATTCGGAAAAAGCTGATCCACCTTATGATAAAAAGAAGCCATGCGTTCTTCGTCAACTCTTAGCAGCGAACTATGCATGTACTGAGCAAAACATCTCTCAAGATTCTGATCCAAACGATACCCTTCCAGTAACACAAACCTTATATAATTCTTTGGGTATTGCATAACATCCCAGAAATAAAGATCTATGAACGGCGTACCTGAATCTGTAATCCTGGCATAAGGAAAAACATATATAAATGATGAATCCCTGCATTCCCGTTCCATCGACAAATATTCCTCTTCTGACACCTCAGGAAAAAGGCTGATATCTACCGCAGGACAATAACCATGAAATATGTTATCTATATTGCTTGCTTCAAACATGTTTTTCTCTCCGAATGTAACCATTTCACGAAATCATTTCATTCCTCTCAATATATATATAACGATTAAACTCATAAAAAATTCGGACAAAAATAAAAAAACTTATGCTCACAGCTTACCCAGTATTCCCCTTATCTCGTCAACAGGAACATACTTCTCCCCTAGTGAAGTTGCATTCAACGTTTCCAGCAGTATCCCCAGTTCCGCTTTTTCCTCCAAAGATATCGTGGCACCAAATCTTGCCTTAGTGATAATATCATTAATTTTGCTTATGTATTTATAGCAGATTAAGTACTCTTTCAAATCGCGGTCATCTATCTTATTAAAATGCGACGTTACAATTCTCTGAAAGTATTCCCTTGATTCAGTTTCATCAACGCCATTTTCCCTCAAGTAAAGTTTTATACCGGATATCATCTCATCAAACTCATCTTTGCTGCCACAAACCACACCTTTTAATTCAAGATACTCCTTTATGTACTCAATGATACTCATATCCTATCTCCTCCATTGCTGATGCCAGAATCTCATGCGCTTCCCTCATTGCAAATATTCTTTCAGCGTAATCACGCGAATATGTCACAGTATCCATGCACTTACTCAAACGCTCAAAAGATCCTACACCTCCCGCTGATTCCAGTTTACCTTTTAAAGCAGCAAGATCACCTCCGTAATATGCTTTAAACATAACATCTGCCCCAACCACTTCTTCTACCTGTTCCGTAAGCTCTGTTGCAAACATATAGCCATTTTGGCGACTCGCTTCGATAGCCTTCTCCGGATCCAGCTTTTCAAGCTGTCTGATGGTATATAACTGAGTTATGCCCTCATTAAATCCTCTGTTCAAATCCCGAAATGAGGTAATTTCTCCATTTGAGTTTTCCCAGTATTCCATATTGTGTATACCGGATACCTTTGAAATATGGTTTTCATTATACTTAGCTTCATCACTGATTACTTCTTCCCTGTTAAACGAAGCAAAGTGGTTAACCTCATGCTGCGTTGTCCGTTCCACCTGCCTTTCATCAATAGCACACACAGTAATACGCGATTGTCCAGCATGGTAGGAAAAACTACCAATATTTACACTATCTTTGCAAGGATTTATAACATCCAATGATTCGACTCCGTGCTGTATTCTGTCAACACTCTCTGGAGGAAGGTAGTCTCCATACATCTCTATGACCTGATTGATTGCTCTGTTATAAGTTTCTTTAGCTATCACTTCTGCCTTTTCTAAAAGAAATCCCTCAGAAACCTCTCTTTCGCGGAACCGAAATTCGCTTCTTTTGGGCGGAGATTCGAATACTTCATCAACCTCGCTCAATGAGCCTGATTCTCTGTAAAAAAACTCACTTCGCACCTGCCACCTCCTTCCTCAGGGAATTGTAGTATGTCTCAACCACAATACGTCTTACTACAGTTGGCGCCTCCCCATATTTATTAAGCAATTCTCCAAGTGCACAGCACTTAGATACAACATTGTTTTTTACTTTAAGCTCTTCCATAAGATAATCTGCGTATCTTCTTACAAACGGAAGATTATAAGGAGATGACAGTATCGCCTCAACGAAATGCCTTATTCTGTCATCATCCACCCCGATGCCATCCAAGGCATTTCCATGCCCCGTACACTCAAACCGTCTAGGGCATGATGTACAGAATACATTGTGTACATCAGATATATCAGGCTTATTTACAAATACATCACTTAGGCCGAATCTTCCTCTCATCCCAAGAATACATTCTCCAGGAATCAGTTCTCTGAGTTTCTTTAGCTGTATTTCTGACAGATCAAGTGCAGATGCAACCGATTCTCTGTCCATTCTTTCTTCCATGGCATGTATAATTTTGATGGCAGTATTCTGCATCAAGGCCTCAGAAAGAATTGAAGGTCTCTGATCACTTATTATCAGCCCCGTTCCGGATGCCCTTATTTCAGAGAGCATTTTTTCGAAGTATCTGTTTGTTATATCCTGGCTATGGTCATCGCCGGTATCTTTTCTGAAGACATTATGTGCTTCTTCAACTACTACGACCCGCTTCAGATTTTTTGACTTCCCCTGTTTAGAGAGATAACTCTGAATCCTAAACAGAATTACGTTCATAAGGAATGAAACTGAGCTTTCTGAGAAATCATCGAGTTCTATCAGCGTGGGACCTGACAGTAGCTCTTTTGCTGAGAGGCCATCCACCACATTACATGTACGCCCAAGGGCGCCGGAAAAGAGATTTTCAGATCTCAGCGACAAGGCCGCAATCAGATTCTGCCTGTTCTCAGCTCCATACTTTGCGTGACGCTGAACATATTCATCAACATTTCTATATACGTCCTCAAATGTTGGAAAAGGTCTTGAACGATCATTAAATGCCAGCGTTCCATAATCCCATCCCGCCCTCTCATATGTCATCCTTAAAAGTCCCTCAAATCCTTCAGGAATAGGATGTTCGCCTCCATGTGCGGCTGTAATGGCCTTAACAAGCATATCAACCTGGTTTTCGATGAGAGTTCCATCCTCAGGCTGCAACGGATTTATCATTAGCCTGTTTCCATTAGTTCCCGGAGTGTATATCTGCATTTCAGGCACTACAGAGCTCAAATCGAAATATTCCTTTTTAGCTGCCTCGATTACAAGGAATGGAATATTCTGTTCATGCAATGACAAAAGGATGTTTTTTACACTTGTCGTTTTTCCACCTCCTGCACTACCGAGTATTGCTGTATGGCAGCACATAAGCTCAAATGGCAGGAATACTGTATCATTGTATTTGTCTTTCCCAAAAGGGATGCCCTTCCCAGCAGTCTTAGGAGACTCAAAAACCGTTATAGAATCTTCATTAGTCACGTAGTTTTTCACGAAATAATCACCACGAGACATAAGCGGAGGGATGCAAATCGACTTAAGGTCTGCAATCGGCTGTATACTTAATAATCTGATTTTTGAACCATTATTTGTGATCTCTGGTACCGATAAATGATCAGGCCAGTCCTGTTCTTTTCCTGATAGCTTAAATGCTCTCAATGGTTCGATATAATCTGCTCTTTCGACTCTCATACATGACTTGATCGCAGCAAGGAGTTTTTCATAGTCACTATTGTTCTGTGCACCGAATCTGATTATTGTTTTAGCAAATCCCTCTGAACTGTAATCACGGAAAAACTGTTCTGTTTCATTCAACGCCTCAAGAGCCTGAGAAATATTTGAATTCTCAATTTCCTCTATCCTTCTTGTTGCGGTGCCATACGTTCTGGTATACGACTTAAATCTATTAAGAGCTCCCCTATCTGAGTTTATTTCCCTTAAACTTTCATTGATACACATCAAATCTACCGGAATGATGATACATGCCACATAGAAATAATCTGCATCAATACTTAACACAGAATCCGCAAAAGCCTCTGACGATAAGCTGCCTATAGCAAATCCGTTATTTGATGTTTGCAGTAATACGGGCTCTTCATCTGTAAGCTCAATCTCTGGTAAATAATTATTAAAGGAGCTAAAAGATAAAGTATCAGAACCATAGTATACCCCGGTCTGCTTATTACTTCTTGTCATCACAAAAGCCAACTCAGTTCCAGCATCTGCATTCCCCTTAATCCAATGGGAGCACGCCTCTTTTGCTGCCCCAATTGTTTTTTCCTTGGTTGCCATACTCCTGAATCCCTTTAGCCTTCTCCAATTTCGAATTCTAGTTGTATAGCTTCCATCAAAATGATTTTGATATCCGATCCAAGCATCAAGGAACTGATTCTTGTGGTGCATTTCTATGTTCTTTGCCAGCTCACAGGCTTTATTAAATTCATATACTCTATACTCCATCTATGTACTCCTCTCCCGAATCTAGAAGATTTTCTTGAAGATCCGACGTTTTATACGTCTCATCGTAATGGCAGCGGCCATTATCAAACCTATAGGCAAAACGAAATGGTATATCTGTCCCGACACCACCATACTATGTATACATGAAATGCCAAAAAGTACCATAAGAGCAATTAAAATGAACATCACACGAATAAACGTTGCCGGCAATTGAAGACTGGGCTTTATATCACTGTTGGTAACAGCGTTATATAACGTCTTCACAATATTCCTTCCTCCGGATACGGATGCAGTTAAAATCACCTCGTCTCCGGGATGTATTCTTCCCATATAGTTACCAAACAGGAAGAAATCCATGTTCTGTGCAGTAAATCCTCCATCAAGCTCTTCAACGCGAATCACATACTCAGATGTCTGATGCCCAAACTGATAAGGTTCACCCCTGAACAGACTGTTAATAGTCTTGCGGAGTTTAGAATAGAACACATCATGATGATCTATCTCAGTTACTCTGCCATGACATTTTATTGTTCCTGTTCCACATCCTTCAACAAACTTGAAAGAATTAGTATTTTCATTGGAGCATTCTTTGTTATCATTAACTATCTGTTCGTACATACAGTCATCCTCCTCGTAACCCCCCTTAACCTGCGAGTGTTTCTCAAAACCAGTCCCGTGGGTAATAAGCGTTTTTCTTCACTCCATTTTTTCGAAAGATTTTCTTCTTACCAAAATGCTAGCATACGCTCTAAATCTAAAACAATGTACCAAAAACAGAACTTATTCTCACAATAATGAAACGATCTATAATAATTTGAAACAGACAAGAAATGCCCCTCCTGTGAAGACTTACTAAACAGGAGAGGCACAATCAGACTGAAGACAAGCAGCTTGAGAAGGTTTAACATACCTGATATTTTTAATGACTATTGCATCTAAGCATCTTTCCACTGGGGCACCTCTTTGCCCTCATATGCTTTGCGAAATTGTTCCCGGCATCTGTCATAATAATTTTTTTCAGGGAGGAATATTTTCTGCTTCATATGGTATAAGGCTTGTAAAACTTTTAATCTCATGTCATCAGGGCATACTATTGAGTCTTCATATCCATTCCATCCATATTCGCGCAATGCCTCAGAAGCAATAACTTCCTCTCCATAAATCTGAACAGAATAATCAGGAACATAAAGAGCAGCATACTGTCTATAGTTTAGGTATTCAATTCCATAAGTCTCATCGCTTCCGTTCTTAATATCTTCATATTCAAAACCACTCACATCACCGAAGATTCTATTTTCGTCTTTGTCATTATAAACAGTAAAATATAGCATCATATCAGATTTTCGAATCTTACAATTTTTTAGTTTGACCAGCTGTGCATAATACTTAGTAATCCATCCATAAAGCTCTTGAGGCATACAGCGATCCTCAAAAATTGCCCTGGCAATTATTCTTTCCTCCGGTACATTCTGTAATACATCTCTTACAACCATTAGATTTTCCCCACTCTTTCTTCCGACATAACGTACTTATCAATTTTATTCAAAACCTATTCCTCCACCAGCACCATCTCAGTCATATTATCATAACCAATCTTTATTGTATCTATTGTCTTCATGAATTCCTCTTCCCTACGTTCAAACTCCTCTTCAGATATTAGATAACTGTCATCAGGCCGTTCAGTCGATTCCGTATGTGTCTGCTGCGCTGAAGCCTCAAATTCATCAGCATAGTCAGCATAATATTTTATATCTTTAAAAACAGCATCATACAACAGTCGTCCCACAACCTTAACATTGTTCCCAACTATTTCATAATAATATAATTCATAGTATCCATGATTGCCGTATTGTCCCCAAATTCTGTTCTTTCTATCTGAATAACAACAGTATCCAAACTGGGAAAACTCTCCAAGATATATCACTGAATCGCTATCAGGGTCATATTTGTATATATGAACACCATAGACACTAATCGTATCCAGTACTACAAAAAGCTCAGGAATATCGTCATCATCAATTAAGCCCAAAGCAATATGAATCGAATCATATCCACTACCCGGCCAGTTATTCTTGTCACTAAGAAACTCCTCGTATCGATTCACAGCAGGTGTTCCGATGTAAGACTCCCCATTTTCAAGAAATTCCGTCCTTCCACGCTGAAGATACTCTGTAAGACTTGATACAGTGTCCTCTATTGTCGAAGCCACAAGACTTGAATCATTCTGAATATCTAAATCAGCTGAATTCTCATGATTATCTGCTTCCTGTAGAACCTCGTCTACTTTTTCAAAAACAACTGCATCCTGATCATTTGATACGTTGTTTTCTGCGCAGGCACTCATCATGATACTCATAACAAGCATTCCGACCGCACATCCGATGATCCTATTATTCATTCTGTCCTCCGATAACTCCCCATCAATTATTCAACGCTGACATTGCAAATCATCACGACAAATAATTCTTTTAAGACACCGAACTATTTCTTCATTTTTCATCCCTTTGCAAAATACCTTAAAACGTTGATATTTTCATTCCTGACAGAGCTTACTCCTGCCATCAGACCAGGTTTTTCCTTGTTCTCTCCCTCAACTCTTTCTTCGCTTGTCCTTCGCTTATCCGGAAAGTACTCTTTATATGCTTCTATTTCTTCAACAGAAAGATCACCACACGCAATATCTCTGATTCTTTTAATATCCAGTGCTGCGATATGGCTCACAGAATAGTAATAGGTCCAAAGAGCGCTTTGCGAGATAGACATTTCTTTATCATCCTCCAAAAAGCCATACTCAAGAGTTATATGACCTGTTTTCAAATCCATTTTATAGTTTGAATAACGAAGCTGTCTATTTCTTTCACAAAAATATACAGAAAGACGTGGTATTCTGATCTTCTGGGCAGTGAATGGCATGTTGACAAGAATCTTGTAACAATTCTCGCTCTCATGCACAATCTCAACTATATAAGAAATATTATCTGACTTATACGAAGCCAACAACCTGTCCAAATTTTTATCTACAACGTACTTAACTCCCCTTTTATCAAACATCTTCGTAGCCTTTTCAAAGACTGCATTCATGGGAATACCTCCTCCACAACCTGACCAATATCGGTAACAGGAATTATTTTACACCTATATTGTTTGAGCTTGTTTCTTTCAAGTCTGTCATAGTTTTGCTTAGGAATGAACACTTTTACACATCCCGAATCACATGCGGCCTGCAATTTCTCATAGACGCCGCCGACCGCGAACACACCGCCTGTCAGAGAAAGCTCCCCTGTATATGCAATGTCATAGTCTTTCTTATACTTGATTGGTTTTCCGATAGCGGCGCTGTAAATGCTCATAAATATTGCAATTCCTGCTGACGGACCGTCCTTCGGGACAGATCCTTCACCAAAATGAATGTGAATGGCCTTGCCCTTAAGGAGTCCCGGATATCTGCTCTTTATACAGGTAACCGCTATCTTGACAGAATCAATTGCAGATTCACGAGGAAGCCCTGTGATCTTAAGCGAGGATTCATCGTCAAAAAGAACTGTCTCAATGGCAAAAGCACTCCCGATAATTCCATCGCTGACAGAAAGCGCCTTAGAAATGCCGGGTTTATTATTCTCAGGAAAATTACCTTCTGGAATCGGCTTATCAAGATATAGATCAATATCTTCTTTGCTTATCCGTACCCATTTTTCAGATTCTGTTCCTCCAATTTCCATCAGCTTATTTTGGACAATCTTTTGCAACGCTTTTTCAGCGTCACGCACTGCAAAGGATCTGCAATAAGTACCAAGAAGATAATCTCTGGCTTCATCTGTTATATTAATTGAAACATTAGCATTTTTACAGTCCTCTTCAAACCTTGGAATCAAATACTCGGATAGAATGTTCCGCTTGTCCTGCCTTGTATAGCCATCAACATTTATCACATTGAAACGATCGCGTACAACCCTGGGGACTCTCGACAAGTCATTTGCAGTTGCAATAAAAATGGTGTCCTTAAGTTCCACCGCAACTCCCAAAAAGTTATCAAAAAACTTCCTGTCCAAAACATCAAGTAATGTTTCTGCCAGTTCAGGTCTCATCTTGTCCAGCTCATCCAGCAA
>JAEEGL017264072.1_pt1 | contig 16156 bp, 8 predicted proteins | sample 9134231 | NCBI WGS metagenome assembly JAEEGL01 (sample SAMN16246548, study PRJNA631951) | gut metagenome | biome: gut microbiome; feature: rumen; material: fiber-attached | host: Bos | place: Iran: Karaj | collected 2018-10
ATCCTCTGCGAACTCCTCCGGAGTAGGTTCTCTTAATTTATCAACACACCGCAGATTCAAAATCTCCTGTGACACCTTATAGTCCTTAGGCAAATGAGGCCATTCTACGCGGGTTTCCCTGTCCAGGACATCCGCCACGTAGGCATTGAGGGAAATCCCTCTTTTTTTCGCTTCCCGTTTTATCCTTTCCAGGAGATCTTCCGAAAAGCGGAAAGCAGTTTGTACATTGCGGCGTTTTCTTTCTACCGGATTCATTTGTATAACATTTTCTGCAAATATATAACATATCCGGAAATCTTGCAAGAAAGGACACAAAAAGGGCGACCCTCGCGGATCGCCCTAATCTATAGGATGGATCAATATTAGTTGACGTTGTTCATCAGAGGCGTAGCCCAGAACAGAACGGTGCTATTGTCATCCTTGAAGGTGGAGGTAATAGCGTTGTAGTTGGCTGTGTTGTTGTTCTTTTCCGTGAGAGGATAGAGCACACGCTGGATGATGTTGGGGTTACGCTGGGCCTGGGTATCCGTAGGATAGGCCAGGGCAGGATAACCGGTACGACGGATGTCGGTGAAGGACTCGTGGGCACCCATAATGCCCAGGTGGATCCATTTCTGGGTCATGATGGCCTCCAGCGGATCATCATACTCATCCCAAACAGCGGCTGCATAAGCGGCAGACAGAAGAGTGGAAGGAGCTTCTTTAGCCTGATAATGGGTCTTGAAGCCATAAGCACCCACATCCTCTGCCGTCATATTGCGGTCGAACCACTCTTCGATGGAGAGAACGACAGCCTTGATGAAAGCGTCCTTGGCGTCGCCACTAGCGTAACCTTCCTCGTATGCCTCAGCCAGCAGGAAGTAGTTTTCTGCAGGGGTGAAGATAGGGTTCTTCATCAAGCCGTTGGCAATGAAGGTAACGGAGTCGAGGGTGGCATAGTGACGCTTGCCCCACTCGGAGATGGCATCGTACTTGGACTGGTCTGCGGAATCTTCGAACACGCTCTTGCCGATGAACTCGCCTTCAGCATTGGGGTGATAGATGATCTTCAGACGAGGATCGTCTACACCGGTAATCTGCATGGCGTCGATCATAGCCTGAGAGGCCGTGCGGTTCTTGCCGTCGCCGGAGAAGCCTTCCTTGTACCACTCATAGAACTTGCCGTCACCCGTATTTTCGGCGCTTACTTCACCGAAGATACCGTTGGCCATGCTGTCCACCATGGGACGCTGGGCGCACTCCTTGATGGCAGCCTGGGCCTTGGCCGTGAGGCTACCCTTGGCAGCCACATGAACGGCGAGACGCAGACGCAGGGAGTTGGCATAACGGGCCCACTTGTCCAGGTCACCCTTGTTGATGAAATCCTGGGCCTGGAGGGAAGCCTTTACAAAGGCAGTGCTGTTGGTTTTGGCCTTGGAAATAGACTGGTAGAGGTCTCCCAGTTCATCGATCATCATCTCATAGAGCTTCTCATCGCTGTCATAGGCGGGATAGGAAGTGGAGAGGACACCGGTGATGCCCAGGTAGCCGGCCTCGGAGAAAGGAACCGGGCCGAAGGCATCGCACATCTGAGCCAGGTGGTCATACAGGAACACCTTGGTCAGATCCAGGAAGATTCTGTCGTTCTCCTTGTCGCTGTCAGACTCGGCTTCATAAGTTGCTTCCATCAGACGATACTGGGCGAGGAGCTTGTAGAAGTTGTCCCAACGGTCGCTGGCCCAACCATCCTGGATGAAATAAACGGCACCGGAGTTATTATTGAAACCACGCTGCTGATTAACCTGGGAGAAGAAGCCCTCCCAAGTGTACAGGCGCCAGTAAGTGTTATAACCGAAACCCTTGTAGGTGTCGCAGGCGGTAAAGAACGCACCGGTCATCAGCTTGCCGCAGGTAACCGTAGAGGTCTTGGACGGATCGGCGTATCTGCTGTCGAAATCTTTCTTCGAGCAGGAGAATACGGACATCAGAACCGTGAGACCCAAGGTAAGTGCAAATATTTTTTTCATTGTCATAATCATTTAAAGGTTCACGTCCAGGTTTAGAAGTTCGCACGCAGGGAGAAACCGAAGGTGCGGGTAGCATTGGTGGAACCCTCAAGGAAGGCCTGGTTGGTCCAACCGGTAGAGTCGGAAGCCTCAGCATCCCAGATGGGGAGGTTCTTGTAGATGTAGAACGGGTTACGGGCGAAGACGGAAACTTTCAGACCCTGGCACCAGCCCTTGGTGAGTTTCTCAGGAAGAGCATAGGAGAGGGTGAGTTCACGGCACTTCAGGTAAGTGTTCTTGAAGATGGCGTCGGCATAGTGCGTAGGCTCATCAACACCCCAGTTGTAGGTCCAGTGATAGTACTTGTCGGCATTGATGATGGTGGTATTAGGCTGACCATTCTCGTTCACGCCGGGCAGGATGAGACCGTTGTCCCATACGCGCTCTCCGTTAGGACCGGAAGCAGCGGTGGTAGGAACGCACTGGCCATCCTTGAAGTAGTAGGTAACACCACCGTGGGCGGCATCTCTACCCTTCAGGGACTCAACGAGGGTACCACGACCCATCATATACTCGTAAGGAGTGTTCACCACGTCACCACCAATCTGGAAGTTGAAGTTGGCATCCAGGGTGAAGCGCTTGTAAGACACGGAGAAGGAGAAACCGCCGATGAGGTCGGGCAGGGCGTTACCTACCTTCACGGGCTCTGCGGTGAGCTTGTAGAAGCCGTCAGCACCCACGATGCGGTTGCCCTTGGCGTCGGTCTGAGGAGCATAGGAATAGAGGTCACCCATCTTCTGACCTACGTCGGAATACAGGAAGACGGCGCCACCATCCAGGCTGCGGTGCTGCAGACGGTCCAGACCGTCGGCCAGCTTGACCACCTTATTGGTGTTCCAGGCGAGGTTACCGCTGAGGTCTACACGCCAGTCGCGGTTTTCTACCACAGTACCATAGAGGTTGAGTTCGACACCCTGGTTGCGGAGTTCACCCACGTTCATCCAGATGGAGGAACCACCGGAGCTCATAGGAGCCGTGGTCTGCAGGATCTGGTCCACAATGCGCTTGTTGTAGTAAGCGAGGTCGAAGCCCAGACGGTTCTTGAAGAACTTACCTTCCAGACCTACTTCCACTTCGTGGGTGGTTTCAGGACGGAGGGAGTTGTTGTTCAGGCTGGCGTCGATGATATTGTAGGTATAGGTGTCCGGCTGGTTGATGGTCTTCTGGGTGTAAACCATAGCGGCCTTGTACATAGCGGGAGCATTACCTACGATACCATAGGAAGCACGGAGCTTGAGGAAATCAACAGCGGCGGGCATGTTGAACAGTTCGGACATAATGAGGGATCCGTTCACGGAAGGATACCAGTAAGAGTTGTTGCCCACAGCCAGGGTGGAAACCGTCTCATTACGGATGGTACCTTCGATGAATGCCCAATCCTTATAGGAGAAGGAGACCGTACCGAAGATAGCCTGCTTGAGGAATTCGGTCTTGGTCATACCGGCGTTGGTCTTGTTGCGGGAAGCGTTCAGGTGGAACCAGTTCTCCACGGTGAGGCCACCGTCAGTGCCTACGGAGGAATTGAGAGCTCTCTCGGAACGGGCGGAATAACCGGCAACTACATCCAGGCCGAACTTCTCGGCGAACTTGCGGCTGAAGGTAGCCATCACATCACCGTAGATGGTGGTGTAGGAGTTGTTGGTGAGGCCATAGTAACCGGAGTAACCCAGGGCCAGAGGACGGTCGTTGGGTTCCTTGTTCTCAATGCTCTGAGCGGTATAGTCCGTAGCGATGTTGGCCTTCAGGGTGAGGCCCTTGATGATTTCCCAGCTGGGGGTTACGCTGGCGATGAGGCGCTGGTTGTTTTCCAGCTGCTCCCAAGCCAGGACGCGCCACAGATAGTCACCGGAGATATCGCCGAAAGGAAGACCATAAGCCCAGCCTACGGAAGGTTCGGACTGCTGGTTGTCGGAATATACGCGGTTGCGGTAACCGTTGGGGGTAACAGCGTGCTCACGGACGTACTTGATGTCGTCAAAGGCACCGAACATACCAGAGAAGTTGTTGGTCAGACGGGAGATACGGTAAGGACGGTTCTTCACGTTCTGATTCATATAGTTGATGGAGTAACCGAGTTTCACGGCGCCGTTGGCGGTGATGTTCTGGCTACCGGACAGGGCGAAGTTGTGCTTGCCGATGTGAGAGTTGTACTGGTTGGGCAGGTTATCGAAGAAGGTGTATGCGAAACGCATATTGCCCTTATCGGTACCGGCGGTGATGGCCACATTGTACTGCTGGGTGAGACCGGTGCGGAACAGGTCGGCCCAAGGGTTGTCGGTGATAGCGTTGTAAGCGCGCATCTTGCCATCAAAGTAGTAAACCTGACGGCCGTCGTACTTGGGACCGAAGTACATATTGGTGGCATCTACGCCCAGAACGTCGTTGCCGTTCATATCCTTACGCATGAAGAAGCCTTCGTCGGTGTAGCCCTTGCTGGCCCACTGGTCGTTACGTCCGCCGGGACCGAAGATGGTCTGATACTTGGGCATATAGGCCACGAAGTCTCCCTGGACGGAAGCGCCGAACTCTACGTGCACGCCGCTGTTGCGCTTACCCTGTTTCATGGTAATGAGCACAACACCGTTAGCACCTTCGGAACCGTAGAGGGAAGTAGCGGAAGCGCCCTTCAGGATGGTGAGGTTCTCGATATCTTCAACGTTGATATCGGCCAGACCGTTACTCTGAATACGCTGCATGGCCCAGTAGTCACCGTTGTTGGCATCTCCGTTGCGGATCGGAACGCCGTCCACGATGATGAGGGGCTGGTTGGAACCGGTGATGGTGGAAATACCACGAACCTGAATGGAGATAGCACCGGTAGCACCACCGGGAGCCGTGCTGATACGGACACCGGAAGCCTTACCATAGAGGGCAGAACCCAAGGAAGGGGCCACGGTGGCGTTCAGGCTCTCGGCAGAAACGGAGGAAACTGCATAACCCACCTTCTTCTCATCCTTGCGGATACCGAGGGCGGTCACCACAGTGCCTTCCAGCATTTCTGCATCTTCCTGGAGCACTACGTTAACTGCGCCGCCATTCCAGGTGATGGTCTGGCCGGCATAACCGATGCAGGAGACCTCCAGTTTGTCGCCCTGATGGACGCCGGGGAGGGTAAAGGAACCGTCAATGTCCGTAATGGCACCGTTGTGGGTTCCGGCTACCTGCACAGCTGCTCCGATGATAGCTTCACCGGTAGCATCTTTCACAGTACCTTTGACCGTGGACTGGGCGAAGGCCGACATGCAGCCTGCGAGCAGTGCCAAAGTCATGGTCACTCTTAAAAAGAGATTTTTCATGTGCGATTGGTTTTAGAGTTAATAATAAGTTAATAGGTTTGGTTTAGTATTATTCTCTGTTTTAGGTATACATTTGCGCAAATATATAAATATTTTTTTAAATCGCACCCAAAGATTGCAAAGATTTAATCTAACAAAATTCCTTGATTAGCATTGTATTTAATATGGTAGAGGATTTATAGTGTTCAAACTCAGCAACTAATGCTTCCTTCGGCCTATAATTCTTCTAAATAAAAAAAGCGGCCCGAAAGGGTCGCCTTAAGGGGACTACAGGCCGATGTTTACTGAACCAGACCCCGAAGGTATGAGATAACATTCAATGCCTCCTGCGCATTTTCCATAGTATATTTCTTTTCCTTGACATAGGCTTTCAGGGCCTCTTTCTGCTCCGGGAAAGCCTTGTAAAGATCTTTCAGACGCTTGGCCGTATACTCCGTGTCTCCTATACGGAAGATATAGGTATTGTCACTCTTCCGCTCCCAGATCTCCCGGGAGTACTCTCCCATCGCATAATAACGACCCTCCCCTTCCACGGGAGTTCCGGAGACTGTATTGGTCCACAGGACATCCACTTTGTTCTGTGTGGCGGCCCCCATGGCCCCTACGGAGCCCGTATTCACTTTCTTGAAGCGCCAATTAACATAAACCGTATCCTTTTCCCAGGATAGCCGTTCGCACAAAAGGCCGTTTTTCATCACGAACATTTGTCCGTTAACAGCCATAGACTCCAGGGCATAGGCGTTGGTCATTTCATACACCTTTCCTCCTCTCTGATAGAGGATGCGCTGCCCGGCAGCATCTATATTGACATTCACTTTTTCCGGAGAAAAACCGTGAAAAACCACTTCTGCAGGCTTAAACTCAGGAAAAAGATAAATGGGTTGCTGGGCAAGGGCATACAAAGCCGTAAAGATAGACAGCAGGAAAGCAGACAATAATCGTTTCATAAAACAGTTATTAAAAATGGCGCCGTCACTACGGGCGGCGCCATCATTCTAACAATAATCAGGCCGATTAAAGCTGGTTGGGGGTGCCCCACTGAGGAGCATTCTTGTCCTGCCACAGACGCTCGGTGTTGAGCACGGTGCCGTTGGCAAAGCCCATACCGGACTGGCTGGTGCCAGTAGTAAAGCCCTGAACTTTCAGGTTGTCCATACGAATCTGATACATGATATCAGTTACAGAAGGAGCCGTAAACTCAAAGCGGCGAGGAATGGCCTCAAGGGCAATGCCGTCAAACTTCACGAACGGAAGCAGGTTGGAGCTAATCTTCGGATAACCGGAGCGGCGGGCCGTTACGAACTGGTCGTTGGGCATCATGGTGAAGTTCATCAGCTGCTGCAGATAAATCTTTTCGATGGAACCATCCCACTTCACGGCATCGGTGGCCAGCATGGTGGCAATTTCACCGTCCTTCAGCTCGATGGAAACCTCTTCTGCGGCATACTTATGGCCATCAACCCAAGCCTTTCCATAGTAAGGGATTTGATTCTTACCGGCGATGAAGTCCCATTCCTTGACGGAAAGCTCTACGCCTTTCTCATAGTAAGCCTGTGCGTTTCCGCTGATGGCACCCAGCCGGGCCAGTTCGGCCAGATACAGGTTGGTTTCACCGGCACCCATGTACATGCCCCACCAAGGAATGTCGTCATTGTCTTGAATCACGGGACCAGCGGGGATGGTAGGCAGCGTGAAATCTACACGGCCACGGATCATTTCCTGGCTCAAGCTGGAACGACCGGAACCATAGGACTTGTTGGCATCGCCAATCACGAGCTGATAACGGACATTACCGGGCTCAAAGATTTCTTCTTTGTACTTGTTGTACTCGGTGGAACCGTATAAAACGATGGGCGTACCCTGATAACGGGCCCATAACTCCTGACCTTCTTTCCAGGAAACAAACTGGCCTTCGCCGTCAAGAATGATATTCTCCTTCACGAAGGTGGGAAGGTCATCGTACTTGTCTTCCTTGATGAATTCTTTGATAATCTCGGAGTTGTATGCGTTCTTGGTGTAGAAGAAACGCACACGGGGATCCTTACCGGCCTTCATGAAGTCAATGACATTGCCGCTTGCCCCGGTCATGGAGACACTATTACCGGTCTGGTAAGCCACATCGTTGTGGTCCAGGTCTCCCATGACATGCTGGACATTGTCTGCTACGCCCTTGTCGGCCTTGTGATACAGGAAGGAGTCATCCATGCTGTCCAGATATCCAGCAGAAGAGGAAACGACGGACTGGGCAATCTGTCCGGCCTTGCTGGCGTTGTTGTTGTGCAGACGGACGGCAATCTTGAGTTTGAGGGAGTTGGCCAGTTTCGCCCATTTGGCGGTGTCTCCACCGTAAATGATATCCTGGTTTCCTACCACAATCTGAGTGTCATCCTGGAAAATGCCGATGTACTTGTCCAAGTCGGCCACCAACTGGTCATACAGCGTTTCAACACTGTCATAAGCAGGGGTGAGGGGACCGCCATGGGTGTACTGGGCAGCCTCGGAGTACTGGATGTCGCCGTTGATGTCGCTGGCGTAGATGGCACCATAAACAGCCAGGACGCCGCACATGGCGGAATAGGCTTTAAGGTCCGTCTTGCCGGTAGACTCGATGTAACTGTCAATCTCGTTGCGGTAGGCCAGCATGGAGATGTAGTTGTTCTGCCAGTTGACGGCACCCATGGCATAGGAGTTCTCGCTATAAGAACCGGATGCCCCCATCTGGGACCAGACATAATATAGCGGAGCGTTGTAGAACCAATAAGTGTAGTCGTTGGCCTCGAAAATCATCATGGCCGTGGTGGCCAGATAAGAAGGCTCGGGAGTGGTGACCGCTGCCGGATCCTGGTTCAGTTCGGCAAACCGGTCACGGCAGGAAGTGAGACCTACCACCGCGAGCAGAGATACTGCAAGGAATATTTTATATGCTTTCATAGTATTTGCCTGAATTAGAATCTTGCGTTGATGGTGAAGGTGAAGTACGTGGTCACGCCCTGAAGGTTACGAACACGGAATTCGGAGGCGGCGGTACCGCGGACAGATTCCGGATTCTCCTTGTTAGGCATGGAGTTGAGAATGTAACCCAGATTGTGTGCGTTAGCCTGGAGGGTGATACCCTGGCACTTGATAGCGTTGGCCCACTTGTCCGGGATAGCCCATGCAACAGACAGGTCACGGAAGGCGATATAGTTGAGTTTCTTGAACCAAGTATCGTCAACGACACCGTTGCTCCAGCTGTGGGTCAGATAATTCCAACCGGACTGGTGTGCGGGCTCAAGAATGCCCTTGTCTACGAGTTCCTGATAGGTCTCACCAGTGTCATACTTTCCGGTTCCAACCTGATAGTTACCGGATCCGTCTGCTTTGGGAACATTAGATCCGGACAGGAAGATACCGTTCGGAATTACGCCGTCATCGTAGGTCAAACCATCGGCCTTGGACGTATAAGTGATTCCGCCGTGGTCTTTGTCAGCACCACGCAAAGCGGTCTCAAGATAACCGTATGCGGTACCATAGTGGGAAGGATAGGAAGCCACGTAGCCACCGAAGCGAGCGTCGAAGGAAGCACGGATAGTCACTCTCTTGAAGCGGATGCCGGTGTTGATGGAACCCAGGAAGTCCGGAACGGAACTGCCGATTTCTTCCACCTTACCGCTTCTGCGGATATACGGGGAGTTATAAGCCACATTTCTGGCCCAACCAAGAACCTGCATGCCGGAGCCGCCGGTGACATTGCCGTTTTCATCGTAGGTGTAGTCTTTCATGGGCATCTTGTCAGACATCAGAATGCCGTAGGAACCACCCACTTTGGCTACGGAGCCGATACGGTAGTTACCATAGTCGGGGTCGCCCTGGAGTTTGATGTAGTCGGCCACAAGGTCGCTCAGTTCTACAATCTTGGACCAGTTCTTGGTGAAGGTGAAGTTGAGGTCCCAGGAGAAGTTCCTGGTCTCAACAGGGATGGTGTTCAAGGCCAGCTCGATACCGGTATTCTGGATGTTACCGGCATTGATGAAGGCGCTGCGGGCACCGGAGGCGGAGGGCAGGGTCACGCTCATGATCTGATCACGGGTATTCTCCTTATAGAAGGTAGCGTCCAGGCCAATCCGGTTGTTGAACATGCGGTAGTCCACACCCACTTCCCAGGAGGTCTTGCGTTCAGGCTTGAGGTTCTGGTCGTAGATATTGCGAGGCATGGCCATGAAGTACTTGTCATTGCCATTCTTCAGCTGAGCCACGGAATAAGCCGTATTGATGATATACGGATCCGTATCGTTACCAACCTGGGCGATGGAAGCACGCACCTTGAAGAAGGAAATGCTCTTCGGGAGGTTGAAGGTCTCATGCAGCAGCCAGGATGCGCTGAAGGAAGGATAGAAGTAGGAGAAGTTACCGTGCTTGTCTGCGTAGAGCAGGGCGGAGGTCCAGTCATTTCGTCCGGTCAGTTCCAGGAACAGTTGGTCACGGAAGGAGGCCGTGGCTTGTCCTACCAGGGAGAACATGCTCTTGGTTCCGCTGATGGAACCGGAAGAATTACGGTCGTTACGGGAGTTCTTGATGAAATAGCGGTTGGGCACAATCAGACCACCTTCCGTATTCACGGACTGACTCTGAACGAAATTGTTGAAGTATTCTGCGCGGAGGAAACCGCCGATCTGCCAGTCCTCGTTGATTTTGTAATCAAAAATAAGGTTGGTATTCAGGTTGGTCTGTTCGCGGGTGACCTGAGAAAGAGCATAAAAACCGCTTGAACCGGTATTGGCATAGCCGGGGTCGGGGCGTTTGGTTTCCTGACGGGTGTAGTAGTAGTTGAAGCTGCCGTCGGTGACCCATTTGAGCCAAGGGGTAAACTGAACGGTGAGTTTGAGGTTGGGACGGACAACCGTTTCCTTCTGGATGGTCTGATTCTCCCAGATACTCCACCAGATACTGCGGCCGGGGATGTTACCCCATTTGTCGCCGTAAGCCGCCTGGGCCAGACCGCCGTGGTCGCCTTTATACTTGTCACGGAAGTACTTAGCATTGTAAGTACGGTCCCAAGTGCCGCTGATGAATGCTTCGCCGATGTTGGGCTGGGCATTGCGGGGCTCGGAATTGGTGAAGTTCACAGAACCTTCCACCTCAATGTACTTATTCAACTTATGCGTAGCCTTCAAGAGCGTGCTGAAGCGGTTGAAGCTGTTGTTCGGAAGCGTACCGGTGCTATACTTCTCAGAGAGGGAAGCATAGATGGAACTCTTCTCGTTGCCACCGGAGAGGGTGATGTTGGTGTTGGTGTTGAAACCGGTCTGGAAGGCATCCAGAAAGTTGTTGGCATAGGCCTTGGAGTCAATGAGAGAGCCATCGTACCACTCCACTTTGTCGTACTCGTCAAAGCGCCAGCCATAGGCCACGCCTTCGCCGCCATAGTCGCGGGAAAGAGAGAGAAGAGAGGGGTATTGTCCGGTCTCGTCAAAGACCTGGGCGTGGTGGTTGTCACCGGGAATATCTGTCACACCAATATAGGAAACATACTGGTTCCACAGACCGTCCATAAATACATTCTGGAAGCGAGGGCCGGAAGTCACCTTGTCAAAGCCGAGGGTCTGCGTGAAGGAAATACCCAGACCGCGGGAGCCACGTCCGCTCTTGGTAGTGATGATGATGGCACCGTTCAAACCGCGGGAACCGTACAGGGCGGTAGCGGCAGCACCTTTCAGCACGGAGACAGACTCAAAGTCGTCCGGGTTCAGGTTCTTGAGCTGGTTACCATAGTCCAGGTTGTCGGAGTCCCAGTCGGCGGAAGGGTCAATCACATCATTATCCAGAATGATGCCGTCCACCACAAAGATGGGCTGGTTGTTCTTGCCCAGGGTGGAAGCACCACGGATAAGGATTTTGTTACGACCGAACATACCACCGTCGGAGCCGTTGATTTCCACACCGGCCACCTTACCCTGCAGGGCAGAGACGGGGTTGATGAGGTTCGGGTTCAGGTCTTCACTCTTGATTTCGGTCACAGCGTAACCCAGGGCCTTGGTGGAACGCTTGATACCGAGGGCGGTGACCACAGTGCCTTCCAGCATCTCGGAGTCCTCGGCCAGGATAACATTGACGGGGCCGCGGTTCCAGGTGATTTCCTGGGTGGCATAACCGATGCAGGAAAAGACCAGCACGTCCCCTTGCTTGACGCCGGGAAGGGAATAGGTGCCGTCCAGATTGGTGATGGCACCGTTCTGGGTTCCTTTTACCTGCACTGCTGCGCCGATGACGGGTTCACCGGACGCATCTTTCACAGTACCAGTGACCGTGTTCTGTGCAAAAGCATTGAAACCCATTGCCAGAAGCGTCACGATCATGGTCACTCTTAAAAAGAGATTTTTCATGTGCGATTGGTTTTAAGATTAATAATAGTATTTTTTGGGTTTAGGTAATCGGAATAGTCCTAATTAGGATTTGTTTTTCCTAAAAAGACAGCAGCTTCAGTTGTTTTTGGTTCCTAGGTTAAAATACAATGCGAAGATAGTTATAATTTTCAGAAAAAACAATCCAATTACTTAAAATGTGTTAGCCGGGACCCCTTGTTCCGTTAGGACATTATCGGCCGCCCTTTTTTTATCGCCAGAAATGTAGTAATTTTGTAGAATATAATTAACTAACCGCCCTTATGAAACGTTTCCTCATCCCCGCCCTGCTGCTTCTTGCGGCAGCTTGCGCGCCCAAAACCCAGAATACGCTACCCCAGGTGCCCATCCGCACCTACAACGCCCCCATGGCCGTCGGCCCCATCGTCATAGACGGCATCCTGGACGAGGCAGACTGGCAGAACGCCCCGCTCTCCGCGGCCTTTGCCGATATCCGCGGCGTGGACTTCGAGCCCAAGCCCGTCAAACAGACGCATATGAAGATGCTCTGGGACAACGAGAACCTTTACATCGCCGGCATCATCGAGGAAGACAACGTGACGGGATCCCTCACGGAGCACGACGCCATCATCTACCACGACAACGACTGGGAAGTGTTCATAGACCCGGACCAGGACTGCCGCTTTTACTTTGAGATAGAGCTGAACGCCCTGAATACGGTGATGGACCTGCTGATGGACCGCCCGTACCGCGAAGGCGGCAAGTTCTACCTCCCCTGGGACCTCAGGGGCCTTCAGACCGCCGTCCACGTGGACGGAACCCTCAACGACCCTTCGGACAAGGACAAGGGCTGGACCGTGGAGATGGCCATCCCCGTGGCTTCCCTCTGCGTAGAGTTCCAAACCTCGGAAGAGCTGCTCTCCAAAGACTGGAAGATTGGCTTCTCTCGCGTGGAATGGCTCAAGGAAGGCGGCCCGGAAGAGAACTGGGTCTGGAATCCCACAGGCCTGGTGGATATGCACCAGCCGGAAAACTGGGGAGTGCTGCATTTTGTAAAATAAACCATCCTATATGAAAAAGTTCCTGTTTATCGCCGCGGCGGCCATGATGGCTGCCTGCAGCGCCCCGGTGGCTTCTGAAGACTATGCCGCCTTCGTGAATCCCAAAATCGGCACCGGCGGCCACGGACACGTGTTCGTAGGCGCCAACGTACCCTTCGGCTTTGTACAGCTGGGCCCCACCAGCATCCCCCAGACCTGGGACTGGTGCTCCGGTTACCACGACTCTGACAACACCGTCATCGGCTTCAGCCATACGCACCTTTCCGGTACCGGTATCGGAGACCTCTTCGACATTACGGTGATGCCCGTAATCGGCCCCACCACCCCGGCCCGCGGAACGGAGGAAGACCCTGAGAGCGGCGCCTGGAGCTATGCAGACCGTACCAAGGAAGTGGCCGAGCCCGGCTACTACAGCGTACCGCTCATCCGCTACAACATCACGGCCGAAATGACGGCTACCGCCCGCGTGGGCCTGCATCGCTACACCTTCCCGGAGGCCGATGACGCCTCCATCCTGCTGGACCTTCAGAACGGAGGCTGCTGGGATTCCGTCTATGATGCCGATGTACAGCTGGTGAAAAACGACGGAGGAGACATCGTCGCCCTCTGCGGCCACCGCTTCTCCCACGGCTGGGCCAGGAACCAGAAGCTCTTCTTCTGGGCCGCCTTCAACCGCGCCATCCCCGAGGTGGAATTCGAGAAAGACAAGCTTTATACCCGCTGCAAGATCGGCCACACCAGCGCCGGAGACCAGATTCTGATGAAGGTAGCCCTCTCCCCCGTTTCCGTGGAAGGCGCCAAGGCCAATATGGCCGCCGAGCTCCCCGGCTGGGACTTTGAAGCCGTGAAGGCCGATGCCCGCAGCGCCTGGAACAAGGAGCTGGGCAAGATGCAGATTGAGTGCAAGGACCAGGACACCCGCACCGTCTTCTACACCGCCCTCTACCACTCTATGATCGCCCCCAGCCTCTACAACGACGTAGACGGCCAGTACCGCGGTTCGGACGATGTGGTGCGCCAGGGAGATTTCCAGAACTACACCACCTTCTCGCTGTGGGACACCTACCGTGCCGCCCAGCCGCTGATGACCCTCATCCACCCCGAGAGGATGGACGACATCGTGAAAACCTTCTACAACATTTACAAAGAGCAGGGAGACCTCCCCGTCTGGCACCTGATGGGCAACGAAACAGACTGCATGGTGGGTAACCCCGGCCTCATCGTGTTTGCCGATGCCATCGTGAAGGGCTTCCGCGCCGGTCTCACGGACCAGCAGATCCTGGATGCGATGGTGACCACCGCCAATATGCCGGACCGCGGCCAGAACTTCCGCCTCACCTACGGCTACATCCCCGCAGACCTCTACCACGAGTCTGTGGCCAATGATATGGAATACGCCATCGCGGATGCCGCCCTGGCCAACGCCGCCGCCTATCTGGGCCAGGACAAGCTGGCCGCCGAATTCACGGAGCGCAGCCACTCCTGGAGACACTTCTGGGATCCCAAGACCCAGTTCCTGCGCGGCCGCAAGACGGACGGCAGCTTCACCGAGCCCTTCGACCCCATCTACAGCCGCCACGAAACCTCCGACTACACCGAAGGCACCGGCTGGCAGTACCTGTGGCTGGTTCCCCAGGACGTAGACGGACTGGTACAGCTCTTCGGCTCCGAGGAAGCCACCGTGGCCAAGCTGGACGGCCTGTTCGAAGCTCCGGACCACGTGGAAGGCGAGAACGCTTCCCCGGACATCTCCGGCCTCATCGGCCAGTATGCCCACGGCAATGAGCCCGGCCACCACACCATTTACCTGTATTCCATGCTGGGCCGGCCCGACAAAGCGGCCGACCGCCTGCGTCAGGTATATAAGGAAATGTATTTCAACGATGTAGAAGGCCTGGCCGGCAACGAAGACGTGGGCCAGATGAGCGGCTGGTACCTGATGTCCGCCATGGGCTTCTACCAGGTGGAACCCGCCCTGCCGCGCTTCTGGTTCGGCGCTCCCCTGTTTGAGAAGATGACCGTGAAGGTGGCCGGCGGAGACCTGGTGATTACCGCCAAGGGCGTCACCTCCGGAAAAACCCACATCAAGAGCGTGAAGCTGAACGGCCAGCCCTATGCCCTCCCGTACATCGAGTACAAGGACATCGTAGCCGGAGGCACCTTAGAATACATTATGGGAGAATAAATTATGAGTCCTTTAAAATTTGAACCTATTCTGAAAACCATTGTGTGGGGCGGTGAGAAGATTGCCCCTTACAAAGGCATAGAAACAGATCAGAAACACATTGGCGAAAGCTGGGAGCTCTCCGGCGTGGCCGGGAATGAGAGCGTGGTGGCCGAAGGTCCCCTGAAAGGAAAGACCATCGCCCAGCTGGTGAAAGAGTACAAGGGAGAACTGGTGGGAAAGCACGTGTATGAGAATACCGGAGACGAGTTCCCGCTCCTGATCAAGTTCATCGACGCCCTCTCGGACCTCTCCATCCAGGTGCACCCCAACGACGAACTGGCCGCCAAACGGCACAACGGCTCCAAGGGCAAGACGGAGATGTGGTATGTGGTGGCGGCCGATGAAGGCGCCCACCTGCTGGCCGGCCTTACTCAGAAGATTACCCCGGAGCAGTATGCCGCCAAGGTGGCCGACGGCACCATCACGGATGTGCTGGCCCGCTACGACGTGCATCCCGGAGACGTGTTCTTCCTGCCGGCAGGCCGCATCCACGCCATCTGCGGCGGCTGCTTCATCGCAGAGATCCAGCAGACGTCCAACATCACCTACCGCATTTACGACTACGGCCGCCTGGGCCTGGACGGAAAGCCCCGCGAGGTGCACACCGAGCTGGCCAAGGACGCCATCGACTACACGGTATATCCGGACTACCGCACCCACTACAGCCCGGAGCAGAACGAGGAGCAGGAGGTAGTGAGCTGCCGGTATTTCACCACCAGCATCTACGACCTCACCCTCCCCTACGCCAAGGACCTGAGCGACATAGACTCCTTCATGGTGGTCATGTGCCTCTCCGGTGAAGGTTCCCTGGAAGTGGACGGAGAGGAAGTCCCCGTCCGCCAGGGAGAGACGGTCTTAATACCGGCTACCGCCGACGACATTTGCTTTGTCCCCGACGGTAGCATGAAGGTATTAACCTCTTATATCCGCTAGTTCAGTCCGCGCGCACGCATCAGGGCAGAGGGGTCGGGTTCGGCCCCTCTGAACTGTTTGTAGAGGGTCATGGGCTCTTCGGAGCCGCCCTTCTCCAGGAAGGTCTGGCGGAAAGCCTTGGCGGTGGCGGGGTTGAAGATACCGTCGGCCTTGAAATTCTCACAGGCAGCAACGGCAAGCACATCGCACCAGAGGTAGAAGTAGTAACCGGCGCAGTAGCCGCTGACCATGATGTGATTGAAGTAGGTGGTGC
>JAEEGL010241754.1_pt1 | contig 16155 bp, 9 predicted proteins | sample 9134231 | NCBI WGS metagenome assembly JAEEGL01 (sample SAMN16246548, study PRJNA631951) | gut metagenome | biome: gut microbiome; feature: rumen; material: fiber-attached | host: Bos | place: Iran: Karaj | collected 2018-10
AGAACTGAGGTCTGTAGTTGTTGAAGAAAGGTGTATGACGGCCACCCTCATCTTTAGTCAGAACGTAAACCTGAGCTTTGAATTTTGTATGAGGTGTGATTGATTTGGGAGCTGCAAGAACCTGACCTCTTTCGATCTCTGTTCTCTGAACACCACGAAGAAGAACACCGATGTTGTCTCCGGCCTGTGCTTCGTCAAGAAGTTTTCTGAACATTTCAACGCCTGTTACAACAACTTTTCTGATTTCATCAACGAAACCTACGATTTCAACTTCGTCGCCAACTTTAACTTTACCACGTTCTACTCTACCTGTAGCAACTGTACCACGGCCTGTGATTGAGAATACGTCCTCAACGGGCATAAGGAAAGGTTTGTCGTCGTCACGTACAGGGTCAGGAATATATTCGTCAACTGCATCCATAAGTTCAAGGATGCTGTCAACCCAAGGGCTGTTGGAATCCTGAAGTGCCTGATAAGCTGATCCTCTGATTACAGGGATATCGTCTCCGGGGAATTCGTACTCGCTGAGGAGTTCTCTGATTTCCATTTCAACTAAGTCAAGAAGCTCTTCGTCATCAACCATATCGCATTTGTTCATGAATACTACGATATAAGGAACGCCTACCTGACGAGCAAGAAGGATATGTTCTCTTGTCTGAGCCATAGGACCATCTGTTGCAGCTACAACGAGAATAGCACCGTCCATCTGAGCAGCGCCTGTGATCATGTTTTTAACATAGTCGGCATGACCGGGGCAGTCAACGTGAGCATAGTGTCTCTTGGGTGTTTCATATTCAACGTGAGCTGTTGAAATTGTGATTCCTCTTTCTCTTTCTTCGGGAGCCTTGTCAATCATATCGAATGCTACAGCTTCACCTGTGTTGTATTTTTCATGTAAAATTTTTGTGATTGCTGCTGTAAGAGTTGTTTTACCATGGTCGATATGACCGATTGTACCGATATTTACATGGGGTTTTGTTCTTTCAAATTTTTGCTTTGCCATTTTAAAAAAATCCTCCTTTTAATTTGCTTCTTCAAAAATATTTATTTTCAAAAATTAAATTGCACATGATTTCTTATTATATTAAATATCATAAAATATTGCAATAGTTTTTACTCTTTTTATTTGTAGAAAAAATTATTTTATTGCTTTTCCCAAAATAACTTTTTCCTGGATGCTCTTTGGACACTCGTCATAATGGTCAACTTCCATTACATATGTTCCTCTTCCCTGAGTCTTTGAACGGAGGTCTGTGGAATATCCGAACATCTCCGCAAGGGGAACATAACAGTGAACTACCTGAACACCGCTTCTTACTTCCATTCCCTCAATACGTCCTCTTCTTGAGTTAATATCTCCGATTACATCGCCGAGATAATCTTCGGGAACAGAAACCGTCACTTTCATAATAGGCTCCAAGAGTACAGGATCGCCTTTTTTCATCGCTTCCTTGAATGCAAGGGAGCCGGCTACCTGGAACGCCATTTCGGATGAGTCTACTTCATGGTAGGAACCGTCGTAAACCTCGGCTCTTACGCCGAGAACAGGATATCCTCCAAGAAGACCGCTCTGCATAGCGTCTCTGATACCTTTATCGATGGCGGGAATATACTCTTTAGGTATCGTTCCGCCTACTACGCTGTTGACAAATTCATAATTGCTTTCCGAGTTGGCGGGAATAGGCGAGAATTTGACTTTACAATGTCCGTACTGACCGTGTCCGCCGGACTGACGTACAAATTTACCTTCAACGTCAACTGCTTTCTTAAATGTTTCTTTATACGCAACCTGGGGATTGCCTACGTTAGCCTCTACTCTGAATTCACGGAGAAGCCTGTCTACAATAATCTCAAGATGAAGCTCGCCCATACCTGAAATGATGGTCTGGCCTGTCTCCTGATTTGTGTATGTTTTGAATGTAGGGTCTTCTTCCGCAAGCTTTGATAAAGCTATGCCCATTTTGTCGCGTCCTGCTTTAGTTTTAGGCTCAATTGCCACGGAAATAACCGGTTCAGGGAAATTCATGGATTCGAGAATTACCTCATGATCCTGATCACAGATAGTATCTCCCGTTGTTGTATCTTTCAAACCGACAGCCGCCGCGATATCTCCCGCGTAAACCTTGTCGATCTCTTCTCTGTGGTTCGCGTGCATCTGAAGAATACGTCCGATTCTTTCTTTTTTGCCTTTGATGGGATTATATACATATGAACCTGCGTCGAGAGTTCCTGAATAAACTCTGAAGAAAGCAAGCTTTCCAACATAAGGGTCATTCATTATCTTGAATGCAAGAGCTGAGAAAGGCTCTGCATCCGAAGATTCTCTCTGAACTTCCTTGCCTGTATCAGGGTCTTCGCCCTTAATGGCAGGAATGTCAATAGGCGCCGGCATATAATCTATAACTCCGTCAAGAAGCTTCTGCACACCTTTGTTTCTATATGCTGAACCGCAGAAAACAGGTACTATTTCGCAAGCTATGCAGGCCTTTCTCAACGCGGCCTTAAGATCCTCAATGGGAATCTCTTCGCCCTCGAGATATTTCTCCATAAGCTCTTCGTCTGTTTCCGCTATGGATTCAACCATGGATTCTCTGTACTCTTCCGCCTGAGCCTTAAGCTCATCGGGAATTTCCTCTTCTGATATATTCTGACCTAAATCATCCTCATAAATATATGCTTTCATATTCATAAGGTCGATTACGCCTTTAAAATCACCTTCAGCTCCAATGGGAAGCTCTACGGGAACGGGATTCGTTCCGAGCCTGTCGATCATCATCTGGACAACATTGAAGAAGTCCGCTCCCATAATGTCCATTTTGTTTACAAATGCCATTCTGGGTACACTGTAATTGTCCGCCTGTCTCCAAACTGTTTCGGACTGAGGCTCTACACCGCCTTTAGCACAGAAAACACAAACAGCTCCGTCAAGCACTCTCAGTGAACGCTCAACCTCAACTGTAAAGTCAACGTGTCCTGGTGTGTCTATAATATTTATCCTATGATTTTCCCACTGTGCAGTTGTAGCTGCGGATGTAATTGTGATACCTCTTTCCTGTTCCTGTTCCATCCAGTCCATGGTTGCGGTACCGTCATGAGTATCTCCCATTTTGTAATTACGTCCGGTATAAAACAAAATTCTTTCTGTGAGTGTGGTTTTTCCTGCGTCAATATGAGCCATTATTCCAATGTTTCTGGTTTTGGCAAGTGGAAATGCTCTGTCTGACACTTATACTCCTCCTTCTATTATAAACTGCACAGGGCTATTAACCCTATGCAGCCATAACTCTTTTTCCTCGCGAATATAAAATATCCGCCGAAATATCGATTTTATTCGATCGTGTTTTATTGTTTTCGAGATTACCATTTGAAATGTGAGAAAGCTTTGTTTGCTTCTGCCATTTTGTGGGTCTCGTCTTTTTTCTTGCAAGCTCCTCCTACGTTGTTGAGTGCGTCTAAGATCTCTCCTGCAAGACGTTCTTCCATTGTTCTTTCAGAACGTTTTCTTGCGTAAAGTGTAAGCCATCTTAAGCCTAATGTACGTCTTCTGTCCGCACGGATCTCCATAGGAACCTGATATGTTGCACCGCCGACACGGCGAGCTTTTACTTCAAGTACAGGCATAATGTTGTTTAAAGCTTCCTCGAAAGCTTCAAGGGGCTCTTTTCCTGTTTTTTCGGATACTCTTTCAAAAGCTCCGTATACGATTTTCTGAGCGATACCTTTCTTTCCGTCCAACATTACGCTGTTGATGAGTTTTGTTACTAACTCACTTTTATATAAGGGATCAGGTAAAACTTCTCTTTTTGCAATATGACCTTTTCTGGGCACGATTCTTCCCTCCTTAATAATTTGTATTCTATCACAGGTACTTCGCAAAAATAATTATTTTGCGTTTTCATGCCTTTATACTAAAATATTTTAAGCAGACTGTATCTATTTTTGTATAAGGCAATTAAACTACTTCTTTATTATTGAGCTTTCTTTTTGGGACGTTTAGCGCCGTATTTTGAACGAGCTCTCATTCTGTTTGCTACACCGGCTGTATCAAGTGTTCCTCTGATGATGTGGTAACGAACACCGGGTAAGTCTTTAACTCTTCCGCCTCTGATAAGCACAACGCTGTGCTCCTGAAGGTTGTGTCCTTCGCCGGGAATATAAGCTGTAACCTCAATACCGTTTGAAAGTCTTACTCTGGCGATTTTTCTTAAAGCAGAGTTAGGTTTCTTGGGAGTTGATGTTTTTACTGCTGTGCATACTCCACGTTTCTGGGGAGAAAAGCTTGTTGTGGATTTCTTTCTGAGGGAATTGAGTCCCTTCTGAAGAGCGGGAGCCGTTGATTTCTTTTCAACAGTCTGTCTTCCTTTTCTAACTAACTGATTAAATGTAGGCAAATCTCTGCACCTCCTTATACTTTATTTATACATATCTGCCTTTTTATCATAACAATGTGTCCGATATCTCTTAAAAAATAACGGACACACTAAATGAGTTTACCATTCCAGCGAAATTTTGTCAATAGATTTTACAAAATTGCTTCGGTTTCTTCCTCATAAACGGGAGGAAGGTCTTTTTCTATGAGAATGTTCTTATATCTGGGCATTCCTGTTCCAGCAGGAATAAGCTTACCTATTATAACGTTTTCCTTAAGACCGATAAGAGGGTCTACCTTTCCTTTTATGGCTGCTTCCGTAAGAACTCTTGTTGTTTCCTGGAAGGACGCCGCAGAAAGGAAGGATTCTGTCGCAAGGGAAGCTTTTGTAATTCCCAGAAGGACTCTTGAGCCTTCCGCAGGCTGCAGTCCCTGTTTTTCAAGCTCCGCGTTTGTATTTTCGAATGTAAGCCAGTCCACAAGACTTCCGGGAAGGAAATCCGTGTCGCCGTTATTTTCGATCTTAACACGCTTAAGCATCTGTCTTACTATAACTTCGATATGTTTATCATTGATCTCAACACCCTGGAGACGGTATACTCTCTGCACCTCCTGGATCATGTAGTCCTGAACGCCTCTCAATCCTTTGATCTTGAGGATGTCGTGAGGATTTACACTGCCTTCGGTGATTTCGTCTCCGGCTTCAATTTCATCTCCGTCATAAACTTTGATTCTGGAGCCATAAGGTATTGTATATTCTTTAACTTCGCCTGTTTCGTTATCTGTAACGAAAACTTCTCTCTTCTTTTTGTTCTCGTTTACGGTAACTGTTCCGCCGCATTCTGAGATAATAGCAAGTCCTTTAGGCTTTCTTGCCTCGAAAAGCTCCTCTACACGGGGAAGACCCTGTGTAATATCGTCTCCGGCGATACCGCCTGTATGGAATGTACGCATTGTAAGCTGTGTACCGGGCTCGCCGATGGACTGAGCAGCGATGATTCCTACGGATTCACCCATTCTTACGAAACGTCCGCTTGCCATGTTGGCGCCGTAGCATTTTGAACAGATACCGATTTTGGAACGGCATGTAAGAACAGTTCTGATAAATACTTTCTCGATTCCGGCTTTTTCAACTCTTTCAGCCTGCTCGCCTGTTATAAGAGTATCTGCCGGTATTATTATTTCTCCTGTTTCAGGGTCTTTTACATCATAAACCGACCAGCGGCCTTTCAGTCTTTCCTGAAGGCTTTCGATAACCGCATTGCCGTCCATGAAAGCTGATACCCAAAGTCCGGGAACCTCGTCGAGATCCTCGGCGCAGTCCCATTCTCTTACGATAATTTCCTGAGATACGTCTACAAGACGTCTGGTAAGATATCCTGAGTCGGCTGTTCTTAAAGCTGTATCCGTAAGACCTTTTCTCGCGCCGTGAGCAGAAATAAAATACTCAAGAACGGAGAGGCCTTCTCTGAAGTTTGATTTAATGGGCAGCTCGATGATACCGCCTGAAGGGTTAGCCATAAGTCCCCTCATTCCGGCAAGCTGCTTAATCTGGTCGTTGGAACCACGGGCTCCGGAGTCTGCCATCATGAAGATATTGTTGTCTCTTCCAAGACCGGAAAGAAGTTTATCTGTAATCTTATCGTTGGCGTTGTTCCAGATATCGATAACCTTATCATGACGCTCTTCGTCCGTCATAAGACCATGTCTGAAAATCTTGGTTACCTTTTCTACCTCTGCTTCCGCGTCAGCAAGATATTCGTATTTTTCCTGAGGGATTACCATATCCGAAATGGAAACCGTTAAAGCTCCGATTGTGGAATATTTGAATCCAAGGGCTTTTATCTTATCCAGAACCACTGCTGTTTCAGTTGAACCAAGCTTGTTGATGCAGCGGTTGATGATTTTACCAATATCTTTTTTCTTTACTAAGTTATCAATTTCGTAATTGAATTTTTCCTCGTCGTTTGTTCTGTCAACGAATCCGAGATTCTGAGGAATAGCCTCATTAAAGAGGATCCTTCCAACAGTAGTCTCTATAACTCTGGATTCCTCAACTCCGTCGAATGTAAGGGTTCTTCTTACCTTTATAGGCTCCTGAAGAACGATTTCCTTATTATCGTAAGCTAAAATAGCTTCCGCTTCGTCCTTATATGCTTTATAGTGTTTATACTCTACGTTTTTGCCCTTTTCGTTCTTTTCAACTACCGTTTCAACCAAATCATCGTTTTTCATTGTAAGGTAGTACATTCCCAGAATCATGTCCTGAGAAGGAACGGTTACGGGCGCGCCGTCTGAAGGTTTCAGAAGGTTATTGGGAGAAAGAAGCAGGAATCTGCACTCTGCCTGAGCTTCAACGGAAAGAGGTACGTGAACAGCCATCTGGTCGCCGTCGAAGTCGGCGTTATAAGCTGTACATACAAGAGGATGGAGCTTGATAGCTCTGCCCTCTACGAGAACAGGCTCGAATGCCTGAATACCAAGTCTGTGAAGCGTAGGCGCTCTGTTGAGCATTACGGGATGTTCCTTGATTACATCTTCCAGAATATCCCAGACCTCGCCCTGAAGTCTTTCTACCATTCTTTTTGCTGATTTTATATTATGCGCCAGATTGTCCTCCACAAGCTTTTTCATTACGAAAGGCTTGAAAAGCTCGATGGCCATTTCCTTGGGAAGTCCGCACTGGTAAATTTTAAGTTCGGGACCTACTACGATAACTGACCTTCCGGAGTAGTCAACACGTTTTCCCAGAAGGTTCTGACGGAAACGTCCCTGCTTTCCTTTGAGCATATCCGAAAGGGATTTTAAAGGACGGTTGCCGGGGCCTGTTACGTGTCTGCCTCTTCTGCCGTTATCTATGAGAGCGTCAACAGCTTCCTGGAGCATTCTCTTTTCGTTTCTTACGATAATAACAGGAGCTCCAAGGTCCAGAGGTCTTTTAAGTCTGTTGTTGCTGTTGATAACTCTTCTGTATAAGTCGTTAAGGTCGCTTGTGGCAAATCTTCCGCCGTCCAGCTGAACCATAGGTCTGATGTCGGGAGGAATTACGGGAATTACATCCAGGATCATCCATTCGGGTCTGTTTCCGGAGATTCTGAAAGCCTCGATAACCTCAAGCTTTTTGATTATCCTTACTCTTTTCTGGCCTGTTGTCTCGGCAAGCTGTTTCTTTAACTCTGCCGATTCTTTTTCCAGATCTATATCCATGAGAAGCTTTTTGATGGCTTCGGCGCCCATCATGGCTTTGAAACCGTCTTTGTAATTATCGTATGCTTCTCTGTATTCACGATCGTTTAAAAGCTGTTTGTACTGCAAAGGTGTGTCGCCGGGATCGGTTACTATATATGAAGCAAAATACAGAACCTTTTCCAGAGCTCTGGGAGACATTGTGAGGATAAGTCCCATTCTGGAAGGTATTCCCTTGAAGTACCAGATATGGGATACGGGAGCCGCAAGCTCAATATGTCCCATTCTTTCTCTTCTTACTTTCGCTTTTGTGATCTCAACTCCGCATCTGTCGCAGACTACGCCCTTATATCTGATTCTTTTGTATTTTCCGCAGTGACACTCCCAGTCCTTGGAAGGTCCGAATATTCTTTCGCAAAAGAGTCCGTCTCTTTCGGGTTTCAATGTTCTGTAGTTTATGGTTTCCGGTTTTTTAACTTCACCGTGAGACCATTCTCTTATCTTTTCAGGAGATGCCAATCCAATTTTTATTGAATCAAAAACAATTCCCTGTTCGGCGCTTTGACCTGACATATTGTACCTCCTTATTTATTAAAAAATATCTTCATCATCGAACAAATCATCCACATCGGACAAATCATCGTCTGACGAAAAGTCCATATTTTCATCTATAACGATATCATCATCGGAAATTGAATCCAAATCCCCGAATTCATCTTCGTCGTCATAGTCATCGTATTCTTCTTCGGGAACTCCCATACGGTGCTTGAGGAAATCCGATGTATTGTCCTCATCATCTCCGTCGTCGCGTTCATATCCGTCGATTTTTACGTTCAAGTCGTCCATATCGTCTATGGATTCCTTGATTTCAACCTCTGTATTGTCCTCTCTCAAGACTCTTATATCCAGAGCAAGAGACTGAAGCTCTTTGAGGAGAACCTTGAAGGATTCGGGAACTCCGGGCTCAGGGATGTTCTCGCCTTTTACGATGGATTCGTAGGTCTTAACACGTCCTACTATATCGTCGGATTTAACTGTCAGGATCTCCTGAAGCGTGTATGCTGCTCCGTATGCCTCCAGAGCCCAAACCTCCATCTCACCAAATCTCTGTCCGCCGAACTGAGCTTTACCGCCCAGAGGCTGCTGGGTTACGAGAGAATAAGGGCCTGTTGAACGGGCATGGATCTTATCGTCAACAAGATGGTGGAGCTTGAGATAATGCATATATCCCACAGTTACTTCATGATCAAAAGGCATTCCGGTACGTCCGTCTCTCAGCTGAACCTTTCCGTTTCTGCTGATTGTAACGCCTTTCCACTCGTCTCTGTGGTCTCTGTTTTCATAAAGCTCTTCAAATATATCGTCATCAAGGATTCCTTTCCATTTAGCGGAAAAGTCGTCCCATTCCATATTTACGTAATCGTTTGCCAGCTCAAGGGTATCCATGATGTCAATTTCATCGGCGCCGTCAAATACGGGAGTGGCAATCTTCCAGCCCAATGCCTTCGCGGCAAGGCTTAAGTGAGTTTCAAGGACCTGGCCAATATTCATACGGGAAGGTATACCCAAAGGATTAAGAACTATATCCAGAGGTCTTCCGTTTGAAAGGAAAGGCATATCCTCAAGAGGAAGTACTCTTGAAACAACACCTTTGTTTCCGTGACGGCCGGCCATTTTGTCGCCTACGGAAATTTTTCTCTTCTGCGCTATATATACTCTTACAAGCTGATTTACGCCGGGACCTACGTCGTCGCCGTTTTCTCTTGTAAATATTTTTACGTCAACAATTATTCCGGATTCTCCGTGAGGAACTCTCAGGGATGTATCCCTAACCTCTCTTGCTTTCTCGCCGAAAATAGCTCTGAGAAGTCTTTCCTCTGCTGTAAGCTCGGTTTCGCCCTTGGGTGTTACCTTGCCCACAAGTATATCGTTGGCTCTTACCTCTGCGCCTATGCGGATGATTCCTCGTTCGTCCAGATCCTTCAGAGAATCTTCGCCAACGTTGGGAATATCTCTGGTTATTTCTTCCGGACCAAGCTTTGTGTCTCTGGCTTCAGCTTCAAACTCGGATACATGAACTGATGTATAGACATCTTCCCAAACCAGTCTTTCGCTTAAAAGAACCGCGTCCTCGTAGTTGTAGCCTTCCCATGTCATGAAACCGATGAGAGGGTTTTTGCCCAGAGCAAGCTCTCCGTTGTCCGTGGAAGCGCCGTCAGCGATGATGTCGCCTTCTTTTATCCTGTCGCCAAGATTTACGATAGGTTTCTGGTTCATGCAGGTATCCTGGTTGCTTCTCTGGAATTTGATAAGCCTGTATACATCTCTTGTGCCGTCAGAATCTCTTTTTATTGTGATTTCATCGGCAGAAACCTTTTCCACAACACCGTCGTATTTAGCGATTACAACGATTTCCGAGTCTTTTGCTGTTTTATATTCCATACCTGTGCCGATAATAGGAGATTCGGGACAGAGAAGAGGCACTGCCTGTCTCTGCATATTGGAACCCATAAGAGCACGGTTTGCGTCATCATTTTCAAGGAAAGGAATAAGCGCTGTCGCAACGGAAACCATCTGTTTGGGCGAAACGTCCATGAGGTCGATCTGTTCATCGGGAACCTCGATGATCTCCTCTTTGTAACGGCCCGTTACTTTCTTATTCACGAAATGTCCTTCAGCGTCAAGAGGCTCGTTGGCCTGAGCGACCATGAAGTTTTCCTCTTCGTCCGCTGTGAAATATTTATATTCTTCTGTTACTATTGTCTCTCCGTTGTTATGTGTAACAAGTCTGTAGGGAGCCTCAATAAATCCGTATTCATTAATACGGGCGAATGTGGCAAGTGAGTTGATAAGACCGATGTTGGGTCCTTCCGGTGTCTCAATGGGACACATCCTTCCGTAGTGCGAATGGTGAACGTCACGAACCTCGAATCCTGCTCTTTCTCTGGAAAGACCGCCGGGTCCCAAAGCGGAAAGACGACGTTTGTGAGTAAGCTCTGATAAAGGATTATTCTGGTCCATGAACTGGGAAAGCTGGGAGCTTCCGAAGAATTCCTTTATAGCTGCCGTAACGGGACGAACATTTATGAGAGCCTGAGGAGTAACGACCTCAAGATCCTGAATATTCATTCTTTCTTTTACGACTCTTTCCATTCTGGAAAGACCGATTCTGAACTGGTTCTGAAGAAGCTCGCCTACGGAACGGATTCTTCTGTTGCCCAGATGGTCTATATCGTCTACATTCCCGAAACCGTAATCCAGATGAATATTGTAGTTGATCGAAGCCACAATATCATCAAGAGTTATGTTCTTGGGAACAAGGTCGTGTATTCTCTTCTTAACTGCCGCTTTAACCTCGTCGGCATTGGTGCATTCCTCAAGAATCTCGCATAATACAGGGTAATGCACTCTTTCCTTGATGCCGAAATCGGAAGCTTTCAGTCCGAAAGGCTCAAGATAAATATTTAAGTCAACAACACGGTTGGAAATAACTTTGATATCTCTATCCTCGGTTTTGATTGTTATTGAGGAAATACCCGTATCCTGAATCGCCTCAAGTCTGTCCGCCGTAAGGATTTCGCCTTTTTCGGCAACGATTTCACCGCTCATAGGATCTACTACATCCTCAGCAAGCTCCGCGCCTTTGATTCTGTTTTTAAGGGCAAGCTTTTTGTTGAATTTGTAACGTCCTACACGGGCAAGGTCATATCTCTTAACATCGAAAAACATTCCTCTTAAGAGGTTTTCCGCGTTTTCAAGTGACGGAGGCTCGCCGGGACGGAGTCTCTTATATATTTCAACAAGACCTTCGTCATGATTTTTTGAAGGGTCTTTTTCGATCGTAGCGTTTATTTTGGGTTCATCACCGAAAAGCTCGATAATCTCTGAATCAGTGCTGATTCCCAAAGCTCTCAGTAAAACTGTAACAGGCACCTTTCTCGTCCTGTCCACACGAACGGAAAATACGTCGTTAGAGTCTGTTTCATACTCAAGCCACGCGCCTCTGTTGGGGATAACCTGGCATGAAAGAAGACTTTTTCCCGCTTTATCAAAATCCGAAGAATAATAAATACCGGGAGAACGAACAAGCTGGCTTACAATAACACGCTCTGCTCCGTTTATTATAAATGTGCCTGTCTGGGTCATAAGGGGAAAATCTCCCATATAAATATCCTGCTCTTTAATTTCGTCAAGCTCTTTATTGATAAGTCTTGCCTTAACTTTTAAAGGCGCTGCGTAAGTAGCGTCTCTTTCTTTACATTCCTCAATGGAATACTTGGGGTTGTCCTTATCAAGAAAAAAGTCCAAAAGCTCGAGAATCAGATTGCCGCTGAAGTCGGTTATTGGGGATATATCCTCAAAAACCTCATTAAGCCCCGATTCCAAAAACCATCTGTAGCTTTCCTTTTGCACCTCGATCAGGTTGGGCATTTCCAAGACCTCATTGATTCTGGAATAGCTCTTTCTTTTTTTCTTCCCGTATTCGACGGAATGTATCCTGTTCTTTTCCATAGCAGATCACCCCTTAAATATTATTAAGCACCTTAAACATTCCCTAAAATTAAAAAATGGAACCCTTAAAAAAATCAGAATTTTTATCTTTTTGATTAAAACAGATAACTCCTTTTTTAAAGCAATTCCACACAACAAAATGAGAGTAATGCACTATATTTTACAAAAATTAACCGAAAAAAGTTTAATTATCGTAATATTTTCATACTCTCTGAATCCAATCAGCAAATATTAACTTAAAATTTTATATTAAAATTTTAATTTTTATTCAAATTTATATTGAAAAAATAAAATTGATATGTTATATTATGTTATATAGGCGAGTTGTGCCGTCTATAGCCGATAATGTATAATAATAGCATAATTGGCATTAATTGTCAAGGATTTTATTACTATTTTTTAACGCCGATTTTCGACGTTTTTTTATTTTTATCCCAAAACAAAAAAGATGCCCTTTTTAAAGACATCTTCTTCGAACCCCTTGCGGGGATTTTTTTATTTTTCGGCAGTCCAAATGACCTTTTCGCTTCCGTCGGGATTCACGAAAATCACTTTGGATATATCCTTATACTCCGGATTCATATCATCGGAATAGAATGTGAATGAAATCATAGGGGACAAAACCTCTGATTTATTGTTCAGAAATGTTGTTCGTGCATCTCCAATATACATGATGGTCTCTCCGTTTTGATTTATTACACTTTCATTAAGATACCTGAGCTGATAATCGGAATTCATGCTGACAACAAACACGGAGGTGTTTTTTATCCATTCATCATAATCTTCCACATCTCCGAACCATGACTCGCAATAATTGTAGTCCTTGAATCTAATTCCTACTAAATTGTAATCATCGTCCTCATCTCTTGTGTCGATAATCTCGCAGCTGTCCGAATCCACTTTGAAATCATCAACTGATATCCTGATATCGTCCGCTGAAAGTCTTTTTAAAGGAATCTGCGTAAGCAGAGCGTACGCCGCAATGGCGGCTGCGCAGATTACTATCACGCCGATAACTTTTCTGGTTATACGCTTTTTAATCTGTTTGAAAAGATTTTTATCCTTTTCCGTCTCGATATTTTCCGGGGTCCTGCCCTCTTCCATTGCTTCCTTTATTTTCATACATTCTTCACAGTCGGAAAGATGCTCCTCGATTTCAATGTTAGTTTCCTCGCTTGTAAGATGTTCTATGTAATTCGGAAGCAAATCCCGCGTAACATTGCAGGAAAGTTTACTCATTATCAATCATTCCCTTCATTTTCACTTTGGTCCTGTAAAAAAGAACCCTTGCCCAGTTTTCGCTTTTTCCTAAAATATCGCCGATCTCTCTGAATGAAAGCTCTCCGAATATCCGAAGATAGACCACGTCCTTGGCGTCCGGCTCCAGATTCTGGATCAGCCGGAAAAACCTCAGCCTGTCCTCATTTCTGAGAACGGATTTTTCGGGCGAGTCCACGGCAGACACCATATTTTCGGCTTCGTACAGCGGAAGAGCTTTTTTCTTTTTCAGAAAATCCAGATATGTATTTTTCGCGATGGTGCAAAGCCATGTGAGAATTTTGCAGCTGCCGTCATAGGAATCTATGTTCTTCAAGGCCTTGAAAAATGTTTCCGCCGCTATATCGTCCGCAGTGTTTTCGTCGCCGCAGAGAGTCATAGCGTATTTCTTTACGGGAACCGCGTATTTTAAATAGATTTCCTCAAATTCTTCCAAGCTTTATCACCTTCTTTCACATATTTAACGATTCACTTACCATTTCGTTACAGAATAATTCAAAAAATTTTTTTCGATAAAAAAGACCTCGGTTTCCCGAAGTCTTGTATGCTGTTTATTATAAATCGGATTTTTCGAATCTCGCCACGACCTCGCCAAGATTCAGGGTCCCCTGATAAAGAGCTTTGCTGAGGATTACGCCGGAGACTCCTATTGCCTCAAGGCTTTCAAGATCCAGCATGCTGGCGATTCCGCCTGACGCAATTACGTTTATATCCGGCATTTTAACAAGTTCCGAAATAAACTCCACATCCGGTCCCTGCAGGGAACCGTTTCTGGATACGTCAGTATATATGAAATTCTTTACTCCGTATTCGATCATCTTTCTGAAAAGGGATACTACGCTCTGGGTGCTTATTTCCTGCCATCCCTGAATAGCCGTCCTTCCGTTTACCGCGTCGATTGCGACTACGATTTTATCGCCGTAGTTTTTTACCGCTTCCTTAACAAGCTCAGGCGTGGTAACGGCCGCCGTAGCGATAACGACTCCGGAAACGCCGGCATCTATTCTTCTTTCAATATCCCTCATGGAGCGCACGCCGCCTCCGGTCTGAATGAATACATCCGAATCCTTTATTATTTCCCTTATAATGTTAGTATTATAGCTGCATCCGCGAACAGCGCCGTCAAGATCCACTATATGAAGATGTCTGGCTCCGCCGGACACCCATTTTTCCGCTACCGAAACAGGGTCGTCGGCATAAACCGTATCTGTGTTCGAAATTGGATCAGTTATAACGCATTTTCCGTTTCTGATGTCTATTGCCGGGTAAATCCGCATAAATTGCCTCCTGATATGTAAGTTTGTTTTTCTCTCCGAGGGCTTAGGGCTCCGCCCTGAGAACCCGCAAGGGACTTCGCCCCTTGACCCCATGTAATAAGCAAGTAAAGGTTATTGGCTATATTTGTATATTTCGCCAAACATTATATTTCAATAACAGCCCGCCAAAGGCGAATTTCGCTGCACCAAAGGCGCCTTGCTCCTGTGTATGCCCTTCGGGCTCACAATAAAAGGTTATACGCTAAAAGACAGCTTTTACCGCCATCTGTATAATATCATTTTCCATACATTATATCATTATACCAAAATTTATTCTGAATTAAATTACATATTCCTTAAATTACGTAAATTCATTATACATTTTTCTTATAATATCACATCAAAAATTTAATAATCAGAGGTACTGTTAAAATACACAAAAGGGTCGATGTGAAAATCATTTTCGAAGCCAGAACGCCGTCTCTGCCCTCCGATGACGCAAGAGCTGCCACGCTGGCACCGGAAGGCATCGCCGTAGTTATGATTATTACTCCCAGAGATACCTGGTCCTTAAGTATACCCAAACCGATAAGCTTGGCTATAACAGGCGCAATGATAAGTCCCAGAACAATGGCTATGTACATATTTTTGTCTTTTAGCTCTCTTACCTTTACATCCGCAAGAGCAAAACCTACTACAAAAAGCGCAAGCACACTGCTGGCGGAGCCTACGCTCTGGAAAGTTTCGCCTAAAATCCCCGGAATCTTTACGGAGCATCTGAAAAACACATAACCTAATATAATGCCTATCATAGGAAGATTCAGAAAAATCTTTTTCAGAATCTCAGATATCCGGAATTCTTTATCTTCTCCAAGATGACAAGCCATAACTCCCGCGGAAAAGAACAGCAGGTTGAACGCGAATATGTTGGCTACGGAAACCAGAACAGCGTCCGCGCCGAATATAGCGTTTACCACGGGAATTCCCATAAAGCTTACATTTCCGAAAACCGCTCCGAGGAGATATACTCCAGCCTTGTCCGGCGTTATCTTGAATATCTTTTCCAGTATCAGCAGGAAAAGGAAATAACAGACCATTATTATAAGCAGTCCCGCAATGAACATCCTCAGAAACTCCCGGTTCAGGTATTCGGAATAATCCCGCTGAAGAGCCATTATCATCATGCAGGGAAACGTTACCTTCAGAAGAATAGTCTGAACGCCTTCTTCTCCCTCTTTTGTTATGAACTTTCCTTTTTTAACAAAAAAACCCATAAATATGATTATTAGCATAATCACAAGTTGAGAAATTACAATTTTTACCATCGTTCAACATCCCTTTTACAGGTCTTTTTTTACCTCGTCGTACAAATTTCTGCCGGCGCTGTCTATCACCGCTATGAGAGGCATTTCCTCCACATAAAGCTCATAAACCGCCTCCGCGCCCAGATCCTCGTATGCGCAGAGCTTACAGGATTTCACCTTCTGGGCCATAAGAGCGCCTGCGCCTCCGGGAGCCGCAAGATACACGGCGCCGTATTCTACCATGGCATCC
>JAEEGL011213902.1_pt1 | contig 16155 bp, 13 predicted proteins | sample 9134231 | NCBI WGS metagenome assembly JAEEGL01 (sample SAMN16246548, study PRJNA631951) | gut metagenome | biome: gut microbiome; feature: rumen; material: fiber-attached | host: Bos | place: Iran: Karaj | collected 2018-10
AGAAGACTTAAAAGACATAGTCCGTGAGCTTTATAAATTATCAGATAGAATAGTAATATCAACCAATGGATATTTTACTGAAAAAATCATAGATCTTGCTAAAGAATTTCCAAATATTGGAATCAGAATATCGATAGAAGGTTTAGAAGAAACCAACAACAAAATAAGAGGTCTTGAAAATGGATTTCAAAGAGGCTATTCAACATTAATTAAGTTAAAAGAAATGGGACTAAAAGATATAGGATTTGGTATGACTGTTCAAGATATGAATGCTAGCGACCTAGTTCCACTTTATAATATATCTAATGAACTAGGATTAGAATTTGCAACAGCATCTCTTCATAATAGTTTTTACTTTGTGGAAAACAAGAATATAATAAAAGATAGACTTAGGGTTGCATCAAATTTTGAAAAACTAATCAATGCCTTATTAAAATCATGGCAACCAAAAAAATGGTTTAGGGCCTATTTTAATCACGGTTTGATTAATTACATATTTGGTCAAAAAAGACTCCTTCCATGTGATATGAGTTTTGATACATTCTTTATCGACCCATTTGGCGATGTTATGCCATGTAATGGAACAAAAGAAAAAGAAGTAATGGGAAATCTAAACACTCAAACTTTTGAAGAAATTTGGACTAGTGCAAAAGCTGAAGAAGTTAGAAAAAAGGTTAGAAATTGTGATAGACAGTGCTGGATGATAGGATCAGTTTCACCAGCAATGCATAAATATTTTGCCACTCCATTTATCTGGGTTGCAATACACAAATTTAAATCTTTATTTATGAAAAACCCATATAGTATGTTTGAAAACAAGATAGTGAAAGACTTTAAAGACGGAAAAATAGACAAAGAAACACTTGATAAATGTTCAACCTGCGAGTTTAATAATTAAAGAAGGTATTTATTGAAAGTAGTAATTAGCGGTTATGTTGGGAAGAAACTAACTGGCATAGCAAGAAACTTAATACCACACCTTGAACATGTAGATGATAATAATGAATACATCGTCTATACAAATTTTGATATAAAAAATGAATTTATAATTAATAACAAAAATGTCACTATAAAATCTTATAATGTAAGCAAAAATTCTTCTATAGGCAATTTACTCTGGACAACATTTATCTTTCCATTTGTTGTCTTAAAAGAAAAGGCAGATGCAGCAGTTATTCCAAACTTCACCCTGCTTTTATTTAAGTTTAAACCAACAATTTGGATCCTACATGACCTTATAGAATTTAATGTAGAAAATAAATTCTCTAAACTTAGAATGTTTTATAGAAAATGTATTGCCGACCCAATATCTGCACATGTAGCAACACATATTGTTACGGTATCAAAAAATTCCAAAGAAGACATTATAAAATTTTTAAAGATTAAGGAAAATAAAATTACAGTTATATATAACGGCATTGATAGAAATAAATTTAAGGCTATTGATAAAGAAAAGGCAAAATCAGATGTAAAAAAATACGGCATAAACAATAATTTTATTTTATTTATAGGAACCATAGATTATCCTGGTAAGAATGTCCATGGCTTAATAAAAGCATTTGAGATTTTAAAATCAGAAAATAAGTATGAAGGCAATCTTGTTTTAATAGGTGGCAAGGGACACAACTTCCAAGTAATCGAAGATATGGCACGCAGCAGCATGTATAGTAAGAATATTATCTTCCCAGGTTATGTGAGTGATGATGATATAATTTCATTTTATAACATCTGTGACTTATTCTGCTTTTTATCATATTATGAAGGCTTTGGCGCTCCACCACTTGAAGCACTTAGTTGCGGTGCAAAAGTCCTCGTTTCCGATAAGTCATCTCTTCCCGAAGTAGTCGGCCAAGCAGGATGGATTACTACTATAGATAGCGACAAAACAGTCGCCCAAAAAATTTATGATATAATACACACAGAAAACATTTTGTGTACAAACAAAACCGCCTACGAAGCCCACCTAGAACAGTTTAATTGGAACAATTACTCTAATGAATTTTCAAACGTCCTATATCGTGTTATTAAAAAGTAAGGAATGATAATGAATAAAAAAGCTCTTGTTATTACATTTCATCTTAAAAACTGTAAAAGGCTGGGTGGCTTCCACACATTTATTGACCTACTTATGAAAAATGGCTATGACGTTGACTGGCTTACAACAAATGTAAACGCATCATGGATCCTTAGAAATACCGATAGAGAAAACGCACATAATTTATTTACAACGTGGAAAGGAATAGATTTCGAAAAATACGGTTCTAAATGCCATCACTTCTCAGTTCCATTTTTAATTCCAGGAAAAATAAAAAAGATTCTTGGTCTTACCAAATATGAATTAAATTATTCTAAATGGAATCGCATAAAAAAAAGATTGCAAAATAATTATGATGTAATTCTAGTCGAAGGCTCAGGTGCTCAATACGGCGCCGATTTAAGACGCGACTATCCAAATGCCAAAATTTTATATAGGCCATCAGACATATTATGTACAGTAATAAATGATGCTAATGCCGACGAAATAGAATTTAAAATGATGCAAAACTCAGACGTCACACTATGCGTTGATGAAAACCAAATAAATTATTACAAAACATATATCTCAAAAGACATAAAATATGACCTCCTCAGAAACCCCCTCTGCAATGACGACGACGTTAGAAAATTAAAAGAATTTAATTTAGGCGCTGAAAGTTCAACGCGTAATGTTGTATATGTTGGCGTATCTTTTTTAGACACAGACTTAGTTGAAGGTGCAGCGTCTGTTATTAAGGATGCAAACTTTTACATAATCGGTCCTTTCGAAAAAAAATCTCATGATAATATTGTATACACTGGCCCATTACATAATAAATTTCTAAATAAATATTTGGAATCAGCTTGCGTTGGGATATCGCCAATAGATAGGACACGCGACCATGTTTTATATGGATATACAGGAAAAATAATACTCTACATGAAACACTTATTGCCAATAGTTGCAACAAACACATCTAATTATTTAGATGTTAACGGAATTAAGGTTGCCACTGATCTAGATACATTTGTGCAGTATATACAATCTTTTTTAAATTATAAAATTTCAGACAGAATGAGCCTAAAAGAGGAATATATAAAAACGCTAGAAGAGTTTAATGTTAAAAACACTGAAAGAAAATTAATTTCGGTGTTATAATATCAATTAGAGGAAAAGATAAATGAAGTACGCACTTATAGGTTGTGGCCGCATTGCAGTAAATCATATAAAAGCAGTAGTAAATAACGACTTAGATGTCGTTGCACTTTGTGATATAGATAAAACCCATGTAGATATTTTATTAGAAAAGACTGGCTTTGATTTAAAAAGAAAAGATGGCAGCACGACTCTTATTTATGAAGATTATAAAAAAATGCTTGAGAAAAATCCCGATATAGAATTGATAGCAATTGCAACAGACAGCGGTGTTCATGCCGAAATTGCAAAACATTGTATAAAGAAAAATATAAATGTAATCATAGAAAAACCTATGGCAATGTCTATGGGAGACTGTGATGAGATAATAAAGCTTTCAAATGAACACAAAGTAAAAGTTTCGGTATGTCATCAAAATAGATTTAATCTTGCAATTCAAGAAATGAGAAAAGCACTTGAATATGGAAGATTTGGCAAAATTTCTCATGGCTCAATAAATGTAAGATGGAATAGAAATAAAGATTACTATGACCAAGCATCATGGAGAGGAAAGTGGGCATCTGATGGCGGTTGCTTATTTAATCAGTGCATACACGGAATAGATTTACTCCGCTGGATGATGGGAGATGAAGTTGAAGAAGTTTATGGTGTAACAAAAAGACAGTTCCATGATTATATAGAATGTGAAGACATAGGAATGGCGGTTGTTAGATTTAAAAATGGTGCAATAGGAACAATAGAAGGCACAGTCAATGTTTTCAAAGAAAATTTAGAAGAAACACTTTATCTATTTGGTGAAAAAGGAACTTGTAAAATCGGTGGCAAGTCTACCAACAATATAGATTTTTGGAATTTTGCAGATGCATCTGAAAATGATGATAAGAATAAAAACTTGCAAGAACAAACATCCAATGTTTATGGTAATGGGCACACCTCGCTATATGCCGATGTTATTGATGCAATAAAAAATAATAGGCCTCCTTATATTGATGCCACCGCAGGTCGCAATGCAGTTGAAATGATACTTGCAATATACCAATCATCATTCACGGGGAAACCAGTAAAACTTCCACTTACAAATGTTAGCTCAACAGATTTTGAGGGAAAATTTAACTAAATGCAATTTAGAGATTTAAAAAAACAATATGAAGCAATAAAAGATGATATAGATAAGGCCGTATCATCTGTTATTAATGATTCAAATTTTATACTTGGATCTCAGGTAAAAGAATTAGAAGATAAACTTGCATCATATGTTGGAAGAAAACATTGCATAACATGTGCCAATGGAACAGATGCACTTGTTCTTGCTCTCATGGTTATGGGAGTAAAAAAGAATGATGCGGTATTTGTTTCGGATTTTACTTATATAGCATCTGCCTCATCTATTTCTTTTGTGGGCGCCACACCAATTTTTGTAGATATTGATTTAGATACATTTAATATTTCTCCAAAATCACTTGAAACTGCAATAGAAAAAGTAAAATCAGAAGGAAAGTACAACCCAAAAGCAATAATCCCAGTAGACCTTTTTGGCCTTCCAGCTAATTATGACGAAATATTAAAAATTGCTAAAAAGTATAATTTAAAAGTTATAGAAGATGCAGCTCAAGGTTTTGGTGGCAAAATAAATAATAAGATGGCTTGTTCTTTTGGCGATATATCATGCACATCTTTCTTCCCAGCAAAACCACTTGGATGTTATGGTGATGGCGGTGCAATATTTACAGATGATGATTCTATAAAAGACGCGTTACTCTCTCTTAGATCTAATGGTAAATCACCTATAGATAAATATGATAACATCATGATAGGAATGAACTCTAGACTGGATACATTACAAGCTGCAATACTACTACAAAAATTTAATGCTTTTGTTGAATATGAATTAGAAGCAGTTAATAAAGTATATTCTTGGTATAACGAATTACTAAAAGATAAATTCAAAACTCCAATGATTCCGGAAGGATATTATTCAAGTTTTGCTCAGTATACAATTCTTTGCAAAAATGAAGAAGAAAGGGACGGTTTGAAAGATAAGCTAAAAAGTAATAATATACCATCTATGGTATATTACCCAAGAGGAATGCATGAGCAAAAATGTTTCAAGGACCTTGATAAAATTTCTCTTGATTATAAAAATAGTATTGAAGCAACAAAAAGAGTATTAAGCCTGCCTATGCACCCTTATTTAACTAAAGAAGATGTTGAAACTGTGTGTAAGGTAATACTAAACTAAATAAAGGATAAATATGGGAAACTTAAAAGAAAAAATTTTAAATAAAACAGCAACACTTGGTGTATGTGGCCTTGGTTATGTAGGCCTTCCTCTTGCAGTAGAAAAGGCAAAGGCTGGCTATACAGTAATTGGATTTGATGTCCAAGAATCTAAAGTTAAATTAGTAAATGAAGGAAAAAATTATATAGGTGATGTAGTTGATAATGACCTCGCAGAACTAGTTAAGAACGGAAAATTAAAAGCCACATCAAATTTTAAAGATGTAGCAAGTTGTGACTGTGTATGTATATGTGTTCCAACCCCACTTGATATTCACCAAGAGCCAGATATATCTTATGTAAAATCATCAACAGAAGAAATTGCAAAATATTTACATAAAGACATGCTTGTTGTTCTCGAATCAACAACATACCCAGGAACCACTGAAGAATTATTAAAACCTATACTTGAAAAAACATCAGGTCTTAAGTGTGGTAAAGATTTTTATCTTGCATTCTCTCCAGAAAGAGTTGATCCAGGTAATTTAATATATAAAACAAAAAACACTCCAAAAGTTGTTGGCGGTTGCACACCAGAGTGTACAGACATAGCAGCAACGATGTACGAATGTGTTCTTGAAGCACCAATACATAGAGTTTCTTCTCCATCAATTGCCGAAATGGAAAAAATTCTTGAGAATACTTATAGAAATGTAAACATAGGCTTAATAAATGAGCTTGCTCGTTTATGTCATAAAATGAACATCTCTATTTGGGAAGTAATAGATGCTGCAAAATCAAAACCATACGGCTTCCAAGCATTCTATCCAGGCCCAGGACTTGGTGGACACTGTATTCCACTTGATCCATATTACCTTACATGGAAAGCAAGAGAATATGGCTTTCACACAACACTCATAGAAAATAGCATGGTCATCAATGACTCACAACCAGCATATGTTGTAGATAGAGCAATGCATATTCTGAATAAGTATAAAAAATCAATAAATGGGGCAAATGTTTTAGTTCTAGGCGTTGCATACAAACAAGACATTGATGACTATAGAGAAAGCCCAGCAATAAAAGTCATAGAAGAATTAAAAAAAGTTGGCGCCACTGTTTCATATTACGACCCTTATATACCAACATTTAAAGACGGCAATATTTCTATGACCAGTGAAAAAGAATTAACCAAAGACCTACTTGCCGGTCAAGACCTAGTTTTAATAACAACGGCGCATACAAACATAGACTACAAATTCGTGGCAGACAATTCAAAGGTAATATTTGATACCAAAAATGTTTCAAAAAATATAAAAAGCAATAATATAGAGCTTTTGTAACTCATTTAAGAGAGAATATTTATACAATTAAACGGTAATACAATGAATAATAAGTTGATAATTACAACAAAAATGAATTTAATGTCTGTGCTTAAGTACATGGATGAAATTGATAAAAAAGTCCTTTTCATTTGTGACGGCAACAAATTTATTGGTTTGATCAGTATAGGTGATATACAACGAGCAATATTAAACAATGTGAATTTACAGGATTTAGCACTAAATCATATAAGGAAGGACATAACCTATGTGACGGATAATTACGATTTTGAATCGGTTAAAAGGCAGATGCAGCTTAATAAAATTGAATGCATGCCTGTTTTAAATAGTAAAAAAGAACTAGTAGACATTATTGAATGGGAAGATCTATTTCCAAGTCATCAATTGCCATCAATCAATTGTCCAGTTGTAATAATGGCTGGTGGAGAAGGAAAAAGATTGAGACCGCTTACCAATGTAATTCCAAAACCACTTATTCCAATTTCAGATAAAACAATCATAGAAGAAATAATGGATGGATTTGTTAAATACAATTGCCACGATTTTCATTTATCTGTTAATTATATGGCTGATACTATTAAAGAGTATTTTGCTAGAGTAAATAATCCTGATTATTCTATAAATTATATTAAAGAAAAAGAACCTCTTGGAACTGCTGGCTCTCTATATTTACTAAAAAATGATTTAAAAGAAACTTTTTTTGTTACAAATTGTGATGTATTAATAGATGTTAATTTATCAGATTTAATTAATTTCCATAAATCAAATAATAATATAGCAACACTTGTTTCAATAATTAAAACAACAGAAATACCTTATGGAACTGTTGAAACGCATGGTGACGGAACACTTATGGATTTGATTGAAAAACCAATAAGATCATATCAAATTAATTCTGGCTTATATGTTCTAGAGCCTGAAGTATTTAACTATATTAATGACAACGAGTTTCTACACATAACCAATTTATTATTAAGGCTAAAAGAAAATAATAAAAAAGTTGGAGTATTTCCATTGTCAGAAAAATCATATACCGATATGGGAACTTGGGACCTATATATGAAGGCTATTAATAGGATTTGATGTCGAAAGTTATTTTCTATGCAAGATAAAATAAAAAGAAAAGTTGTACAACTAGTATCGTTTAAAAGTTCTTATAATGAAAATCTACAAGCAAACTTAAAAAGCAATTACGAATTTGCTAGCAGTTTTGATCTTTTTGAAATCAATTTTGAAGACATTATGGTAGAGTTTGAAAGCAGATTTGGCTTCAAGCCCTATAAAGAGAACAGTATTCTTAATAAAATTCGTTACTTATTTATATTAAATAAATATCTTATAAATAAGTATGATCATTTAAAAGGCGGCATATTACATATTCAATTTGTCTTACCTAAGTATGCGTTTCTAATATATTTTTTTAAGAAAACTTTTACCAAGACAATTATTACTTTTTGGGGAAGCGATGTGTTGCGCATAGACAAAAACAGTAAAAAAATACCGATAAAAGTTTTGTCGTGGTTTTCTGATATTATCACTTTTGAAACAAAAGCATTTTCTGATATATATAAGAATACAATAAGCAATAAGTTTAACAATAAAATACGCATTGTTGATTTTGGGATTGAAATACTTTCTATCATTGATAAAATCACCCATTCCGACATTGAGTCATTTAAACAAAAATTCAATATAAACTCTAATAGTAAGGTCGTTGTCATTGGATATAATAGAAATATAGAACAGCAACACGTAAAAGTAGTCAAATCATTACTAGATTCAAAGATTAAAAAAGAAGATGTATTTTTAATTTTCCCTTGGACTTATGGATCTAAGATTGATGGGTATAAAGAGCAAATCGAGGATTTAATAAAAGATAGATTTAATTATTTATTTATTGAAAATAGATTGACCGATAAAGAGGTTGCTATATTAAGATGCTGCACAAATATTTTAGTTAATGTTGAAACTACAGATGTTTTATCTTCTTCTATGCTAGAAACATTGTATGCTGAGAACACAGTTATAACAGGTTCATGGTTACCCTATGAAGATATGTATGATATTGGAGTTGTAATGGAACAGGTTAATAACATTGATGAAGTCGGCTGTAAAATTATACACTTGTTAAAAAATGAAACTGACAAAAAGATTGTATCACAAAACAAAAAAATTATTGGCAAATTATATATTTGGAGCAATTGCATATCTAAGTGGGTTGATTTATATAAGTAATATGATATAATTATTATTTGTTAAATATTTTTGACATGTATTACTAAAAAGATTCAATATATGAGGATTTTATGGTTTTAGTCACTGGTGCAGATGGATTTATAGGAAGCCATTTAGTTGAAGAATTAGTAAAAAATGGTGAGAAGGTTAGAGCCTTTTGTTATTATAATTCATTCAACAGTTGGGGTTGGGTAGATACATTTGATAAAGAAATAATGAAAAACGTAGAAGTATTTATGGGTGATGTTAGAGACCCTAATGGAGTAAAGACAGCTATGAAAGGATGCAGCAAGGTTTTTCATTTAGCGGCTTTAATTGCAATTCCATATAGTTATCATTCACCAGATTCTTATGTTGATACTAATGTCAAAGGGACTCTAAACGTACTTCAAGCAACTAGAGACCTAAATATTGATAGACTTCTTGTTACATCGACTTCAGAGGTTTATGGCACCGCTCAATATGTCCCAATTGATGAAAAACATCCCTACCAAGGGCAAAGTCCATACAGTGCTACTAAAATAGGGGCTGATAGACTTGCTGAAAGTTTTTATAGATCATTCAATACTCCAATTACAATAGTTAGGCCATTTAATACATTTGGCCCAAGACAGTCTGCCCGCGCAATAATACCGACAATTATAATGCAACTTCTTTCTGGTGCATCTGAAATTAAACTTGGATCATTAACTCCTACAAGGGATTTTAATTATGTAAAAGATACTGTCAATGGATTTGTTGAAATATCAAAGCATGATAATACCATTGGACAAGAAATTAATATAGCTACTCAGAAAGAGATTTCAATGGAAGATACTGCAAAAACTATTATTAATTTAATTAATCCGAAAGCCAAAATAATTTGTGATGAAGAAAGATTAAGGCCAGTAAATAGTGAAGTTAATAGACTTCTAGGCTCAAATGAAAAAATAAAACAATATACAGGGTGGAAACCAAAGTATACATTTGAAGAAGGAATTTCTGAGACTATTGAATGGTTTAAGAATAATTTAGATAGATATAAAACAGATATATACAATATCTAGACAATTATAGGAACCTGTAATAGTTAATACATCCATTATAGAATGTTTAAATTGTTTTTTATAACTAATAGACCAGATGTAGCCCTGATGGCCGAAAAAGCAGGGATTGATAGAATATGGATTGATCTAGAGGTTTTAGGTAAAGAAGAAAGACAAAAAGGTTTAAACACAGTTAAATCAAAACATTCAATTGAAGACATAGGTGCCGTTTCTAGCGTGTTATCAAAATCTAGCTTAATGGTTAGAATTAATCCGTGGAACGATAATAGCAAGGTAGAAATAGATAATGTCATTAAAGCCGGTGCAGAAATCATTATGTTGCCTTACTGGAAAACAAAAAATGAAGTTCAATGCTTTATTGATTATATAGATAATCGTGCTACAACAAATTTATTGCTTGAAACAAAGGAAGCTGTTGAATGTATTGATTCTATACTGGAACTTGATGGGATAAATGAAATACATGTTGGTTTAAATGATTTGAGTATATCTTATGGTTTTTCAAATATGTTTGAACCATATGCTAATGGATTACTTGAACAATTATCAGATAAATTTAAAAATAGAAATATTCCTTTTGGGATTGGAGGAATTGGAAAGATAGGAGGAGGATTTATTCCGTCTCCGGAGCAATTATTGGCTGAACAGCATAGGATTGGGTCAACAGCAACGATTTTATCTAGATCATTTCTTAATATAGAAGGCTTATCTAATGAAGAAATAGATGATGAATTATCTAAAAATGTTGGTGCCCTGCGCGCACAAGAGTTAAATATTTATAAAATGGATATGCATCAACTAGACCAAAATCATGACGACATTATTAGTGAAATCAATTTAATAATTAATAAGGAAAGGGTGTAATTTGAAGCCAGTAAATAAGGAAAATATATCAGAGTTAGTTAATCAATTTGGAGAAAGTTTTTATTTATTAGATACAGATGATTTTGTTAGCAATTATAATGAACTTTTATCATCTTTTAGAAAATATTATCCAAATACTAACATCGCATACTCATATAAGACTAATTATGTTCCTAGAGTAGTCTCTACCGTTAATTCATTGGGCGGATATGCAGAGGTTGTATCAGAAATGGAACTTGCATTAGCTTTAAAAGTTGGTGTTCCATATGACAAGATAGTGTGGAATGGTCCCGTTAAGGATATGGCTGAAGTAAAAAATTTTCTTATAAGTGGTGGAACAGTAAATATAGATTCACTACTTGAGTTAGAGAATATTTGCAAAAACATAGGCAAAGATGTTAATATAAATATTGGACTAAGATGTAATTACGATATAGGCGATGGAGTTTTATCTCGTTTTGGAATTGATTTTAAAGGCAAAGAGTTTGATGAATTTTTTAACACACTGCTAAAGTATAAAAATATTAATTTAGTTACACTACATGCGCACTTTGCAAAAAGAGATCCAAAATATTGGACAAATAGAACAAATGGTTTAGTAGATATCTATAACAGTATTGTAGGCAAATATAATATAAAACCACAACGTCTAGATTTAGGTGGTGGAATGTTTGGAAAGTTGCCAGTCGAAATTCAAAAAGTTTTGCATGTGGGTGATATACAATATGACGAATATGCTGCTAAATCTGCATCTATCTTCAATGAAAGATTTAAAGATTCAGCAGATAAACCATGGCTATTCATTGAACCGGGTACCGCTTTGGTGGCAAGTTGTATGAGATATGTGTGCAAAGTAGAAACAATAAAAGAAATTAAAGGGAAAACTATCATTACAGTAAATGGTTCGCAAAAAAACATTAGCATGAATGGAGTAAATCCACCTATTTCAATTATAAGAATGAGCAGCGATTATATAGAGTGTAAAAATGCAGATATTGCTGGCTATACATGTATTGAGTCAGACTATTTATACAAGGATTTTTCAGGGAAAATAAATGTCGGAGATTATATAGTATTTGAGAGTTGTGGTTCATATTCTATAGTTATGAAACCGCCATTTATTAAACCAAATGTCCCTATAGTTGATATTAGTGGTGATAAAGCTGAACTAATAAAGAGAAAGGAAAGTTTTGATGATATATTTAATTCTTATATTTTTTAGATGAGGAGATTATTAGATGAAATATGATTTAGAAAATAGACTAATATGGTTCAAAAATGAGTTAGTTCCGATAAAAGAGGCGAAAATAATGGTTTTTTCGCCAACCGCACAGTTTGGTTTAAATGTTTTTGAGGGAATACCTTGTTTTTGGAATGAAAAAAAATCTAAATTATTTGTGTTTAGAATTTATGATCATTATAAGAGACTGCAAAATTCTGCAAGGTTATTAAATTTAAATAATTCGTTTTCAACAGAAGATATGTTTAATGCATTAAAACAAACCATAGCCGCTAATGAAATAAAAGAAGATGTTTCTGTTCGTCAAACTTTATTTGTAGATGATTTTGGGTCATGGTCAAGTGATGGACCAGTTCAAATGTTTGTAGTTGCAACACCACATAATATGCTAAGTTCAGAATATAACAACGAAGGCTTAAATGTTTGTATATCATCATGGACTAGAATTAATGATAATTCAATGTCTCCAAAGATTAAGTGTGGGGCGAATTATATTAACAGCAGATTAGGACAACGCGAGGCATTAAGGAATGGCTACAATACTTGCTTATTTTTAAATGAGAACAAAAAAATATCTGAGGGACCAGGCAGCTGTTTCTTTATTATCAAAAATAATTGTTTGATTACACCTAGGTTAACAGATTCTGTCTTGGAAAGTATAACAAGAGATTCTGTTATAAAAATAGCAAAGTTTTTGGGATATGAAGTTATAGAACGTGCTGTTGATAGGACTGAACTATATATCGCGGATGAGGCCTTTTTGTGTGGCTCGGCTATGGGAATTACTCCAGTATTAAGTATCGATAAATACAAAATAACTGATCAGATAGGGGACGTTACTAAAAAAATTAAAACAAAATATTTTGATATAGCTAGAGGAAATGACACTGATTTTTCAGAGTGGATAACCGAGTTGAAGTAATTACATTGATCAAAAGGTAGCAGAATGGACGATTGTTTAGTAAGTGTAGTAATGCCTGTTTATAATGTCGAAAAGTTTTTAAGAGAAGCTATAGACAGCATATTAAATCAAACTTATAAAAATATTGAGTTAATTATCATAGATGACTGTTCAACTGATAACAGTAGGGATATAATCAAATCTTATAGCGATAGCCGTATAAGAGCTTATTTCAATGAAGAAAATTTGCGGCAGCCAAGAACAAGAAATAAAGCCTTAAAATTGGCAAATGGTAAGTATATTGCAGTCATGGACTCTGATGATATTAGTCTACCTAATAGAATTGAAGAAGAAGTAAAGTTCATGGAATCAAATAAAGACATCGATGTATGTGGTTCTTATATTAAAACATTTGGAGGCTCTAAATCACGTCTTGTAAGGACCCCGCTATCAGATGAAGATTTTAAAGCGGTATCAGTAATTACAAGTCCAGTAGCACACTCTACTGTAATGCTTCGCCACAGTTCGTTTGAAAAGTTTAACATTCAATATGATCTAGATTATAGGTATTCGCAGGATTTTGAATTATGGAGCAGGCTCATATTTGAAGGCGCAAAATTTGCTAATATTCCAAATGTTTTAGTGCATTATAGAGAAAATCCTACAGGCGTAACACATGGTCATTCTAGCGAATCACAAAAATATAATGAAAAAGTTATCATTAGAAATCTAAAAATATTATTTGGCGATAGCTATAATTTTGATGATATTTTTGAGAGCGACCATGATATAAATAGCCTTAAGAAAAAGGTTAATTTCATTATTGAATTAAAGAATAAACCCAATAAGTTTAACTATAGCAGCAAGCAAGTTGAATATATCGTTAACTATTTAATTAAAAATCTTGTTGATAAATATAGAAAAATTGATTTGAATCTTATAAATGTTATACTATCACAGACCGGTATTAATAAAACAAATGTTTTATGGTGCACAAAATTATTGCTAAAATCATTTTTGGCCGGAAAAAATAATGATAGATAATAATATTAATAGAGAATTTAATATTGCTGTTGCAGGCACAGGTTATGTTGGGCTATCTATAGCTGTATTATTGGCACAACATAATCATGTGGTCGCCGTTGACATATTGCAAGATAGAGTGGACCTAATCAATAATCACAAATCACCATTTAAAGATGAATATATTGAAGACTATCTAAAAAGTCACGATCTAAATTTAATAGCAACAACTGATGCTGAGAATGCCTATAAAAATGCAGATTTTGTAGTTATTGCAACACCAACGAACTATGATAGAGATAAAAATTATTTTGACTGTTCTGCCGTTGATAGCGTTATTAATACCGTGACCAATATTAATAAGAATGCAACAATTATTATAAAATCAACCATACCAGTGGGATACACTAAATCTATAAGAGAAAAATTTAATAATAATAATATTTTATTTAGTCCTGAATTTTTGAGAGAGTCTAAAGCATTATATGATAATTTATATCCTTCAAGAATCATAATTTCTTGCGATGAATATTCAAAGGACAGAGCACAAACATTTGCAAACTTATTAAAGCAGAGCGCTTTAAAGGAAGACATTCCTACATTATTTATGGGCTTCACAGAGGCTGAAGCGGTAAAGCTATTTGCAAATACTTACCTTGCACTTAGAGTTTCATATTTTAATGAACTAGATACATATGCCGAAAGTAAAGGATTAAATACTAAAGAAATCATTGAGGGAGTTTGCCTAGATCCAAGAATAGGCATGCATTACAATAATCCATCGTTTGGGTATGGTGGATATTGTCTTCCCAAAGATACAAAACAACTGTTAGCTAATTTTGAAGATGTGCCTCAGAACATGATATCGGCCATAGTAAACGCAAATAGGATTAGAAAAGATTATATAGCTGACAGGGTCCTTGCTCTCGCTGGAGCATATACTGCCAATGGTGAGTTGTGCCCTACAAAAGAAAAGGAAACGGTCGTTGGCGTATATAGATTAACTATGAAATCAGAGTCAGATAATTTTAGACAGTCGTCTATACAAGGAATAATTAAAAGATTAAAATCAAAAGGGGTCACAATAATTATTTATGAGCCAACAATAGATAATGGTACTGATTTTTTTGAAAGCAAAATTGTTAATGACTTACAAGAGTTTAAACAAAAATCTAAGGTAATAATAGCGAATAGATATGATAGCTGTTTGAATGATGTAAAAGATAAGGTTTATACTAGAGATATCTTTTATAGAGATTGATGATAAAAATTGCTATTTACGTTTTGCAAATGTAGGAGATGAGATGGTTATAGTTTGTCTTAAAGGCGGTTTGGGAAATCAAATGTTTCAAATTGCACTTGGCAAAAAACTTGAATATTTAGGTAAAAAGGTATTATTTGATATAAATCAGATTGAATCACGTATCGATGAACATAATATAACTAAATCCTACGAAGTGTTTGATATAGATCTTGATGTAGCTAGTTCAAAAGACATAAATAGTTTGATTGACACAAGCACCAATTTGCACGATAAAATAAGAAGAAAGATATTCGGACGTAAAAAGACTCATTATTTTGAGAAAAATTTTGGTGATGTAGACAAGGAAATTTATAGTTTAAATGATGCATATCTAGATGGTTATTGGCAATCATATAAATATTTTGACGATTGTAGTAATATAATAACTGATTTGTTTAAATTCAAACCACTAACTGATGACAAGAATAAATATTACGAGGATAAAATACTTTCATGCGAGAATCCAGTCAGTGTTCACTTTAGATTAGGCGATTATTGTACGAAAGAGAACGTTCAGTATTTTGGCAATATATGCACTGAGGAATACTATTCTAAGTGCATTAATTTTTTACAGAATAAGTATAATAATGTAACTTTCTTCATATTTTCAAATGACATGAAGTATGCAGAGCGTTTTCTTGATAAAAAAAACTACTGTGTTGTCAATTGCAATGATGAAAAGAATGCTTGGAAAGATATGTATTTGATGTCAATATGCAAGAGTAATATAGTTGCAAATAGCTCTTTCTCCTGGTGGGGTGCGTGGTTAAATAAAAATAATAATAAATTTGTTCTTGCGCCTAAAAAATGG
>JAEEGL013556471.1_pt1 | contig 16155 bp, 18 predicted proteins | sample 9134231 | NCBI WGS metagenome assembly JAEEGL01 (sample SAMN16246548, study PRJNA631951) | gut metagenome | biome: gut microbiome; feature: rumen; material: fiber-attached | host: Bos | place: Iran: Karaj | collected 2018-10
AAGGCGATTGAGGCGGTCATGGACGGCTTCACGGTCATGAAAATGGAGGATGCCGCGCCGCTCGGCGATTTCTTTGTGACAGTCACCGGATGCAGCAAGGTCATTACGGAAAACAGCTCTCTCAGAAGGCATGAGGGCGCCATTCTCTGCAATGCCGGTCATTTTGATGTCGAGGTCGATATGGCGGGGCTCAGAAAGCTGGCCGTCAGGACATTTGAAGCGCGGAACAATATCATGGGCTACACGCTGCCGAACGGCGTGACAATCTATGTCATCGGCGAAGGCAGACTGGTCAATCTCGCGGCGGGTGACGGACATCCGGCAGAGATCATGGATATGAGCTTTGCGATTCAGGCGCTCAGTGCAAAGTGGCTGATTGAACACCGCGGCAGCGTCACATCCGTGCTGAATAACGTGCCGCGTGAGGTTGACCTGGCAGTCGCTTCGCAGAAGCTGGCCAGCATGCAGATTGAAATTGATACGCTGACCAAAGAGCAGCGCAGATACTTATTTGGAGATGATGAACATGCAGTATTATGATTCGATGCAGGCGCTGATCGGCAAAACGCCGCTTGTGCGTCTGGGAAATATTGTGCGAAAGCCGGGCGTGAACGTCTTTGCCAAGCTGGAGCTCTGGAATCCGTCCGGCAGTGTCAAAGACCGCACCGGACTTTATATGGTCAAGGACGCGGAGAAACGCGGGCTGCTGAAACCGGGCGGCACAATCGTCGAGGCGACTGCGGGCAATACCGGGCTCGGCATCGCATTTGCAGCGCTCAATCGCGGATACAAAATCATTTTTGTCGTGCCGACGAAATTCTCTGCGGAAAAGCAGGCGCTGATGCGTGCGCTCGGCGCGGAGGTCATCAATACACCGCGTGAAAAGGGAATGCTCGGCGCCGTTGAAAAGGCGGAGGAAATCAAGGCTGCAATCCCCGGTTCGATCTCACTGGAGCAGTTCAAAAACCAGAGCAATCCCCTCGCCCACTATGAAACGACCGGCAGGGAGATCTACGAATCGCTGGACGGCAGCATTGATTATGTTGTGGCGGGCGCGGGCAGCGGCGGCACGTATACCGGCATTCTGCGCTATCTGAAAGAGCAGAATCCGGATATCCGCGGCATTCTTGCCGATCCGGTCGGCTCGACCATGGGCGGCGGTGAACACGCGGACTATAACATCGAGGGCATCGGCAACGATTTCATCGCAGATACGATGGATATGTCACTGGTCGATGATGTCATCAAAGTGACGGATGATGAGGCATTTGCGACCGCCAGACTGCTTGCGAAAACAGAGGGCATCTTTGCGGGTTCGTCCTCCGGCGCGGCCATGGCAGCCGTTCTGAAGCTGGCAGAGCGCGTCCCGAGCGGCAATATTGTCACGGTATTCCCCGACCGCGGCGACCGCTATTTCAGCACGGGGTTATATGAATAAGGAGTGAACAGCCATGACCTTGCAGCAATTACGATATGCGCTTGTCATTGCAGAAACCGGCTCGATGAATAAGGCGGCGGAGCAGCTCTATGTTTCGCAGCCCTCGCTGACATCCTCTGTGCAGGAGCTTGAAAAAGAAGCAGGCGTGCAGATTTTCAACCGCAGCGGACGCGGCATGACCGTGACGAATGACGGTGCGGAATTCCTGCGGTATGCGCAGCAGGTCGTCGGACAGTTTGACGTGCTTGCGGAAAAATATATCGCAAAGGGCAGCGTCAAAAAGAAATTCGGCGTGTCAACGCAGCATTATTCATTCGCTGTCAAGGCGTTTGTGGAGATGGTCAAGCGCTTTGATACGGCGCGGTATGAGTTTGCAATCCGCGAAACCAAAACAGCCGAGGTCATCAGCGATGTGGCGGCGATGAAAAGCGAGATCGGTATTCTGTATCTCAATGATTTCAACCGCAAAGCGATCACCAAGCTGCTGCAAACGAACAATCTCGAATTCACGTCCCTGACGAAATGCGCACCGTTTGTGTATCTCTGGAAAGGGCATCCGCTTGCAAAGGAGAAATCCCTCACCTTTTCTCAGCTTGCGGATTACCCCTGCCTAGCATTTGAACAGGGCGATACCAGCTCGTTCTACTATGCAGAGGAGATTCTCAGCACAAGCGAATATCCGCGCACGATCAAGGCGAATGACCGGGCGACCATGCTCAATCTGATGATCGGTCTGAACGGCTATACGCTCTGCTCCGGCATCATCTGCGAGGAACTGAACGGCAGCGATTATATTGCCGTACCGTTTGAAGGGGATGAGGACGATGCAATGGAAATCGGCCTTGTTACACTGAAAAAGACGCTCCGCAGCAAGGCGGGCACAATCTATATTGAAGAACTGAAACGCTATCTCGGTGTGACTAATGAATGAAAGGATGATTTGAATGAAAAACAATACCTCTGAGAACCTGAAAAAGCTGACACTGGCGGGCGCACTGGCAGCGCTTGCCACCGTATTCACACTGCTGATTCAGATTCCGTCCCCGACAAAGGGATATATCAACCTCGGCGATACAGTCGTGAATCTTGCGGGCTGGGTTTTAGGCCCGCTGTACGGCGGTGCGGCTGCGGGCATCGGCTCTGCGCTAGCCGATCTGATTTCCGGCTACACGGTCTACGCACCGGCAACGCTGATCATCAAGGCGGCCATGGCGGTTGCGGCGTTCTATGTTTACAATTACGCGGCGAAAACATGGCGCTCTCTGCCTGCGCGGATCGGATCGGCGATTGTTTCGGAAGCGGTCATGGTGATCGGATATGCCGTATTTGCAGGATTCCTGTACGGTTCCGTGGCAACGGCATTTCTCTCCGTGCCGGAAAACCTCGTGCAGGGCGCGGTCGGCGCGGCAATATCGGTTACACTGTATGAGCTGATTCTGAAGCGCGTTCCGAAGCGGATTCTTCCGTAAACAAACAGGCTGCATCAAGTGCGATGCAGCCTGTTTTTATTACTCCGGCAATAGCTTTTTCCTATCACTCACAATCGCTTTTCCGTATTGGACAAATACGAAAAAACGCAGTATAATATAAACACACCAATCCGATAGGAGAACAAAGATATGAAAGAGATTCTATGGCTCGGACGCGGCGGACAGGGCGCATTTACAGCAGCCAAACTGTTCGGCGCAGCATATATTTCAGATGCGCAGTCGCAGTACGCACTGGCATTTCCGTCCTTCGGCCCGGAACGCCGCGGCGCACCGGTCAGAGCATTCACCAAGCTCGATACCAAGCCGGTGCTGGACCGCAGCCAGACCGAACAGGCAGATTATATCGTAATCCTCGATGATACGCTGTATTCGCCGGAGCTGCAAAACCTGTTAAAGCCGGACGGCAGAATCATCATCAATTCCAAAGCGCCGATTCCGGATACCTTTACATTTGACGGCGAAGCGGTCGCAAAGGAATTCCGTCTGCCGACAGTCAACACTGTGATGCTCGGCATCGTATCGGCGCTCTCGGGATATATCACTGAGGCACAGGCGTCCGCAGCAATCAGCGGCTATATGCCGGAAAAGATTCAGGCGCGCAACATCGGCGCGGTCAGACTCGCAAGAGAGGCGGTGCAGCAATGAAACCGTATTTACGTGAACAAAAGGCATTTTCGTTTGACGACGTGCCGGAAAATACATCCTTTGAGGCAGGTTATCTTGTCACCGTCAACAGCGGATGGCGAAGCATCCGTCCGGTGATCGACACAGGACGATGTGTCGGCTGCGAACAGTGCTATCTGTACTGTCCGGACGGTGTGATTTCAATTCAGAACGGAAAGGCCGTCATTGATTACGATTTCTGCAAGGGCTGCGGCATCTGTGCAAAAATCTGCAAAATCGGCGCAATCGGAATGGAGGCGGAGCACAAATGAGCAGAAAGTTTTTATCCGGCAATGAAGCATTTGCCGAGGGCATCCGCCTTGCAAAGCCGGACGTTATCTCCGCCTATCCGATCACCCCGCAAACGATTGTTGTAGAGCGTCTTTCGGAAATGGTCGAGGACGGCAGCCTGAAATCCGATTTTATCCATGTGGAATCCGAGCACTCGGCACTGTCCTGTGCAATCGGAGCGAGCGCCGCGGGTGCAAGAGCATTCACCGCGACATCCTCGCAGGGCCTGCTCTACATGGCAGAATGTCTGTATTACGCATCCGGCGGACGGTTCCCGATTGTAATGATGAACGCAGACCGCTCGACCGCGCTGCCGTGGAACATTTACGGCGACCAGCGCGACAGCCTGTCGCAGCTTGACAGCGGCTGGATCCAGGTCTATGCGGAAAACGCACAGGAGGCACTCGACCTTGCGCTGATGAGCTGGAGAATCGCAGAGGACAAACGCGTTTCCACACCGGTCATGGTCAATCTGGACGGCTTTGTGCTGACGCATACCTATGAAACGGTCGAGATTCCGGAGCAGGCACAGGCAGACAAATTTCTGCCGCCCTATGTGACGGATAACCGCATTGATTTTGCAAACCCGAAGAATCTGGCGTTCTCCGCAGGGCCGGATACCAACTATATTTTCAAGTACAAGGCGCATACCGGAATGCTCGCCGCAAAGGAAGTTGTCGCAGAAACCGAAACCGCATTTGCGGAGATCTTCGGCAGACAGTATTCCGGTCTGCTGGACAGTTACCGCACGGAGGATGCGGAGATCATTCTCGTGACGCTCGGCAGCATTGCAGGGCTCTGCCGTGAGGTCACGGACAGACTGCGCGCGCACGGCATCAAGGCAGGCGTAGTGCGCATCCGGTACATGCGTCCGTTCCCGAATGAGGAAATCGCCGCAGCGCTGAAAAATGCAAAGGCGTTCGGCGTTCTCGAAAAGGACATTTCCTTCGGCAATGAGGGCACGGTCTTTACCAATGTCAATTCCGCGCTGCAAAAGGCCGGGATTCATATTCCGGGCTATAACTTCATCGGCGGACTCGGCGGACGGAACATTTCCGCGGGTGAAATCGGTGAAATCTTTGCCGCGATTCAGAGCGGTGCAAACAGCGTAAACTTTTTGGGCATTGATGATGCCGAAAAAACAGGAGGTGACGGCAATGGCAAATCCAACAGCTGAAAAGCTCTCGCGTGACGAATACTTCTACGGGCATAAGGCCTGTGCCGGATGCGGCGGCAGCCTTGCCGTCCGTGCAGCGCTCAAGGTGCTGGGACAGAATGCGGTTTCCGTTCTGCCGGCGGGATGTATGTCGGCGGTGGGCTTCAATTTCCCGCAGCTCTGTTTTTCCAATAATTCGATCATTTCAACCTTTGCAGGCACGGCATCCATGCTGACAGGCATCGAAGCGGGACTCCGCGCGAAGGGTTACAGCGATTTCACGGCGGTCGGCTTTGCAGGTGACGGCGGCACGGCGGATATCGGCATTCAGGCGCTTTCCGGCGCGATTGCCCGCAACGATAATATCATCTATATCTGCGACGATAATGAAGCCTACATGAACACGGGCATTCAGAAAAGCGGCCTGACACCGTTCGGTGCGCGGACAACGACCACGCCCGCCGGTTCAAATATTCACGGCAATCTCCGCCCGAAGAAGAATATGTTTGAGATTGCGGCAGCGCATGGCATTCCGTATGCCGCGACTGCAAGCGTCGGCTATATCACCGATTTTATCAAAAAGGTGGAGAAGGCGTCAAAGATTCAGGGTACCAAATATATCCATGTGATCGCGCCGTGTCCGACCGGATGGGGCATCCAGCCGGATGAAACCGTCGAGATTGCAAAAGAGGTCGTTGACTGCGGGCTCTGGTATCTGGCGGAGTACGAAAACGGTGAATTTACACTGAATCACAAGCCGAAGGATTTTTCATCTGTTGAGGCATATCTCAAAAAGCAGGGACGCTTCAAACATCTTGATCTGGACGATATCAAGACGATTATCGCATCCCGCGACAAAAAATGGGCGTATATCGAAAAGAACTTCGCTTATAGATAAAATCTATCACAGATAATAAATCTTCGGTATTGGACAAATACCGATTCCTGTGATATAATAGGAGCATGTCAAGAAAACCTATATGATAACTAAGAATACGGAGGATAAACCAATGAGCAGAGATATTAACAGCAAATACTGGGACGAGGAGCTGGAAACGCTCCCCCGTGCAGAACTGGAGAAGCGGCAGCTTGCCGACTTGCAGGAGATCGTGCAGTTCGCTTACGACCACGCGCCGTACTACAAGCGCTCGTTCGATGAAGCCGGTGTAAAGCCGTCTGACATCAAGCAGCTTTCCGACTTGCAGAAGTTCCCGTTCATCAACAAGAAAACGCAGCGCGACACGCAGGGCGTCGGCTCGTTCCTCGGTGAGCTGGCTGCCGTTCCGGAAGAAGATGTGGTGTTCATCTCCACCTCGTCCGGTTCGACCGGCGTTCCGACCATGAGCCCGTTCACCAAGAAGGACTTCGACGAGTTCCAGGATACGGAGTCCCGCTGGTTCTGGCAGATCGGCATGCGGCCGAATGACCGCTACGTCCACGCGCTGAACTTCTCGCTGTATGTCGGCGGCCCGGACGTCATCGGCGCACAGAACCTCGGCGCACTGTGCATCTGGGGCGGTACGCTCCCGAGCGAACGCCTGCTGTTCATCCTGAAAACCTACAAGCCGACGATCATCTGGACGTCCCCGTCCTACGCATGGCAGCTCGGTGAAAAGGCGCTGAAATCCGGCTACGATCCGAAAAAGGATTTCAACATCAAGAAGATCATCGTTGCCGGCGAGCTCGGCGGTTCGATTGACGCGACCAGAAAGGCGATTGAGGAAATCTGGGGCGCAGAGGTCTTTGACTTCTACGGTCTGTCCGATATTTTCGGCGCGTGCGCGGCACAGTGCGAATATCACGACGGTCTGCACATCGCAGAAAACCACATTCTCGTAGAAACGGTTGATCTCCATACCGGTGAGATTCTGCCGCCCGGTGAAACCGGCGAGCTGGTCTTCACCACACTGCGCAAGCACGCAAGACCGCTGATCCGCTTCCGCACCGGCGATATCGGCCGCATCGACCAGACACCGTGCAAGTGCGGCAGAACCCACGGCAGAATCCACATCCTCGGCAGAAAGGACGATATGTTCATTGTTTCCGCCGTCAATGTGTTCCCGAGCGATATTGAGGCGGTCATCCGCGAGCAGCATGACATTACCGGTGAATATCTCATCCGCATCTTTGAAAAGGATTTCACAAACAAGTACGCGGTCGAGGTTGAGAAGAATGCAGACAACCCGAAGGATGACGAAACGGTTGCAGCAGAGCTTTCCGCAGCGCTCAAGGCGCGCATCGGCGTGAAGCCCGCAAAGGTCATTGTGCATCCGGACGGCGGACTGAACACCCGTTCCGAGCACAAGTCCAAGCGCATCATTGACGAGCGCAAACTCGACTATTCGATCTGAGCGGACAGTGTCCGCATCCGTGATGAGATCAGGCAGTCTTGTGTGCATCATAATACTTTCTGATTTCGCTTGAAAAAACCTGAGCAATATGATATAATTGGTGTATCGGGCGCAAGTCCGGTACACCGTGTTTTTAGGAGGACAATATGCCCAGTTTATCCAGCAAAACCGCCGGTTTTACCGATTCCGTCATCCGCAGAATGACGCGTATTTCCAATCAGTACGGCGCTGTGAATCTCTCGCAGGGATTCCCCGATTTCGACCCGCCGAAGGAAATTCTCGACCGTCTGGCGGAGGTCACAAGGGAGGATTTCCACCAGTATTCGATCACATGGGGCGCACAGAATTTCCGTGAGGCGCTCGCCGCAAAGCAGACGCGTTTCATGGGCAGACCGATCGACCCGAACGGCGAAATTGTCGTGACCTGCGGCAGCACCGAAGCGATGATGGCGGCGATGATGAGCGTCACAAATCCCGGCGACAAGGTGATCGTGTTCTCACCGTTCTATGAGAATTACGGCGCAGATACGATTCTTTCCGGCGCTAAGCCGATCTATGTGCCGCTGATCCCGCCCGCATTCACATTCGATGCGGACGTGCTGGAAGATGCGTTCAGACAGCATCCGAAGGCGCTGATTCTCTGCAACCCGTCGAACCCCTGCGGCAAGGTGTTTACGAAGGACGAGCTGCTGATCATTGCCGATCTTGCGAAGAAATACGATACATTCGTGATCACCGATGAGGTGTACGAGCACATTCTCTACGCGCCGCATGTACACACCTATATGGCATCGCTGCCGGGCATGTGGGAACGCACGATCTCCTGCTCGTCGCTGTCGAAAACCTATTCGATCACGGGCTGGCGCCTGGGCTATGTCATCGCCCCGCCGGAAATCATCGACACGGTGAAAAAGGTGCATGACTTCCTGACGGTCGGCGCGGCTGCACCGTTGCAGGAGGCGGCAGTCACCGGCCTGAAATTCGGCGATGACTACTACAAAGCGTTGCAGGTCGAATACACCGAAAAGCGCGACCTGTTCCTCAAGGGACTGGACCGCATCGGCATTTCGCACACGGTTCCGGAGGGCGCGTATTATATTCTGCTCGACGTATCGGAATACGGCTATGCAAGTGACCTCGATTTCTGCGAAAAGCTCGCGCAGTATGTCGGCGTCGGCGCGGTGCCGGGCTCCAGCTTCTTCAAGGAGCCGGAAAACCGCTATATCCGGCTGCATTTCGCAAAGAAGAACGAAACGCTCAACGATGCGCTGGAACGGCTCAGTGCAATACGGACAAAAATGCCGAAACCATAACCGAATATCGGAAAGCGGCTGTGCAGTGTGACTGTACGGCCGCTTTTTTTGCGTTATCCTATTGACAAGATAGGAATAATATGGTATACTATATTTATTCTATCGAATTAGTATGCAAACAGAAAGGGATGCATGACATGGACTTGCTGAAAATCGAAAATCTGACAGCGGGTATTGAAGAAAAGGAACTGCTGCACGGCGTTTCTCTGACCGTCGGCAGCGGTGAAACACATGTGTTGATGGGGCCGAACGGCGCGGGCAAATCGACGCTCGGCTATACGGTCATGGGCTCGCCGGAGTATACCGTCACAGGCGGAACGATCCTGTTTGACGGCGCGGATATTACCAGGGAATCGCCGGATAAGCGCGCAAAGCGCGGCATCTTCCTGTCGTTTCAGAATCCGGTTGAGATTCCGGGGCTTTCGCTGTCCGACTTTATCCGCAATGCCATGGAGCAGATCACCGGTCAGCGCCTGAAGCTCTGGGATTTCAAAAAGCAGCTCATGGCGGCCATGGATGTGCTGCATATGGATGCAGCATACGCCGACCGCGACCTGAACGCGGGCTTTTCCGGCGGTGAAAAGAAAAAAGCGGAGATTCTGCAATTACTGATGCTGAAACCGAAGCTGGCGATCCTCGATGAAACCGATTCCGGCCTCGATGTGGACGCCGTGAAAACGGTTTCCGCGGGTATTGCGGCATACCGCGAAACCTGCGGCGGTTCGCTGCTGATTATCACACACAACAGCAAAATTCTCGATGCGCTGACGGTAGACCGCACGCATATCATTGCGGACGGCAGAATCGTCAAAGAGGGCGGCGCGGAGCTGATTGCAGAGATCAACCGCAGCGGATTTGACGCATACACGGGAAAGGGCGCAGTATGAAGCAGAAAACACAGGTCGCTGACATTGACCGTTCGCTGTACGATTTCCGGTATGAGGAGGATGCGGCTGACTTTCTTTCCAGCGGTATCACGCCGGAGATCATCCGGGAAATCTCCGAAGAAAAGGGCGATCCGGAATGGATGCGCGAATTCCGACTGCATGCGCTGGAGATATTCAACCGCACGAAAATGCCGGTCTGGGGGCCGCCCGTTGACGGTCTGAATATGGACAATATCGTCACCTATATCCGCCCGAAATCGCGCATGAATTCCGACTGGAACGATGTACCGGAGAATATCAAGGAAACCTTTGAAAAGCTCGGCATTCCGCAGGCAGAGCGCGAATCGCTCGCCGGTGTCGGCGCACAGTACGATTCGGAACTTGTGTATCACAATGTCCGCAAAGAGGTCGCGGAATCGGGCGTCGTATATACCGACCTAGAAAGCGCGATGCACGATCCGAAATACGCGGAAATGATCCGCACGCACTTCATGAAGCTGGTGCCGCCGACCGATCACAAATTCGCGGCGCTCCACGGCGCAGTCTGGTCGGGCGGTTCGTTCGTGTATGTACCCGCGGGCGTACGGCTGGAAATCCCGCTGCAATCGTATTTCCGGCTGAATGCCAAGGGCGCGGGACAGTTTGAGCACACGCTGATTATCGTGGAGGATAACGCCTATCTGCACTTCATTGAGGGCTGCTCCGCGCCGAAATACTATGAGGCGGGACTGCACGCGGGCTGTGTGGAGCTGTATGTCGGAAAGCACGCAACCCTGCGCTATTCGACGATTGAGAACTGGTCGAAGAATATGTACAATCTCAACACGAAGCGCGCCCTGGTCGCAGAGGGCGGCCGCATCGAATGGGTATCCGGCAGCTTCGGCTCGCATGTGTCGTATCTCTACCCGATGAGCATTCTGAACGGACGCGGCGCACATGCAGAATTCACCGGCATTACCTTTGCAGGCGCAGGACAGAATCTCGACACCGGTGCGAAAATCGTGCATCAGGCGCCGGAAACGACCTCGCACATGGATACGAAATCCATCTCCAAAAGCGGCGGCATCAGCACCTTCCGCAGCGCCGTTGTTGTGAAGGAGAACGCGGTCGGGAGCCGCTCGTCGGTGAGCTGTGAATCGCTGATGCTCGATGACATTTCCCGTTCGGATACCGTTCCGGCCATGGACATCCGCACGGACAAATGCGATGTCGGGCATGAGGCAAAAATCGGAAGAATCAGCGATGATGCAGTATTTTATCTGATGTCGCGCGGCCTCGATGAACAGACGGCGCGTGCGATGATCGTCAGCGGCTTTGCGGACAATGTTTCCAAAGAACTGCCGCTGGAATACGCAATGGAAATGAATAATCTCATCCGGCTCGAAATGACCGGAAATGTCGGCTAAGGAGGGCTTATGGCAACGCAAAAACTGAATCTGCTTTCCGCACCGACATTCAGCTGGCTGGACGTGAACGGCGTGGAGCGCGAACTGCCGGATGCATCGCCTGAAATCATCCGTGTCAATGCGAATGAAGACCGTATTACGCGGCTGCATATCACTGGAAGCACCGATCTGACGGTACAAAGCAGCGGAACCGTGATCATGAATATCACCGCAGATGACGCTGTTCTGCATACGCAGATTCATGCGGGATACGGCGAACAAATCAGACTCATTCAGGTGTTTCAGAACGGTTCCGCCGTCAGTGAAGTGACGGCCGATTTAGACGACACGGCGCATCTGGAGCTGATACAGCTGTATCTGAATCCGGTGGATACCGTCAGTGGAATTCAGGTGCATCAGAACGGCAGAAAGTCTGTATTTACGTCACATATCGGTTATCTGCTCGACGGGGACAATGCGCTTGACATCAATCTGGATGTGGTGCAGAACGGGAAGAAAACGGAATCCGATACGGATGTGAAAGGCGTTCTGCGCGGACACGCGAAAAAGACATTCCGCGGCACAATCGACTTTCGGAACGGTGCGGCCGGTTCCGTCGGCGCAGAGCATGAGGAAGTCCTTCTCATGGATGAAACCGTGCAGAACAAGACCGTTCCGGTGATTCTCTGCGCGGAGGAGGATGTTGCAGGCACGCACGGCGCGTCCATCGGGCAGATTGACGCAAAGCATATCTTTTATTTGCAGTCGCGCGGCATTCCGGAGGACAAAATCTATGAGATGATCGCGCTGTCAAAGCTCGGCAGCGTGATCTCAAAAATCGGGGATGCAGAAACAGAAAGCAGCGTCCGGAAGCTGCTTGGAACGGAGGAAGAAGATGCGTAATACAAAATCAGATTTCCCCGTATTTGCTGCATATCCGGATATTGCATATCTCGACAGTGCCGCAACAACGCAGAAGCCGCAGCAGGTGCTGGATGCCGCTGCGCATTATTACCGGGAAGAGAATGCAAATCCGCTGCGCGGCCTCTATGACCTGAGCGTCAAAGCAACCGATGCCTATGAAAATGCGCGGATTGCCGTCCGGGACTATATTCATGCAGCGAGCAAGCGCGAAATCATTTTCACGCGCAATGCAACGGAGAGCTTGAATCTGATCGCGTACAGCTGGGGGCGCGCAAATCTCTGCGCGCATGATGAGATCCTGGTGGCAATTTCCGAGCATCACAGCGACCTGCTTCCGTGGCAGGCGGTGTCCAGGGAAACCGGCGCAAAGCTGCGTTTTCTGGAATGCGGCAAATCGGGTCTGTACACGGAAGAGGATCTGCGAAAAGCCCTGACACCGGAAACGAAAATCTTTGCGATTGCGCAGGTTTCCAATGTGTTCGGCAGACTGAACCCGATTCGGGAATTTGCGGAGATCTGCCACAAAAACGGGACGCTGATCGTCTGTGACGGTGCGCAGAGCGTGCCGCATATCCCGGTGGATGTACAGGAACTGGGCGTTGATTTTCTCGCGTTTTCCGGTCATAAAATGTACGCGCCGATGGGCATCGGCGTACTGTACGGCAGACGCGAACTGCTGGAAAAAATGCCGCCGTTTCTTTCCGGCGGCGAGATGATCGAATATGTGACGCGGGAATCTGCGACCTTTGCCGAGCTGCCGCATAAATTTGAAGCCGGAACGGTCAATGTCGGCGGTGCGGTCGGACTGCACGCCGCAATCGACTATATCCGCAGCATCGGCTTTGACGAAATCACAAAGCACGAAAATGCTTTGACCGCCTACGCCTTCGAGAAGATGCGCGGCATCCCGCATGTCAATATCATCGGTTCGGAGAAGGCGGAGGCGCATCTCGGCATCATCACATTCACGGTGGACGGCGTGCATCCGCATGACATTGCCGCGATATTTGACGCAGACAATGTTGCGATCCGTGCCGGACATCACTGCGCACAGCCGCTGCATCAGTATCTCGGCGTGCAGTCAACCGTGCGCATGAGCCTTGCGCTGTACAATGATGAACGGGATATTGATTTGTTCGTAAATACGCTGAAAACGGTGAGAAGGAGAATGGGCCTTGAGTGAGAATTTCTATAACGAGGTGCTGATTGACCACAATCTGCATCCGCAGCATCTGCACGAGCTGCCCGGCGCGACCTGCTCTCATGCCGGTATGAATCCGAGCTGCGGCGATGAGATCACGCTGCATCTGACGGTACAGGACGACATCATCACAGACGGCGCCTATACCGGTGTCGGCTGTGCAATTTCCAACGCATCTGCTGATATTATGCTTGATCTGATCATCGGCAGAACGAAAGCAGAGGCAGCACATCTGACAGAGCTGTTCATGAAAATGATCGGCGGAGAGATCACCGACGCAGAACTGGATGAGCTGGAAGAAGCCGGTGCGCTGCAAAATATTGCAAAGATGCCGGCGCGCGTAAAATGCGCGGTTCTCGGCTGGAAAACACTCCGTTATCTGCTGGATGAACAATAAGAAAGGCGGTGCAACCGAATGAAAATCACAACAAGAGTCGAATACGGCATCGCGGCACTGGCGGATATTGCGATCCATTCGGCAGGCGGCGAAAAGGTTTCCACACCTGAGATTTCCCAGCGGCAGCAGATCTCGCAGAAATATCTGGAACAGATTCTGATGCTGCTCCGGCAGGGCGGCTTTGTCCGCGCTGTGAAAGGACAGCACGGCGGCTATTCGCTTGCGAAATCCGCAGACAAAATCCGCATTTCGGATGTACTGGATATTCTGGATAACAGCATTCTTGCCGATGCAGCAGAAATCGAAGCAGATACGGGAATCCGGCCGTCTGTCAAAAGCTGCCTGTGGGATCGGATGAACGCCTGCCTGCGCTGCTTTGCGGAGCATCTGACGCTATCCGATTTTCTTGATCTGCAAAAAGAGGAAGCCGCAAGCGGCGACTTTTATTCGATCTGAGCGAACATGAAGCGTGTGATTGTTGGGATGTCCGGCGGGGTTGACAGTGCCGTGACAGCATATCTGCTGAAAATTGCAGGATACGATGTCATCGGCGTAACGCTGCGGACATGGCAGACGGCAGACGGCAAAGAAAGCCGCTGCTGTGAGATCACGGATGCAAGAAATATCGCGGATCAGCTTGAAATTCCGTATTATGCGGTCAACTGCCTGACCGAATTCCGCGCGCAGATCACAGCGCCGTTTGTCGAAGCGTATCTCAGCGGGAAAACGCCCAATCCGTGTATTCTCTGCAACCGGGATATCAAGTGGAACAGGCTGCTCGAATTCGCAGACCGTATGAATGCCGACTATGTTGCGACCGGACATTATGCGTCCGTATTGCAGCTGCCGAACGGCAGATATACGGTGCGGCAGGCGGCGCATCACGCGAAGGATCAGACCTATATGCTTTGCAGGCTGACGCAGGAACAGCTCCGCCGGACAGTCATGCCGCTCGGGAACCTGACCAAGCAGGAGGTGCGGCAGATTGCGGAGCAGGCCGGTCTGCCCGTTGCGCACAAGAAGGATTCGCAGGAGATCTGCTTTGTCACGGACGGGCATTATGCAGATTTCATCGAGGAACACGCGGAGCGGGAATTGCCGCCGTATGGCGATTTTGTGAATCCGTCCGGCGAAACCGTCGGGCAGCATCACGGAATCTATCGCTATACGGTCGGGCAGCGCAAGGGACTCGGCGTTGCGCTCGGGATGCCTGCTTATGTGCAGAAGATCTGTGAGGAAACAAATCAGATTCTGCTCGGCAGCGAGGAGGAACTGTATCAGAATACAGTCATCTGCAATGATGTCAGCTTTATGGGGATTGACGGACTGCGCAGCAGGGAAACGCTCCGCGCAGATGTGAAAATCCGGTATCATCATGCACCGCAGGCTGCTTCGGTCACAATTCTGCCGGACGGAACGATGCAGATTCAGTTTGATCAGCCGGTCAGGGCGCCTGCGCCGGGGCAAACCGCTGTTTTGTATGACAGCAATGCCTGCGTTATCGGCTGCGGTACGATTGTTTGCGCTGAATAAGAAAAACCTGTATGTCCCGCGTTCCGGAACCGCCGGACACAGCTTTCATCGAATATAACAGCAGCATCGGCTATTTCGATGCTGCTGTTTTTTATTGTCCCACAAGTTCCCGTTCAGAGCAATACAGAAGAACCATACTCCCCTGCTCTCATTCGCTGCATACCGTTCACGGCATTTTCATTCTCACCGCTTACATGATTATTCAGTTATGATGTGCGTAAATTGTATAGCAAAATAATCATCGCCCTTGCATTTCCCGGCAAAACATGGTATACTGAGAATAAACTCCGGAATCACACTTCATAATGAGGCGGTAAAACACTATGACAAAGAGTATTCTGTTCTGGACGGTCATCGTTTGTGCGGCGTTTCTCACTGCACGCTGGATTCTCTCCGGATGCGGTCTTCGGTTCCGCACTTGGATCCGTGAGCCAGTCACACTGCTGATTGCGGCAGGAACCGCGGCCGGGTTTCTCCAGCTGATTCTGCGCATTTCCGTCAAGCCGCTGAAAATTGCGCTGATCGTGCTGTGGGCAGCTGCGCTGATCGCATTCTGTTTTTATGGCTTCTGGATGTTTGCGCTGTCCCACCGGTCTGAGATTTCATGCAATACCGATTTTAACGGCACCCGCTGCATCGTCGAGCATGAACCGGTGATGTGGGAAAGCCGCAGAAGGTATTATGCCTATCGCGGATGGTTTGTCCGCGGAAAAAAGCTGCTGCACAAGGAAGGATATGCGTGCGGCACAGGCGAGCCGGGAGATGATGAAGAATGAAGCCGCATACTCTCAGCTTCAAACCGGATTTGAAGGAAAGGCAAGAATTTACGACAATCTGAACACATGATAGTATTTCAGGGAGGAAATCAAAATGAAGCTGTATTATATTGATCAAAGAAAAGTATTTCCTTTCTTGCAGCCAGTCGAGGTGTGGGACGAACAGTGCAATGTCCGGTACCGGCTGAAAAGCAAGTGCACTGTCGGGTTACAGTTGCATCTTCTGACGCCTTATGATGAAGAAGCGGCATCCATCCGGCAGAAAATCTCACTGGGATTGAAATTCATCGTGAAAGTCAACGACAAGGAACTGGCAGTCACTCCCAAGGCTACTTTTTTGAAAGGGGAAA
>JAEEGL014308484.1_pt1 | contig 16155 bp, 21 predicted proteins | sample 9134231 | NCBI WGS metagenome assembly JAEEGL01 (sample SAMN16246548, study PRJNA631951) | gut metagenome | biome: gut microbiome; feature: rumen; material: fiber-attached | host: Bos | place: Iran: Karaj | collected 2018-10
ATATACCGGTAGATGTCGATGGCCACAAAGAGGTGGTAAAGCAACTCTCGCACCGTCTGGTCCGGGTAGTCCTTTACCAGGCCTCTGTCCACAAGCATATTGTCAACTCGCTTCTTAATCTCTTCCATATTCGTTCTCCGTCTCGCTTAGCAGTTTGTCGATAATTGAATACAGATTATTCTTTACACCCGCATCAAACTCGCCCTCGTTTCTGCCCAACTGTTTGTTACGCCAAAGATAGGTGAAGATGACGAACGCGCCCTCCCAGTAGATCAGTCTCAGCAGCTGCGTCAACTTCTGCACCTGCTCCATAAACACCGTGTATTTAGCCAGACTGAACAGCACTATTATCTTGTCAACATCTTTATCAAGGCCCTCCAGCATCCTGCGCAGGCCTTCTTCCAATTCAATTATACTCTTGTTCTCTTTCATAATTTTACGTTTCTAATGATTTTTATTTATTCCATAGATACCGTTTCCCGCACATTGTCGCGTGGAAAAACGCCTCATAGGGATTTCGGAAGTCAAACTTTCTGCCTCTTATTTTTGTTCCGTAACTGCTGCGATCAGAACAAACTCCAGGCACGCCAGTATCCTCGTTTGGTTTCCACTCATGCTGTTTGTTCATCTTGTTTTCCGAGTCCGTCACTTCGCGCAGGTTCTCTATCCGGTTATCATGCTTATCACCGTTGATGTGGTCAAGCTGTCCTGTTGGCAAACGACCGTAGCGGTGAGCCCAAATAACACGGTGAAAGAGAATTTGAATCTTTTTCCCGTTCATACTATAGCCGAAGAATAGGTATTTGCCTATAGGGTGGCCTTTCAACATCCTACGTTTTTTTATGTTCACCAGCGTGCCGTGTTCGGCATCGTATTCATAGTTGTTTTTCAAGTGCGCCAATAGCCTGTCGCACTCACTTTCCGATAGTTGTAACTTGTTCATAATTCTTTACCCTTCAATTTTAAAATCCACTTGTTCCCAATACTCGCAGTCCATTTCCAGTGTGCCGAGATCGATGCCTGCGTAGAAGCGACTTTTATGTTCCTTCTTCAAGTCTTCTCGCAGTTGCTTCACGATCTTCTCGCAGCACCGTATTATCTCTATCGCACTGCGGCACTGCTCAGAGAAATACGCTTTCAGGTCGTCGTTCGAGAGGTAGTGATATTCATCGTCGCCCACATCTATACAGACGGTACATTCGAGCGACTCTGTCACTATCACCTCGCATTCCTCTCGCAGTCTCTCGTTGTATGGAGCGCGCGGATCGTTCGCCGCTCCCGGGGGATAATTGTCCATCATCTCAAATTTTCCATATTATGTAGATTCGTCGCCTTAAACGTGCGCCAGCCCTGCTTGTCGAGGTCGTAATAGCGGAACTCGTTGCGCGGCCATACCGGCGGCTTCCGTTGGCGAGTGTCGTTAGGCAGTTTATCCTCCGGGATGAACTTCGGGTTCAGTGTACCGTTGGCTTGGCGGACTTCGCCGTTCTCTTTTACGTAAGCAAACTGCACCTTATACCAGCTCATACAGACTAACAAGTCCCTTACCAGATATGCCCTTTTGAAAGCCTTCGTGCGTTCCTGTCTGAAATCGCGAACCAGGAAATTGCCAAGCTGGAACACCTGGCTATTCTTCAGAAACCAGGTGTAGTTCACGTTAGTTGCCTTTTTCATAACACAGTTCACCGTGTCGCTCACCGCCTTGCCGTTACCATCCAGAAATAATACCTTCTGGACAATCTGATACTTGTTGTTTACTTCCATTGCTTTCTTTTTTTGAATCAATACTAATGTTCTGGTGGATAGAGTTGGCCAACTTTCCAACGGCAAAAGTAGGCATAAAAAACACGAACCAGAAGGATATGAAATAAAAAATGAAAGTGCGGAAACCTATAGAAACAAATAGAAACCTTTAGAAACTAAAGTCGGAAACTTTTGCCTTCTAAAGCGATGATGCAAACATAAAAAAAGGAGAGTCAAAAAACTCTCCTGTTCCAATTCTGCCTTGATTTTTTGTATAGTCCAGCATCGTTGAGAATCTGCCACAATTCCCCTTTTCGGCTATTTCCATAGTCAGAGATTAGTTGTTCTTTCACCCACGCGTTTACAAGGTCAGTAATATCTTTGTCTTTCATGCCTCTTATTTCCTTGATGAAGCGCCTTACATTGTCTTCATTGTTGTAGAATATCGGTTTAAGTTTCGATACTAAGTCATCCATGTTCTGCTCTTTGTCTTTCACCTCAGCAACGGCCTCATCAGAGCCGGAAGATGACCCCGACTTTGGAGGGCGCACTGGTTTCAGACCCCATTGCGCCCTTAACCTACTTTTTTACTTTTTCTCTTAACTACAACCGAAGCCTCCCACTCGTCGTTATAGTCCATCGTCAGAGTGGTTTCGTCGGCACCAAAATGCTCAGCCTGTTTTATCAGGCCTTCTACAGTTTCTTTTATGTCCATTTCTTTGTTGTTATAAGTTTATGTTACAATATGGAGTGCCAAAGGTACAAATTTTTCTTCATCCCCACAAACTTTGTAGAGAAAATCTGTCAAAAACAAAAAAATCCCTCACCGGTATCAGCAACAGGTGAGGGATTCGTATGATGATTGATAACTAAGACCTGTCCCTTGCACTGAAAAACTAAGGACTGGGGCCAGGCCCTAATTGGCAGTAGCAATCACAGTAACTGCGGACACGCAATCTGAATGGGAAAAGCAAAAAACGCACAACTTAACAAAGTTTAACTTTTAAAGTGGTTGACGTATTCGATTTTTTTATACCTTTGTCAACAAATACAAAGATATAATAAATTTAGGTATGGACAACAAGTTAGTGACCTTCGCAAAACGCCTCCAGCAGGCCCGACTCAAAGCCAGGCTCTCCATGGAGAAGCTCAGCGAAAAGATGAATGGTATCGTAACCAAGCAGGCCATCTCCAAGTATGAGAAGGCCAAGATGATGCCCAGCAGCACCATTATCATTGCCATGGCCGAAGCCCTCGGCTGTGACTTTGACTATTTCTTCCGTCCCTTCACGTTTGATCTCGAAGAGTTCAAGGTGTCCTTCCGTAAGAAATCCGACACCACCGCTGGTGACCAGAAAGCACTTAAAGTCCAGATTCAGGACGAAGTGGAACGCTACCTCGAAATCGAAGAGATTCTTCAGGTCGAACCAGGCGATCTGCTCTCAGAGGCTCTGAAACCATCCTTGCCATTAGCATCAAACAGCGATATGGTACGAATGGCACAGAAAGTCAGGGAGGGATGGCAACTTGGCAATGCGCCCATTCTGAATACCATGGAGTTGTTAGAGGCACATGGCATTAAAGTCCTGCTTACTGAGGCACCAGAGGATTTCGATGGCGTCAATGGTATTGTCAACGACAGGACTCCAGTCATTGTGCTCAATAGCACCAACACTCATATCGAGCGTCGCCGACTCACCGCTCTCCACGAACTCTGTCACCTTTTATATAATAAGCATTTCTCTGCGGAACTCACCGAACACCAGAAGGAAAACCTCTGCCATGCCTTTGCCAACGAGATGTTGCTACCAAGTGAGATTCTCTTAGCGCAATTTGAGAGCAAAGACCAAATAGCCTATGCTGAACTCGAATCGCTCAGCATCAATTATGGCATTTCCATCGATGCGATAGTCTATAAGCTCAAAGACCTTGGGATTGTTGGCGAAGGACGCTACAGAGGCTTCTGCATCCGGAAAAGACAAAACCCGACCTTCAACGAGTACATTGTCAAGTCTCGCTTCGCCGAGAAAGCAACGACCCGCTTCCAGACAATGGTCTATAGTGCTCTGGCCCAAGAACTCATCTCAACCTCCAAGGCAGCCTCTCTCCTCGGAGTTAGTATTAACACTGTTCGCAAAAACGCTAATACTCTCTAATGGAAATCATCGTAGTCAGCGATACAAATATCCTCATCGACCTGATAGAAGCAGGTGTGTTGGAGCAGTTCTTCCTTCTGCCCATGAAAGTCCATACCACCGACATCGTCATTTCCGAAGTGACGGTTCCTGAGCAGAAAGCCCAAGTTAGAACTCTGGTTCAGACACGTTGCCTCACGGTCAAAGCCTTCACGTCTGACGAGATGCTAAGACTGATCGACTTTGTCAATAGCCGACGAAGAAGATGCAATCTTCGCATTGCCGATTTCAGCGTATGGCAATATGCATCGGAAAACAAATATATTCTCCTGACAGGTGATGGAAACCTGCGCAAACTGGCAGCAGAAGATGGCGTTGAGGTTCACGGGACAATATACATCTTCGATAAAATGGTCGAGCATAAAGTTATCACTCCTGCCATAGCAGCTGATAAACTCGAACTATTATATAGTATCAACCACCGACTCCCCAAACCAGAAATCGATCTTCGCATCGAAAAATGGCGCGGCAGTCTTTAAAATATGGAGGGCATGTATATGCATACAGTGATATAACGGACCAAGGTAACGAAAAAGCCCCACATTACGGCAATAATGTGAGGCTAGTAGGTTTGCTTCCCGATTGGCACTCCGAGTTACCCCCGAACCACAGGAAGAACCAGCAACGTTTCGCAAAGATAGGACGAAAAAACCAAATCTGCAAATTGAGGTTCTCAAATCGGGAAAATATTAGTGAATATTAATTTTTTTAACTTTTAATGCAGCTTAAAAATGATAAAAACTGTACTCTTAAAGTTAAAGAAGAAAGAGTTCAAGATTAACTATCAGAAGCTCCTTCATCCCGATCTCTATGGCAGCCTGCCTTCAGCAAGCAGACCCGAGCTGCCAGTGCTGGAACCGATAACGACAGAGTCCATAGCTCCCATTAGGCTGGTGCCCTTCCACGAGGCCTATGCCCATAAAGACTATGGTTGTGTTGTCCATTTCTTCATCCGCGACCACCACTTCCTTTGTGTGTTGCGTCATCCGGACAGATACCTGAATTTCTTCAAGAAATGCCACGCGGTCATAGCACCAGACTTATCTCAATTTGCCGACATGTCGGCAGAAGAGCGATATCTCAGTGCCTATATCAACCGCGCCTTTGCACGCTACTTGCAGCACAACGGAGTCAAGGTTATTCCCAATGTCACCTGGTCATTGCCCGATAGCTACGTTTACAGCTTCACAGGCATCCCCCAGTACGCTCCGGTGGCCATCAACTGCAATGGTGTCCTCAAACACGACCTCTCCAAATACCTTTGGTATCGTGGTTATGAGGAAGCCGTTTCTACGCTTCATCCCTCTCTCATTATTCGCTACGGTACTCGCATGCCTCGCGAGCACAGCGATATCAGTCTCTACTTTGTCAACGAACGCATAATGAGATTACGTCATGGGAGCTAACGGAAGTTTTTCAAGTGGTTCGACAGCCACAGAGAATGGTCGTCGCTGGCAGACAGTCCACGTTCTGAAAGACGGGACAAAGGTCATCGAACTCAAGAAGAAAGGAGCCGTCAAGTTGCCCGAAGAAAGCCACAGTCCAAACTCCACCTACGCCATTTTCAGCAAAGATGGCAGCGGAGTGAAGGCGATAGCCAAATACGGTGCCGACGGCAAGAAGATTTGGGAAATCCACACCACCGACCATAAGGGTCTTGGTCCCCATTACCACAAGTGGAAGGATGGTAAACCTCTCGACGAGGAGCCATACCCGTTGACTCCTGCTATGAAGAAATTGCTTAAGAACGTATCAGATTTAAATTAATATGGCAAAATTAGATTATGTAATGACCGACCTCTTGGGATATCCCTATAATGGCAAATATCCTCCAAAAGGAGATAAACGCGGTATCTATCATGGTTATGCTACCGACGTTGAAGAAACCCTCTTTTACGACTTTGCCGTCCAAGGCTACGACCTCACCTTTATTTATAAAGGCAAGCGTTATTATTTCCTCTCCACTAAGGATCACGTAGCTCTCTGCGACAAGCACTACACTGAGGAATATCAGATCTTCCCTGATGGCAACACAGCTTTAGAACAGTTCAAGATCGATGGCAAGTCTCTTCTGGAACTTATCGACCAACTCGAAGAAGTTGAACCCGTCTAAGTTATCATCAAGACTGGTGAAATCACCGTCTGAATTTTGAGGCATGGGAGCAATCCCGTGCCTTTTTGATAGAAAAACACAAAATCATTTTGTTGTTCCAGAAATAATTACTATCTTTGCCCTCGGTTCGGAGGAGAAATACCGGACTAACGAAGAAGCATTTGCTATTATTTCGCGTTAAGCCAAAATGCCCAGGAAACAGTTTGGAATAGAATACGCTCTGAAGTAATAGAGATGTGAGGTGTCAGGTTATGGCATCTCCACTCCAGCCTATATAGCTATGCATTCTCGCCAACAGGCGTGGTGTATTCTTATATGGCTGGATGGGGTTCCAATTCCTGGGCATACCTCAAGCTTAACGCATAGGGAGCATCACGCTTTCTTTGTGCGTCGGCGATTGATAGTTAAGTGCAGATCGAAACTAAAAACTATCAATTGTGTATGGCCAACAATACTAATCTCGGTGCAGCTAAGGCTGCGAAGAATGATGAGTTCTATACTCAGTATGCTGACATCCAGAAGGAGATAAACGCCTATCTGGAGTATAATCCAGACACGTTCCGTGAGAAGACGGTTCTGCTTCCATGCGATGATCCTGAGTGGAGTAACTTCACTCGTTTCTTTGCACAGAACTTCGAGAGGTTAGGTTTGAAACGTCTTATCAGTACAAGTTATGCAGTAGAGAGCAAGAAATACAAGAACTATGAGCCTACACTCTTTGAAACAGAAAGTCCCATATTCGATATCGATAAGACTCGTATCAAGGGTAAGATATTCGAATTGACTCACGATACCAATCAAAACGGGCGCATTGATATTGATGATTTGGAATGGCACTACCTTGATGGTGACGGTGACTTCCGAAGCAAGGAGGTTTGTAAACTACGAGATGAGGCAGATATTATAGTTACAAATCCTCCGTTCTCGTTGTTCAGAGAATTCTTGACATGGATTGTTGAAGCAAACAAAGAGTTTCTTATCTTAGGGAATTTCAACGCTATTCACTATAAAGAAGTGTTCCCTCTTATTCGGGATAATAAGATTTGGACAGGAAATAAGAAGTTTGGCGGTGGAATGGATATGATAATGCCTAAAGGAACTTTTGATCCCTCCAAAGTTAAAAAATATTACACGGATGACCGAGGCAATATCATTCAGAATATTATGGGAGTTATTTGGTTCACTAATCTTGATCACGGAAGACGACATGAACCATTACAGCTAATGACAATGAAGGACAATCTAAGATTCAGTCCTCACAAGGATGTAAAAGAGAAAGGCTATCCTCATTATGAGAATTATGATGCAATTGATGTTCCTTTCACGGATGCTATCCCAAGTGACTACGAAGGCGAGATGGGGGTCCCTACAACATTTATTGATAAGTATTGCCCAGAGCAATTTATAATAATAGGATGTGCAGAAGGAGATTCAGGAAAAGAATTAGGATTAAAACCATTTAACAGAGAATTAAAGAAGCTAAATCCAAGTCTGAGAGATGGTCAGCTTTTCTATATGGAAAACGGAATGCCTATTAAACCTTATTCTCGAATATTAATCCGCAAAAAACAATAAACGATATGAAGGCTACACTTATCACCGACTGGACCATAGGCGACATTTGCAAGGGGTTCCAGTACAACGAATACGAGGGGAAGGGTCTGTATGGGCTTTCAGGTAAGCTAACCATTCAGCCAGAATTCCAACGTCATTACCTCTATGCCGAAAATGGCGGAAAGAAGGAGGTTGATGTAATTCAGTCTGTTCGAAATGGCTATCCGTTGGGGCTTATCTATTTCTCGAAGGTTGGTGATGATAAATATGAGGTGCTTGATGGTCAGCAACGTATCACTTCGTTGGGGCGTTTTATAACAGAGAAATTTGCATGGATAGATACTGATGGACGTCCTTGGTACTTTACGGCTCTTAACAAAGACGAGCAGGAGAGGTTCCTCAATACGAAGCTGCTCATCTATGTCTGCGAAGGTACAGAAAAAGAAATCAAAGACTGGTTCCGTACCATCAACATCGTAGGCATTCCTCTGAACATGCAAGAGACGTTGAACGCTGTTTATAGTGGTTCTTTCGTAACCAAAGCCAAGGAGGAGTTTTCGAATTCGACTAATAATCGTATCAATAAGTGGAGTTGCTTTATTCCAGGTACTGCCAAACGACAAGATTACTTGCATGCAGCAATGGCATGGGTGTCGAAAGATACAGGCGACAATAAACGGATAGAGGACTACATGGCGGCCCACCGTTACGACAAAGACATCACGGAACTAAAAGCTTACTTCACCAGTGTCATCGACTGGATTACCTCCGTATTTGATTTTAACCCTGAAAAGGAAATGTGTGGTTTGAAATGGGGTGAATTATATGAACGTTACCATAAAACGGCTTACGACCCTGCTGCTATTGCTGAAAAAGTGAAGGAACTCTACGAAAGCTTCTACGTGAAGGAGAAGAAAGGTATATATGAGTATGTTCTTGATGGGTGTCAGAATACAAAACTACTGAATGTCCGAGTATTTGACGAACCAACGAAGAAAACCGTGTACGCCCAGCAGACAGCAGCAGCTAAGGAGAAAGGTGAAAGCAATTGTCCGCTATGTGCCATTGGCCACGATGCCAACCACACTAAGATTTGGGACTTGAAGGACATGGATGCCGACCACGTAGCTGCTTGGAGTAAAGGGGGATCAACGGACATTAGCAATTGCCAGATGTTGTGTAAGACACATAACAGGGCAAAAGGAAACAGATAAAATAAAGAGAGATATGGCTAAGGAGCATGTAGGCAGAACAAAAGCGACAGCTACGAAGACGCTGTATGCCGTGATGAAAGAGATAAGCCGTCGGGGTGGCAGCATGCCAGCCAAAGACTTGTATCCATTTGTGGAAGCTAATGTGAGTCTCACAGATTGGGAAAAGGAGCCGGCTGGTAAGAACAAGTATATCCGATGGACGAACAGCTTCCAGTTCTATTCCATCAACTATGCCAAAGCGGGACTTATTGTCAAGAAGAACGGTATGTGGTATCTCACGCCCGAAGGTGAGGCAGCCCTCAAACTATCGCCTGAAGAGGTGATGGAAAAGGGTGAGGTGGCTTACCGTGAATGGCGAAAGCTGAATCCCAGAGAGGACAAACACGAAGAAGAGCCTACGGATGACAATGTCGAAAGAGACAGGGCTGAGGAGTTGAACATGTTGGAATCAGATGCTCCTCTACCCCATTGCGCCGCGACATAAAGGCGCGATTGGTTCAGTAACTGCGCCTTAGGTTTTCATGTGTTGTAGCCTAATCTGCTAATAATAGCTAAACAAGAAACTAAAAAACGGCAATAATTTGGAATTTTGCCGATTTTTGACTAACTTTGCAAACGAAACCGACAGAATCATTAATAATAAGAGTGATGAAGACAAAGAACCTTTTCCTGATGGTAGTAATCGCAGTGAGCACGATGATGATCGCAGCCTGCACAGTTGATAACAACGATAACCCCGTGGATAACCCCGGAAGTGAGCCGATAACAGGGAGTTTTTCGGCTGATGCTGTACCCATAGATCAACTCAGTTCTGAACACATCGGCTGGATTATATGTTCTGGAGGAGTTGCAGTTCCACACATTGCTCCTTTATCTTTTTTTGATGATGGTAATCCGGTGGCCATGGTTTCGTATGCGAAAAGGGAAAACAACAAGACTCAAGTACTGGCTATCAGTACCGAAGAACTGGGTTATACAAATTGGGACAACGCCAAGAAAATCTGTGAGGACATGAACATCACTCATCCTGTTCCTGGTGCCACGTGGCGTTTTCCGAGCATGGCCGATTATGAGTACATCGTCACGGGTGAGTGTCATAACCGCAACGACCACACTTTAATCCCCGATTTCTTTAAGATGAATCGCTCATCAATATGCATGACGCCGCTCACCGACTATTACTATTGGACGTCGAATGTGGATGAGCGGGACCTTGCTGCTGTCTTCTGCATCTACAACATAAAGGACAGCAGTACCGGCAAAATCGTCAATCAGGAAGCAAACTTCTTCTACCAGTGGAGGATGAAACGGTATGACGGTATCGTTCGTGCCGTACTGGCCATCAATATGTAGCGCTTCCATAAGCCCTAATTAGCACTAATAAGCACTTCTTTGATGAGCGGTACGATCTGTTTGCGAGAGAGTTCCTGTTTCGTGAAAGTGACACCTTTGCGGATGGAAGGGCCGAAGACGGCCTCGGCAACGGCCTGGGCACCCTCGCCATAATAGATGAAATAGGTGCCGTCGACTTTCGACACGTCAATCTTGGCGAACACCATCTGGGTATCATGTGCCTAATTTTCTCGTCTTCAAGGATACAGTTACTCTGGTGGGGCAATTTGTTTCCCATTTATAGAGGAAAGATAAAGAAAAATTTTATTAATCCTCACGCCTCCCTATTAAAAAATGTTTTTTGGATGCAAAGATTATGAAAATCCTTCCTATCCAATCATTCTTTTTGTTATTTTTGCAGCCGAAATGAAACGACAACGATTATTCACAATCTTCATGGTCCTTTGGCTGGTGGCGGGGACCACGACTGCCCGCCAGAAGGTGGGACTGGTATTCGGAGGTGGCGGTGCGAAGGGTGCCGCTGAGGTTGGTGTGCTGAAGGTGCTGGAAGAGAACGGCATCAAGCCCGACTATATCGTAGGCACTTCCATCGGCTCGATTGTCGGGGGACTGTATGCGGCAGGCTATACCGCCAGCGAGCTGGAGACGATGTTCAAGACGCAGGAGTGGCTCTCGCTGCTCACCGACAGGGAATCAGAACTGAGCAACGAGCCCTACATCACGAAGAACGGCGTCACCTATATTTTCGGGTTCCCGGTGATGGACAAGAAGAGCAAGGGCTTGGGAATGATGAAAGGCGAGCGGATAGAACAGGTGCTCGACTCGATGGTTGCCGCCAAAAAGTGCAGGAAGATAGAGAAGCTGAAGATACCGTTCAGATGTGTTGCTGCCGACGTGCGTACTGCCCAGGAGGTGGTGATCTCGAAAGGCTCTGTCGCCTCGGCCATGAGAGCCTCAATGGCGATACCCGGCATCTTCAAGCCCGTGAGCAAGGGCGACTGGTTGCTGGTGGACGGCGGCATGCTGAACAATCTGCCTGTCGACGTGTGCAGGGAGATGGGCGCGGACATTGTCATCGCCATTGACCTGCAGCAGGAGGAAAAACAACCGAAGCAGAAGAACGACAATCCCCTGCTGACAGGGCTCGGCAACCTGCTCGGCGTGGGTGCCATCATCGACTGGATTCTGAACCGCCCCGACATAGACAAGTATTATGAGAACAGGAGCAAGGCAGACATCTACATCCATCCTGAGATTGAGGGTCTGGATGCAGCGAGCTTCGGCAATAAGAACAGCGCGAAGATGATAAAGGCCGGTGAAGAGGCTGCGAGGAAAGTGGCAGACCAGTTAACGGCACACTACTCTACGTTCTTACGATAATAGCCCTGCTCGTGGCTGGCGAAGCGGAGCAAGAGGGAGTCGCGACGAAGAAGGACGATGTCGGCAGTATCGGTACTGATGACCTGCTGGTTGCCGAGGGTGTCATGACGCGTCTCGCAAAGCAGGAGATGGCCGTTGTAGATATACCACTGGCGATAGCGTTTCAGTTCAGGATATTCCATCGGTCCGTTGTCACGTTCACTGCTACCGCGCTGAAGCCCAACAGGGCGGGCGTTATGTTCGCTGAGCAGTTCAACGCCGTACTCACGCGGCTGGAACCACTTCTTTCGCAGAGAGTCAGGGAAATCCTTCGGCAGACGGGCGATACTGTCGGCAGAGACTCCTGCACGGTGACGCAGACGCGGCTGAACCATATAGCACCACTGACCTTTGAGGCGCTCGATGTTGATGACCATCTCGGCAACTGTCTTGTTGCTGTCGTTGAGGATGACCGCCACCTCGTCGCCAATGTCAGGACGCCCGAACACACGGCGGTTGATACGGGCATTGAGGATGTCGATGGTGTCAGGGTCGCCTCCCGAGAAAGGAATATAGACCAGTATCGAGTCGGTGCTGCCGTCACAGGCGAGACCATAGACGGCTGAGTCGCCCGACAGACGCTGTTCTTCATTATAGGCTGTCGGCTCCTGCGTCGAGGCGTCGGTAGCAGTGGTGCACGATGCTATCGCAAGCAGGGCGATTATTGACAAAAAAAGAGTCTGTTTCATACGAATATGTCTTATTTTGGGCGCAAAGATAGTCAAAATAACAAAAAAAAGAGAATAATACGAAGAGTTTTTGTAACTTTGCAGCCAAATACGACGATTATGAAGAAAATATTGATAGCATTATGCGTTGTGGCCACGCTGGCCGCCTGTCACAAGGACAACAATGTAGAAGACAAATTCGACCGTACCGTAGTTGCCTATATCTCTGGCGAATGCAGTCTCTGGGACTACGTCAACGCGGATTTGCAAGAGATGCTGGAGGGTTCGAAGACGATCGGCAACAATGCCCTCATTGTATATGTTGACCGAGGCAACGTCAAAGAGCTCCCCTACCTCGCAAGGATCAAGGACGGTAAGTTTGTTGACTCCGTATCCATTGCCGACTTGAACATCTCAGGCACAGAAGGCTACAAAGGTGCTGCCGTGGACGGCAAATACGATCCCTATGCCTGCGATCCGCAGGTGATGGAAGCCGTGCTGCGTTATGCATATACAAAATACCCCTCAAAGACCAACGACTACGCACTGGAACTGTGGGGACACGGCACAGGATGGCTGATCAAAGACTCTATCCCCTATACGGCTATGGGCAGACAGAAGGCCTGGGGCATCGACAACGGCAAGAACGGCATTGACGACAACGGCAGGTGGCTCAACCTCCCCACGATGGCAAAGATGCTCTCCAAACTGCCGCATCTGACATACATCTTCTGCGACTGCTGCAACATGATGTGTCTGGAGGATGCCTACGAGCTGCGCCACGTGACCGACTATCTCATCGGCTCACCCGCAGAGATTCCTGCCGACGGTGCACCATACAAAAAGGTGGTGCCGGCAATGTTTGAAAGGACCACCTTCTATACGTCGATCATCGACAGATACAGCGAAGAGCGTTCCGTACCCCTCTCAGTAGTCAAAACCAGTGAGATGGAGAATCTGGCAAACGCCACAAAGATTGTCCTGAAGAGTATCAAGGCCAAACAGGGCGACAGCTTCGCCTATCCTGATATGACTGAGCATATCCACTACTATTACGATTATTCGAAGCATCAGCTGTTCTACGATGCCAAGGAGTTCATACTAACTTATGCTGAGACAGCCGACTATAACAGCTGGAAGCTGGCACTCGACAAAGCTGTGGTACACAAGCAGATAGCCACCATGTGGGCTACGGACAAATGGTGGAATCCATACTATGAGGATTTTGAGATAACTGAAGAGAATTTCGGTGGTGTAAGCATGTTTGTGCCTACCTACTATCAGCAGAAGACAGACAACGAGTACATCAAAAAGTTGGAGTGGTATAAAGCTGCCGGCTACGACGAAATCGGCTGGTGAACCACGACCTTGATCTTTGAGATGCGGTGCTCGTCGAGTTCGGTGACTTCGAAGGTGAAGTTCTCGAATTCGATGCGCTCGTGAAGCTCAGGGAAGTCGCCCTTGATTTCCAACAGCAGACCAGCCAGTGAGTCGGCATCACCCTCTACTTCCTCGAAGGTATCATCGTCGAGATGCATGATCTTAAAGAAGTCGGAGAGCAGCGTCTTGCCTTCAAAGACATAGGTATTGGCATTGATGCGCACATAGCTCTTCTCCTCCTCGTCGTACTCGTCGTTGATCTCGCCAACGATCTCCTCAAGAATGTCCTCGAGTGTGATGATACCACTGGTACCACCAAACTCATCGACCACGATGGCGATATGCACCTTGTTCTCCTGGAACTCGCGCAACAGATCGTCGATCTTTTTCGTCTCAGGCACAAAATACGGCGGACGGATGAGCGACTGCCAACGGAAACTGGCAGGCTTGGAGAGATGCGGCAGCAGGTCCTTGATATACAGTATGCCGCGAACGTTGTCAATAGAATCCTGATAGACGGGGATGCGGGAATAGTTGTTCTCCACGATGCACTTGATGACATCAGGGAACTTACTGCGGAAGTCGAGGTCGACGACATCCTGACGGCTCGTCATCACCTCCTTCGCCGTCTCGTCACCGAAGCGCACAATGCCCTCAAGCATGTTCTTCTCGTCTTTCAGGTCCTCCTCGTCGGTGAGTTCCAGCGCCTGTTCGAGATCGTCAACGCTGAGCACATGACTCTCACGCTGCACCACCTTCGACGCCCAGATGCCGGAACGGATGAGCACGGACGCGATGGGATAGAACAGCTTTCTGAGGAAAACGATGCCCCCTGCGAACTTACGGCACATCGCCAGCGCATGCTGACCGCAATAAACCTTCGGCATGATCTCGCCGAAGAGCAGCAGCAGAAACGTGAGCAACACGGTGATGACCACGAACTCGAGCCACCAGACGCCTGGCCCGAAATTGACAAGATGATTGATGAAATAAGTGGAGAGCATGATGATGGCCACGTTCACAAGATTGTTTGTGATGAGTATCGTGGCCAACGTGCGTTCCGAGTCCTCGCCTAAGGCAAGGATCTGCTTGTCGGTCTCGTCGTTGCTCTCTTCAAGTTCGTTGAGGTCATTGGGAGAAAGCGAGAAAAAGGCAATCTCCGAACCAGAAGCGAAACCTGAAAAGATAAGGAGTACTGCGGCAAGTATAGCCGCAAAGATGGCTCCCATGGAGGGAGCCATGATTGTTACTTCACTGAATATTTGTTGAAGATAATCCATTTTACGAAATTAGAATGGCATGCCTCCACCCGGTTCCCCCTCGGGAGCAGGCTGTGGAGCCGGTGCTGGCTGGGCGGCAGCATCCGCTGTAGGAGAGACGCTGGCCTTAGGCGTGAGCATCTCCATATTATCGGCCCAGATCTCTGTAGCATAGCGTTTCTGTCCCTGCTTGTCATCGTAAGTGGTATAGCGGATACGACCTTCGATGTAGAGCTTATCGCCCTTGTGGACATATTTCTCTACTACCTCAGCAAGCTTTCTCCAGAGAATCACATTATGCCAGTCGGTATGGTCTGGCACCTGCGTACCGTTCTGCAAGGTATAGCCACGCTCGGTTGTTGCGAGGCGTACACGTGCTACGGCAACACCTTGATCCACATAACGGACTTCGGGCTCCTGCCCTACGTTTCCAATAAGCATTACTTTGTTCATAGTTATTTAATTTAAAAGGTTTATAATTACTACTTGGCTGCGCCTAAGTAGCGGAACTTAAAGTTTTTTCCCTTGGCTGAGGGGAACTGGCTGCGGTCATCGACACGCTCACGGAGATGTTCGACGATGCGGTTGTAACAATCCATTCCTGACTCAGCCTTTACGTTAGCAATAAACTGTGTGTCACGATACTGGAACTTTCCAGTGCCCGGCACGAGAAGCACGCGCTTGAAGTCGATCATGCCTTCATACCATCCCGGACGTATCTCGTTAAGCTTCACCAGTGCCGGTGCATTCGCCTTCGACGATGATGTGGGCATTGGGTGTAATGCTTTCTTTTCCTTGAAGTCTTCCATTGTTGCTGCGTCTGTTTTAATAATAATGAAATATACTCTCGGACGGACCTTATAGCGCTTGGGATAAAAGACATCGCTGCCTGCATACTGGCGGATATCTGCCTCCAACACAGGGTTCATGCCTATTTCATCGATAGCACTGAGAAAATTTATAGCTTCGTCAACATTAGTTACGAGCGTCTCTTGGTCGAAATACCTTAAATATAAATTCATTTGCACGACTAAAATTGATGTTTTCCTTAATAAAAAGAGCGGAAAACGGGACTCGGACCCGCGACCCCAACCTTGGCAAGGTTGTGCTCTACCAACTGAGCTATTTCCGCATTTCTTTAAAAAATGATGTGAAGAGGAGGAGACTCGAACTCCCACGTCGCAATTGACACTACCCCCTCAAAGTAGCGCGTCTACCAATTCCGCCACCTCTCCAACAAGATTTGATGTATGAATA
>JAEEGL016223136.1_pt1 | contig 16155 bp, 16 predicted proteins | sample 9134231 | NCBI WGS metagenome assembly JAEEGL01 (sample SAMN16246548, study PRJNA631951) | gut metagenome | biome: gut microbiome; feature: rumen; material: fiber-attached | host: Bos | place: Iran: Karaj | collected 2018-10
CTCGCTGACGGGATCGTACATGATATCCTGGGTACGCTTCAGATATGCAGCAATCTCTTCTCTGAGCTCTTTAAGTCCGGCATTTGAGGTATAGAAGGTTTTGCCCTTTTCAAGAGCATAGATACCCTCATCCCTAATATGCCAGGGAGTATCGAAATCGGGTTCACCGACGCCGAGTGAAATGGCGTCTTTCATCTCGCTTACGATATCAAAGAATTTTCTGATGCCCGAAGGCTTTATCTCAACGACTTTTTTTGCAAGAGGTTCTCTCATGGTGTAACAATCTCCCTCGTATCTTCTTTTTTCTTACCGAGAATGGTTCCGTGGTCTTTATACTTCTTGAGAATAAAGTGGGTCGCGGTTCCTGTTACGGTCTCAAGTGCGGAAAGTTTTTCGGTTACAAATCCGGATACCTCTTTAAGGGTCTTTCCCTCGAGGATTACCATCAGATCATATCCGCCGGCCATGAGATATACGCTCTCAACCTCGGGATAGTTATAAATTCGCTCTGCGATATTGTCGAATCCCTGACCTCTCTGGGGCGTTACCTTAACTTCGATAAGTGCGGTAACTTTCTCGGTGGAAACGTTGTCCCAGTTTACCATGGTATGGTAACCGCAAATGGTTCCCTCGTCTTCAAGGGCTTTGAGTTCATTTATCGCCGCTTCTTCGGAAACTCCTAAAAGCACCGCCAGCTCTTTTGTGTTCATGCGGCTGTTTTTTTCCATGATACGAAGCAGTTCTTCTCTGAATTCCATTTTTTCCTCCTGATCCCATAAAGGTATGAAAAAATTAGTCTGTCCCGGGCCTGTTCATACAGGATACATCCTCCCCGTTTATGAGGAGTTTGTCCTTTCCCGGTATTATCTCACCTATCCGGACGAATCCCTCCGGATAAGGGGAAGTACTTATGTTTAATTCGAAATCCGCGGATTCAAGCTCATATATATTGAGTCCCAGTACTTCGCAGATCTCTACGGCTTCCTGATGAAGAGGGATGTCACGCACGTTTACGGTAAAACCGCGCTTTTGTGCCCCTATATCCCACAGAAGCTTATGAATGCTCTCCGCCTTCCCGGCAAAAGAATACGAAGAAAGCATCTTTTCGGCCCATGCGGTGAGCCTTTTCCAGATATCTTCGCGGATGCCTTCCGGGCACTTTCCCGCTTCGATGCAGGCCTTTGCCGCACCGTACGAACCCGCAAATCCGGATACCGTAATATCAAAAGAGGCGCAAGCAGATGCTGCGCCATTTACATTATTCATTCCGTATACCCTCCGGCGCCCTCACTGATTGAATCAGCCAAAGGCAGATGCTATAATCGGAACTACCATTGCAATGGCCAAAAGTATAACTATGGCCGCCGCGAGGATTCTTTTATTTTTACGACTGTGTAAATTCATCATATCGGATTACCCTTTATCAAAGTATATCGGGGACTATTATAGTATGAAGTATCCTGTTTTTGCAAGTTTCATAATCTTCATCCTGCTCGTCAGACATAACATCAGACGCAGCAGAAGGATCGAAGAAAACACCGAGAAGGCATTTTGGGAAAGAGAACGTAAAGCCAATGACGTTCGAAGAAAGCCTCTCGACGATCTCGTATACGTAAAACCCGACACGTCTTCTTTTCCGACAGATGTAATGGCAGATGACCCTGAAGTAGCGGAATGCAGAGAGCTTATCAAAGAACTTGAAAATACCAAGATCGTTAATCTGACCGGTATGACAAATACCGACCTTAAGCTCCGCTACGGCGTTGCCAATCTGAAGACCCTTACCGAATATGACGATCGTTTTACCCTTCTTGTCCAGACCATTCAGAAATGGGCGGACAGATTATGGGAAAACGGATATACCAAAGAAGCGATTCCTCTTCTGGAAGAGCAGGTAAGGATCCATGCGGATATCACCTCTGCCTACAGAAAGCTTGCGGTTTATTACAGGGACAATGATCAGTCCGAAAAGATCGAAGATCTGAAAAAAACCGCAGAGACTCTCAATTCATCCAGTAAAAATGTCATCCTGAGATCTCTGGAAGAGATCTGAATCAGATTTCGCTCGGACCGTCGCCGATATCCACAACATAGAAATCAGCGGCATATCCGATCTTACTCAGATATTCTTCTCCGACCGTCTTGATAAACTCATCAACGGACGATTCTTTTACGATATTTACGGTACATCCTCCGAAGCCCGCACCGGTCATTCTGGCACCGATGACTCCGGGAACTTTTCTTGCAGCATCCACAAGTGTATCAAGTTCTATACCGGTTACTTCATAATCATCCCTGAGTGATTCGTGGGATGCGTTCATAAGCTGGCCGAATACCTTAATGTCTCCGCGCTTTAATGCCTCGACTGCGGAAACGGTTCTTCTGTTCTCATATACGGCATGTCTTGCTCTTCTGACCCTTACTTCATCCTTGATCAGAGTTTCAAACTTACCGAAAGTAGCTTCATCAAGGTCTCCGAGTGTCTTAACATCAAGGAACTCCTTTATCTCGGAAAGAGCCTTCTCGCACTCGGCGCGTCTTTCATTGTACTTGGAATCGCCGAGGCCTCTCTTTTTGTTGGAGCAGACGATAACAAGCTTAGCGTCATGAAGCACAACGGGCGCATATTCATACTGAAGTGTTGCGGTATCGAGGAAGATGGCATTATCTTTCTTACCCATTGCGATCGCAAACTGGTCCATGATTCCACAATTAACGCCGTTGTATTTATTTTCGGAATACTGTCCGATAAGGGCGATATCCTGATTGGAGATTCCGTCAAATCCGTAAAGCTCACGGAGGAAATATCCGGTAAGAACTTCAACGGATGCGGATGATGAAAGACCCGATCCGTTAGGGATGTTTCCGTAGAGAACAAGATCAAAACCCTTTTCGACCTTGTATCCTTTTTCTCCGAATGCCCAGATCATTCCCTTGGGATATGCGACCCAGTCTTTGTCCTCAAGAGGTTTCAGCTCATCAAGTGACGAGGTGATAACTCCCTTGTCTTCAAAGTTCATCGAATAAAAGTTGAGCTGTCTGTCATCTCTCAAACGGACTGCTCCGTATGTTCCAATCGTAAGAGCACAGGGAAAAACATGACCGCCGTTATAGTCGGTATGCTCACCTATCAGATTAACTCTGCCGGGGGCAAAGAAAACCCTTGCTCCTTCGGCAGAACCATACTTTTCGGCAAATACTTCCAGTATTCTGTTTTTTACTTCCTGTGCACTTTCCATATGTATACCCCTTTTTTGATTCTCTGAAGAAATCTTTTCCCCCAAGGTATTACTGTACAACAACTGCGGTACCGCTTGCGGTCACCATGAGCATTCCGTTATCGGTTCCAAGTACCTCATAATCGATATCCACACCTACTACGGCATTTGCGCCCATCTGGGCTGCACGCTGCTGCATCTCCGCAACCGCCTGCTGTCTGGCCTGGATAAGCTCATCCTCATAGGTTGCGGAACGGCCACCGAAGAAATTGGAAAGACCCGCAACCATATCCTTAATAACATTTACGCCGGCTATTACTTCGCCGAAAACAATACCTTTATATTCGACTATCTTGCAGCCTTCAACACTGGGAGTTGTTGTAACGATCATATGGGTTCTCCTTTCACCGGATCAATCAAGAGCCTGCTTAAGATCCTCGATGATATCCTCAACATTTTCGAGACCTACGCTGAGTCTGATAAGATCTGGACCTACGCCTGCTGCCACAAGCTCTTCATCGGTAAGCTGTCTGTGGGTTGAAGAAGCGGGGTGAAGTACGCAGGTATGAGCATCGGCAACATGTGTTGCGATCATAGCGACTTTGAGTTTTCTCATGAAGTCCTCTGCTGCTTTTCTTCCGCCCTTTACACCAAAGGAGATAACTCCGCAGGTTCCGTTAGGCATGTATTTCCGGGCAAGCTCGTAATACTTGTCGCCCTTAAGTCCGGGATAGGTGATCCATGCAACCTTGTCGTTGCCCTGAAGGAATTCGGCTACCTTCTGTGCGTTCTCGCAATGTCTGGGCATTCTTACGGCAAGGGACTCAAGTCCGAGGTTAAGATAGAAAGCATTCTGAGGAGCCTGGATGCATCCGAGGTCTCTCATGAGCTGAGCGGTACACTTGGTGATAAATGCACCTTCTTTGCCGAACTTCTCGGCATAGGTGATTCCGTGGTAGCTCTCGTCGGGAGTGCAAAGTCCGGGGAACTTGTCGGCATGTGCCATCCAGTCAAACTTTCCGGAATCTACGATACATCCGCCTACAGCCACATCATGACCGTCCATGTATTTGGTGGTGGAATGAGTTACGATATCAACTCCCCACTCGATAGGTCTGCAGTTGATGGGGGTTGCAAAGGTGTTATCTACGATAAGGGGAACACCGTGCTTGTGAGCTGCATTTGCGAATTTCTCGAAATCAAATACGGTAAGTGCGGGATTTGCGATGGTTTCACCGAATACAGCCTTGGTGTTGGGCTTGAAAGCGGCTTCAAGCTCTTCTTCGGTACAATCGGGAGAGATGAAGGTAAAATCGATACCCATCTTTCTCATGGTTACATTAAAGAGATTGAAAGTTCCGCCGTATATGGAAGAAGAAGAAATTACATGATCTCCGCAGGTTGCCAGGTTGAAAACAGCGAACATATTTGCTGCCTGTCCCGAGCTGGTGAGCATTGCTGCGGTTCCGCCTTCAAGTGCCGCGATCTTGGCTGCAACATAGTCATTGGTAGGGTTCTGGAGTCTGGTATAGAAATATCCGCTGGCTTCCAGATCGAAGAGCTTACCCATATCCTCGCTGGTATCATACTTAAAAGTGGTGCTCTGAACGATGGGAATCATACGTGATTCGCCGTTTTTAGGTTCATATCCTGCCTGAATACATTTGGTTTCCTGTCTCATTTCTCCTCCTTGTAAGACCTAAATAAAATCTTTTCTTATTTTAGCCCAGCGCTTACCCTGTCGCAAGGAAATATTTGACGAACAGGGCTCCTGACTGTAATATGTTACATTAGCGTACTAAAGTACGCGATTGTATGAGGAGTGCCTATCACGGCAGAAAGGATATTATGAAAAAGAATCTTTTCAAAAAGGCAGTCGCACTCGCTTCTGCCGCACTTATGACCTTGTCCCTCGCAGGATGCGGACAGTCCGCTTCCACAAATGAGATCAAGGTTGCTGTTATCAAGCAGCTCGACCACGCATCTCTCGATGAGATTGCAAACGCGATCACCGCAGAGCTTGACGTTCTTGCTCAGGAAAAAGGAGTAACCATTACCTACACCGTATATTCCGGACAGAACGATCAGAGTACTCTCAAGCAGATCTCCGATCAGGCAGTAGCTGACGGATGCGACGTTATCATCCCCATCGCTACTATGGCAGCCCAGGTTGCCGCTACCAGCACCGCTGCTTCCAACACCCCCGTTGTATATGCGGCAATTTCCGATCCCGAAGGAGCAGGACTTACCGGAATCGAAAATGTTACCGGAACCAGCGACATGCTCGATACCGCTACAATCATCGACATGATCTTTACCGCAGATCCCGATGCAACCAATATCGGACTTCTTTATTCTCTTTCCGAGGCAAACTCAGCTCTTCCCATTGAAGAGGCTAAGGCACTTATCGAGGAAAAGGGAGCTTCTTATGTAGAGTACACCGCTTCCACCAATGATGAAGTTGTTGCTGCAGTTTCATCTCTTATCGCTGAGGGTGTAGACGCTATCTTCACTCCCACCGACAACGTTATCATGGCTGCAGAACTTGCAATCTATGAGGATCTTGCAGCAGCAGGAATCCCTCACTACACCGGAGCTGACTCTTTCGTAAGAAACGGCGGATTCACCACCTGCGGAGTTAACTACACCGCACTCGGAACCAAAACCGCAGATCTTGCTTATCAGGCAGTTACCGAAGGAATGGGCAACATGGAAGATTTCTACACCATGGAAGGCGGAATCGTAACCGTAAACACCGAGACCGCATCAACCCTCGGAATTGATTATTCAGGATTTTCATCTTTCGGAGAAATAGTAGAAGTTACCACTTCCGAAGACTGATATGGTATATAATAGTATCCGGCTTCCCGTTTCGGGGAGCCGGATATTTTTATTTTGGGAGGTTTAGTTTTGGCCTATATCATCAAAACAGCCCTGGAACTCGGACTGCTGTATGCCCCTATTCCGCTTGCCCTGTTCCTCAGTTTCAGGATACTTAACATAGCCGATATGACAACCGACGGATGTTTTGTTTTGGGCGCAGCCGTTTCGGTAACCTGGGCCGCAGCAGGTCATCCTTTCCTGGGAATTCCCTTGGCGATGGCAGCAGGCGTCCTTGCAGGTTTTGTTACCGCACTGCTCCAGACCAGACTTGGTGTACCTTCGATCCTTGCCGGTATCATAACCAATTTCGGTCTCTATACGGTAAACCTCATGGTAATGGGATGGAGCTCAAACGTTAATCTGCTCAAGACCGACACCATGTTCACAATATTCGCAAGAGGGGCTTCTTTTGCGGGAGCTTACTCCGATATGCTTCTTGTTGCATGTATCACCTTCCTGGCAGCTGCCGGTCTCATATGGTTCTTATCCACAAGACTCGGCCTTTCAATCCGTGCCACGGGTGATAACCCCGATATGGTCAGAGCTTCTTCGGTTAATCCCAGATTTACCACAACCGTCGGATTATGCGTTGCCAACTCCCTTACCGCTCTTTCCGGAGCAATGGTCGGCCAGTACCAGAACACCGTTGATATCAACAGCGGTACCGGTATTGTGGTCATTGCCCTTGCGTGCCTCATAATCGGTGAGACCATCCTCGGCAAAAAGACCGTATTTAAAGGAGCAATCGCTGCCATACTCGGATCGATCATCTACAGAGTGATATATGCGATCGTACTTAAGACCAGAATCGTACCCATACAGGGCCTTAAACTCATGACCGCATTGGTTGTTGCCTTTGCGATCGCCTTCCCCACGATCAGGGAGTACATGCATTTTGCGCACAAAAAGCATGTGGCCTCGAAAGGATTATCCGGAAAGGAGGACAAATAAAATGCTTGAGATCAGAAATATAAGCAAAACCTTCGCCCCCGGTACCGTTAATGAAAAAAAGGCCATCAGCTCCTTGTCGCTTAACGTGGAAGACGGTGACTTCATCACGATAATCGGTTCCAACGGAGCCGGCAAGTCAACTCTCTTCAATGCCATTGCAGGTTCGTTTTTCGTTGATGACGGTTTTATTTTTCTTGGAGGTCAGGACATTACCTATCTTGAGGAACACAAGAGAAGCCGAGTGATCGGAAGAATGTTCCAGGATCCCCTTAAGGGCACAGCTCCTTCAATGACCATCGAAGAAAACCTCGCACTTGCATACCTCAGATCCTCCGAAGGAACATCTCCCTTCAGCAGGATCTCGGCAAGGGATAAGAAGAATTTCAGGGAACAGCTTTCCAAGCTCGGAATGGGACTTGAGGACAGGATGAGAGATCCGGTAGGTCTTTTATCCGGCGGACAGAGACAGGCTCTTACCCTTCTCATGGCTACCATAGTCACTCCCAAGGTACTTCTCCTTGATGAGCATACCGCAGCCCTTGACCCCGGAACCGCAGAGAAGGTCATCAATCTTACCAAGAGCATCGTAGAGGGCGGACATATCACATGTCTTATGATCACTCACAACATGAAACAGGCGTTAAATACCGGAAACAGAACCCTTCTGATGAATGACGGACACATTGTTCTGGATGTAAGCGGTGAAGAAAGAGCAGCTCTTACCCCTCAGGACCTGATCGAGAAATTCCGAAGCAAAGTCGGAGAAGATCTCGATAACGACAGGATCCTTCTTTCCACCTAAGCCGGGTTGATATCAAATAAGTCAACAAAAAAGAGGACCCTTCAAGGGTCCTCTTTTAATGTTCATTTATCAATATATCGTGAATGTTCTGTACTGATCCCATACAATGCAGATCCAGGTCTTACCCTTGTTCAGGATAACTTCGTCACCGGTTTCGGCATCGTAGTATCTGGTCTGTGCATATACGGAAGAATCGTAGTTGAGATTCTTGTCGAAAGGAAGATCTCTCTTCCAGGTGAGAGGAACGCACTTTCCGTTTGTAAACAGAACGCCGTCGCCGACTCCCGCTACGTTAAAGTTCATATATCCCTGATCGTCGAGCTTCTCACCGGAAACAAATTTGATGATCACGTTGGTAACCGCAACCTGTTCTCCGTTGTATTCGTCGATATGGGGTGCGCCGTTCTGATATCTGTAATAGAGTCCGTCCTCTTCGTTATATTCGAAGTAAGGATTAAGCTCGCTGTATCCGTTGGGAGCGGACTGATTTCCGTTTCCGCCGGGATAGATCGTGGAGCTGCTTGCGTATCCGTCATACTCCGCACGGTTTGCGGAAGTTGCAAATACAAGAGGGAAAGTATAATCGCTCGTAGGATAGGTAGTATCATAACCGAGTCTTGATACGGCTGCATTGTAACCGGAAATACTCATGATACCGGTATATTCGAGGGAATATCCGAGTTCCTGACGATTCTTATCTCTTGAGAACGCTTCATCCGCAGTAACATTTACACCCGATACGGATGCGCTTACGTTATCTACGAGATCACTGTTCAGAAGAGGTCCGACATATGCAGCGGCAAGTCCCCAGTTACAGTAAATTGCATCATAGCTGAGCGCTTCAAGCAGGAAATAATGTCTGCTGCTTCTGATGGGCTCGATATATTCGAGATCTCCGTAATTCTGGAAGATACCCATAAGTCTGGTACAACTGCATTTCTCCATGGGAGCTTCATAAATGATATCGGCATATGAAATTCCATACTGGGGAAGAGCATTGCGGTTATTGGGAATCATGACCGCCATGGGTCTTCTGTATGCGATCTCGGTATCGATCCACTCACCGGTAAGATAACTTTCTATCTGACCGTCTTTCTCATATCTCTCTCCGATAGCCATAAGTCCGGGATCATAGTTGGTGCCGGTATTTTGTGAAGGAGAAGGCTCCGTAGTAGGTGAAACAGTCGGAGTCGGTTCCTCATGAGGCTGATAATCGGAAGGGCTGCAGCCTGTAACCAGAACGGTCAGTGCCGCCGCCAGACATATACTTTTTTTCGCTATTTTCTTAATATGCATAAGCTTATTTTGTAATAAAAAAACAGATTTTTATATGCAAAAATGCGGGTAGCCGGACTCGAACCGGCACGGAGTCGCCCCCGAGGGATTTTAAGTCCCTTGCGTCTACCTATTTCGCCATACCCGCATGCTTAATCTGCAAGTGAGAATTATATCAAACAGATTTATAAAAAGCAAGAATAGTGGCTGATTCGGCCGGAACGGTTATATCCAATATTCCGCATTTTAAGTTGTACTGCTCACCACCCATATTATATCCGTTTTTGTCCGTAGAAAAAACAGTCTTCATAATTCCGGATCTGGTGGTTCCGATCTCCCATACTGTCAGGTTCTTATGAACCGGAGTATCGTTATTGTTGATAATAACAAGAATCTGTTCGTTTCTGTCAAATCTTCCGTAAGCGATGAAATTATAATCGCTGTCGACCATCTTGATGGAACCGGTCCTGAATACGGGATGTCTGTTTCTCAAAGAGATCAGATCCCTGTGAAAAGAGATCATCTCTTTATCTTCACGTCCCCAGGGATAGGTTCGTCTGTTATCCGGGTCGGTAAAACCGCATACTCCCGCTTCATCACCGTAATAAATGGTGGGCGCACCCATCCAGGTCATCTGAATTACGACAGCTTCCCTGAATACAGCCTTATTTACGTTCTTTTCGGCAGCTTCGGGACCGAGTGTTCCGGTCCTTCCGACCATGTGATTGGTCCTTGTCAGGAATCTGGAATGGTCATGGTTTGAAAGCTCGTTCATTGCAGACTGCATGCTGGGAGTTGAGAAAGTAGCTCCGTGATGAGTCATTGCGCCCCAGAATCCGTCCGCATTTCCGAGAAGGTCTTCCCTGAAATCGTCGGAATGCTTTTCCATTCCGGTAAGGAACCAGGTTACAGGCTCCATGAACGCGTCATAGTTCATTACGGAATCCCATTCATCACCCTGGAGCCATGCCTTTTTGTCCCCGTAATGCTCCGCAAGTATCAGGGCATTGGGATTGGCTTCTTTAACGGCTTTACGGAATCTTTTCCAGAATTTGTGGTTATATTCCTGGGAATGTCCGAGGTCCGCAGCAACGTCCAGCCTCCATCCGTCCGCACAGAAAGGCTCGGAAACCCACTTTGTTGCGATCTTCAGAACATACTCAACAAGTTCCTCGGATCCCTCGTAATTAAGCTTGGGAAGGGTATCATAACCCCACCATCCGTCATATGAACCGTTGTAGGGCCAGCCGTTCTCGTTATTGAATGAAAAATAAGTATGGTAGGGACTTGAAGGACTTACATACGCCCCCTTGTCATAACCTTCTTCATTTTCGTAGATCCTTTCCCTGTCCATCCACTTATTGAAAGAACCGCAGTGGTTGAACACACCGTCAAGGATTACCTTCATTCCTCTTTTATGAGCTTCCTTTACAACTTCGATAAAAAGCTCATCGCTGGCGGTAAGATTGGCCATTCCGGCTACTCTTCTTATATATCTGGTAGCCAGTCTGTTTTCCGTAGCGTCCGGAGGAAGTACATCTCCCTCATCGTCCACGATCTTGCCGAAATGAGGATCTATATGGTCATAATCCTGAATATCATATTTATGATTGGAAGGGGATACGAAAAGAGGATTAAAATAGATGACCTCTACGCCGAGGCTCTTGAGATAATCCATTTTATCAAGGACGCCCTGCAGGTCTCCGCCGTAGAAATTCCTCACATCCATCTGTGAAGGAGGGGCATACCAGTCTTCTACCTTATGTACGGGCTGTCCTATATAAAGATATTCATTATCAAGTACGTCATTGGTCTTGTTGCCGTTACAGAAACGATCGACATAGATCTGGTACATTACCGCACCCTTACTCCAATCGGGGGTCGAGAATCCGGGAAAAACCACGAAATCGTAATACTCGTTGGGCTCGGTAACAGCACCTCTGGAATCAAAAAATACCTTCAAAGCTCCGGAAATGATCTCGAAATGATAAGCAAGCTTCTTATCGGAGATCTCCATCCGGGTCTCATAATAATCAAAATGTCTTTCGGTTTCGGTCTTTGTCATGACGAATCTTTTTCCGCCGCTGACAAGCATGACTACATCCACATTATTCTTGGCCGTTCTGAATCTGACGGTGATCTCATCACCCGCCTCAGGTTCTTCGGGACTCAGATAGTTGGATGTGGTATCGGAATACAGGGCCCTTACATTGAAAACGGCCCTCATGGAAAGAATATAGTCCTGATTGTTCAGAACCCTCTTCCGATGTATCAAATCTGCAGACATGAAATCCTCCGCTAGTCCGGTACGTCAATTAAACCACAAAATATTGTAGCTCATTTCCCCTACCTATACAAGTTAAACGAAAAAGAAAAAAGACAGCCGGGGAAGCTGTCTTTTCTCCAGAGAATCTATCTCTTTGGGGTATTTCCAAAACAAAATGTATTGGGGGTACGTGTATATAGTAGCACCCGGGCCTGTTTTGCAAAATGGCACAGATTCACAAATCTTACTAACACTTTGCCATCTTTTTGTGCAACTTTTACAATCAGTTGGTTCCAAACAGGGCCTCAAACTCTTCTCTGCCTATTTTTTCCTTCTCAAGAAGGAGTTCGGCACACTTGTGAAGTATATCTTCATGCTCAAGGATTATGTCCTTGGCCTTCTTGTAGCAGTCATCGATGATGCTTCTTACTTCCTTGTCGATCTGAGCGGCTACATCCTCACTATGGGACTTGGCATGTGCAAGATCACGTCCGATAAAGACTTCATCGTCATCATCGTCATAGCATACTACTCCGATGTTATCGCTCATACCGAACCTGGTAACCATGCTTCTGGCTTCCTTGGTGGCTCTCTTGATATCGGATGAAGCACCTGTGGTGATATCTCCGAAGATGATCTCCTCGGCAATTCTTCCTCCGAGAGTAACCATGATATCCTGAAGCATCTTGCTCTTGGACAGGAACATCTCATCCCTGTCGGGAAGAGGCATTGTATAACCTGCGGCTCCGACTCCGGTAGGAATGATGGAGATGGAATAAACAGGTCCTACATCAGGAAGTACATGGAACAAAATAGCGTGTCCGGTTTCGTGATAAGCGGTGATCTTCTTTTCCTTTTCGGAAATGATACGGCTCTTTTTCTCAGTTCCCATTCCGACCTTTACAAAAGCCGTCTTGATCTGTTCTGCCGTGATAAAAGGACTTCCGCTTCTTGCCGCTCCGATGGCAGCTTCATTCATAAGGTTCTCGAGATCCGCACCGGTAAATCCTGCGGTGGTACGGGCAATGTTCTCAAGATTAACATCCTCGGCAAGCTTTTTGTTTCTTGCATGAACCTTGAGGATCTCTTCTCTTCCGACAACGTCGGGTCTCTGAACCGTAACTTTACGGTCAAATCTTCCGGGTCTTAAGATCGCAGGATCGAGGATATCGACTCTGTTAGTCGCAGCCATGACGATGATACCGGAGTTTTCCTTAAATCCGTCCATCTCGACAAGGAGCTGGTTTAAGGTCTGCTCTCTTTCGTCGTGTCCGCCGCCGAGACCTGTTCCTCTTCTTCTTGCAACCGCATCGATCTCATCGATGAAAATAATACAGGGCATGCGCTTCTTGGCTTCTTCAAACAGATCTCTTACTCTGGAAGCACCTACACCTACGAACATTTCTACGAAATCGGATCCCGATATGGATAAGAAAGGAACCTTTGCTTCTCCGGCAACAGCCTTGGCAAGTAATGTTTTACCTGTTCCGGGTGCACCCTCGAGCAGAACTCCCTTGGGGATCCTTGCTCCGAGATTTGAATATTTTCCGGGATCTTTGAGGAAATCAACGATCTCCGCAAGTTCTTCTTTTTCTTCCTTAAGACCTGCAACATCCGCGAAGGTGATCTTTCCGTCACCGTTTAAGATGTTGATCCTGATCTTACCGAAATTCATCATCCGGCTTCCCTGACTCTGGCCCTGGGCCGAACCGAGAAGCGCCGACATCAAAAATACTGCGACGAATGCCAGCAATACGATCGGAAGCAGGATGTTTACCAGCCAGTTTGAAACCGCCTTATCCTTGATAACGGGATCGACACCCGCCTCTCTGAGAACATTGTCAGCTTCGTTAACATTCGTAACGTATACTCTCTGAATAGCCCCGTTCTTAAGCTTGACCGCTACATATCCGGTCTGTCCCGATGTATCCGGGGTTATCTCGCACGCAACAACCTTGCCCTCTGCCAGATCGCTCTGAAGCTGTCCGTATGAATAAGAAGTTGAATTCCCTTTAAGGGTCTGCAATATCCATACAAGCACGAGAATAAAAAAGATCAGCCAAAGATATGATCTGAACGGGCTTCTACCACTTTTTTCCAAAATAATTCCTCCAAACGGATCAATCGAACTTTACGACACCGATATAGGGCAGGTTTCTGTACCTCTGGTCGTAATCAAGTCCATAACCTACAACAAACTCATCGGGAATCTGGAATCCCGTATATGCAACATCAACCTCGGTAACACGTCTCGAAGGTTTGTCGAGAAGGGTACAGAGTTTAAGGGATCTGGGTCCTCTTTCGGAAAGCATCTTGAGAAGATAACTGAGGGTTCTTCCGCTGTCCACGATATCCTCAACAACGATGACATCCTTATCCTTAAGGGGCTCGTCGAGATCCTTGACTATCTTGATAAGTCCGCTGGATTCCGTTCCGGAACCATAGCTTGATGCACTCATGAAATCAAGGGAAGTATCAAGCTTGATGCGCTTTGCGAGCTCGCACATAAAGAAAGCTCCTCCCTTAAGTACGCATACAAGATGAACCTGCTTTCCCGCATAATCCTTGGTAATCTGATCTCCGATCTCCTGGATCCTCTTATCTACTTCTTCTTCGCTGAGCATTACTTCAACATGTTCTGCCATATTACGCCTCCGCCTCGACTTTTAGTATATTAACGGTATCTTCTGAAAGCTTGGCACTGTCGCTCATCCTGTAGCCTATGACCCACAAAACTTCGCTTCCTACGGCCAGGACACGGATCTTCTCCTTGTCCGGTGCAGGTAGCTTAAGGTCTGTCAGATAATCACTGACCGATTTCTTACAGGGATTTCCTTCCCGGTCTCTGATAACAAGATAATCGCCGATTTTTCTGGCTCTTATCTCATATGCAGGAGATCCGTCGATACCGAATTTTGATGATATGAGGGATATTTTATCACAATCAAAATATTTAGTGTACCTGTTAAGCGGATTTGAAGGGTCAAACAGGGCCTGCTTCTCCTCCTGAGACATATCCGATGCCTTCATAACGGTAAAGACCGCTTCCGGTCCGTTACATGCACCGTCCCCATCCTTATCCCTGCTCAGAATTATCCTGTCATGGGAAAAATCCGCCGAGATGCCGTAAGGAAGATCCAGGTGCTTACCGGCCTGAGCCTTTGCCATATCCATGACAGCTGCGGCATGTACCTCCCCGATATCTTTTTTACCGGGAGTCATTGATGTAAGGATCCTCAGAATAAGCATTGATGCGATTACTCCCGGAAGGTCGTTAAACGCTTTCTTATCCAGCTCAGTAGAGGTTTCACCCGTGCTCAGTACTACGGTCTTACAAGCTTCATCTGTCACTGTATCCAGATAATCGGTGATATCCCTGAGCTTTCGCGACGCCGATGCTATATGATCCGGTGCCGCACTGCAGATCTTAACCGCTTCGGGCAAAATAAGATTCCTGATACGGTTTCTTGCGTATGAAGTATCGGAATTGGTACTGTCCGTCCTAAAATCCTGTCCGATGCTTTCGAGGTATTCCTCGATATCGCCTCTTGTTACATTCAAAAGAGGTCTTACTATACGGTCTCTTTTGCCTGCGATACCCGAAAGCCCCCTTATACCGCTTCCGCGGAAAAGATTGAAAAGGAAGGTTTCGGCACTGTCCTCGACATGATGGGCTACCGCTATCCGCACGCTTCCCTCGGGAAGTCCCTCCTTGCTCTCCCAGGCCAATGCCTCTTTTTCAAAGCATTCGTATCTGAGCTTTCTGCCTGCCTCTTCTTCCGAGCAGCCTAAAGTTTTGGCCATTGCGGGAACGTCTTCTTTTATCTCTTTGAAAAACAATCCTTCTTTTTCGCAGATCTTTTGTACAAATAATGAGTCTTCATCCGCATCGATTCCGCGGATCATGTGATTAATATGTAAAACCCGGATACTTTCCCCGGGCAGGTATTTTTTCATCAAAAATAAAAGGCAGATAGAATCTGCCCCGCCGGATACCCCTATGACAAGACGGACAGGTCCGCCTGCCATCATTTCATCCATATATTTTTTACAGACGATCTCGGCTTTGGTTAACACTAATTATCCTCAAGTCTAAAGATTATTTCACCTTCATTTACAAGTCCGAGCTTCTCGTGAGCCTGCTCTTCGGCATAAGCCTTCGTCTGAACGTACTTCTCGAGTTCGTTCAGCTCTTCAGCCCTTTCGAGTTCGGCTGCGATCTGCTCATCAAGCGCCTGATCCTGCTCTTCATATACTCTGAGCCTGGATTTTACATCTTTGATCTGTATCATGACTACGGCAGTGATCATAAGGATGATGATCGCTGCTGTAACATAACCGTAAGCACCGGATCTTCTGCGGCGCTTCTCCATTGCAGTCTGCTTTTTCTTTCTGGATCTGTTTAAGGCAGTTGACATTATATTTCCTCATACATCGCGTCGGCCTCTTCTTTTTTGACCGTTTCGCGAACATCGGTAACTTTTACTTTGAGTTCACGGTTTCCGAATGAAACACAAATAACGTCTCCGACTTTAACATCGGTTGATGCCTTGGCAGGCCTGTCATTTATCGTAACTCTTCCGGCATCGCAGGCGGAATTGGCTACGGTTCTTCTTTTTATCAGCCTGGAAACCTTCAGATATTTATCAAGTCTCATGTCATTCCTCTGATACAAAAGTGCACCCGCCTGACAAGTCAAACGGGTGCGCTGTTATACACATAAAACAATTAGTTAAGAGCGTCCTTAAGAGCCTTGCCAG
>JAEEGL012078248.1_pt1 | contig 16154 bp, 19 predicted proteins | sample 9134231 | NCBI WGS metagenome assembly JAEEGL01 (sample SAMN16246548, study PRJNA631951) | gut metagenome | biome: gut microbiome; feature: rumen; material: fiber-attached | host: Bos | place: Iran: Karaj | collected 2018-10
CATATTTTCAAAGGGATATGGTTCTAGAATTGATTCAGAGCCCACCGTATATAGAACGATTCAAAGCGTTTATGGATTATAAAGGCAGACCAACTTATCTAGAATATGTTACAAAACCTGATTTCCGATTGAAAATAAAAAGACTGATATAGATTCAAGTTTGTAGAGGCCACAGTAGATGCAAGACGTCCAGCTGCTCGAGGAGGCATTTTACTCTGGCAAAAAAAGAGGATCAGAATCCTACACCAGACAATCCTGATGCCGAGGTTCTGATGAGGCTCCTGCAGAATCCTGAAATGGCTGCCCTGATCAAGGCACTGGCAAAAAACCTGGACTAAAAAACCATTAATATGTATATACTCTAGGCGAAACAAACTCTCAATCAAGAATCCATCATCAGAATTGATTTGTTTCCAGCCACTCGTATGCCAGAGTTGCCCAGTGAGCTGTATGCGGGATGTCCGGAGTATCATACGTACCATCATAGATAGCGCCGCCATGCCTGCCTTCTGTGAACGTATGCACCTCGTGCGGTATACCTCGCTGCGCCAACTCCAGTGCGAACAGAAGTGCGTTTCTCGGGTCATCCTCCTGCGTCTGGAAAATGAATGTGGGCGGACAGTCCGGGCGTATATTGCGTATGGGGTCAAGCTGCGCCATCTCCCTGTAGGCCGGCGTGTTGTAATCGGTCCAGAACACTCGGGTAGTGCGGGAAAAGGCGCCGTAAAGCAGCAGCGCTGCGTCTGGGCGGTCTTCCGGCCCCGTGTAGCGTGTCATGGCCATCTGGGTGGTCATTCCTCCCGCGGAATAGCCCCCTACTGCGATCTTATTCGGCAGTATGCCCACTTCATCGGCGTGGCTTCTTAAGTACCTGACAGCCGCCAGTGCTTCTTTCCCCGCCTCCAGCTGGATCGCTATGTCCTCAGCAGGGATCAGGCTGTTTTCTCCTGCTACCGTGTAATCCAATACCCCCACGTTCAGCCCTTTATCATAAAAGAACGCTGCCGTGGGTATAGCCTCGTTAGCCGTTTTATAATGAAAACCGCCGCCCGCGCACAGAATCAGCGTGCCGCGTTTTTTGCCTTCCCGCACGGGATACAGGTGCAGTTTGGGCAGAAAGCCAAGTCCCGTGATATCATTGAATGTGGCGGCATCATAAAGCGGTATCTCCCGTACCCCGCTTTTCTTAAAGTCGTTAAGCATATCGTCCCACTGCCTGTTGCGAAGACGCATGTGCTCCAGCTGTTTTAGATCCATGCCCAGCCTCCTGTCTTAGCCTTTCAGTCCCTGCATACTGATCCCTTCTACCAATTGCTTCTGGAAGAAGAAGAACAGCAGCATTACCGGAATCAGCGAAAGCGCGCTCATGGCGAATGTCGCGCCATAGTCGGATTTCTGGGAATCGTTAAATAGTTTAAGAGCATAGGCAACCGTGTACTTTTTGGGTGTGTTCAGGTAGAGCAGGCAACCCATAAAGTCTTCCCAAGCGGCAATAAACGCCAGCAGGCCCACTGTGACCAGCGCCGGCACGATTAGTGGCAGCAGTATTCGCCAGTAGATCCCGAACCACGAACAGCCGTCGATCTTGGCGGACTCGTCCATATCCCGGGGAATGGTACGGATGAACTGCATAACCAGGAAGATACTGAAAGCATGTCCGAAGAATGATGGCACAATCAGTGGATTGAAAGTGCCTACCCAACCCATCTTATTGAACATGACATAACGCGGTATGATCATGACCTGGTTAGGCAACAGCATTGTAATGATCATACAGGTGAACCAGAACTGCCTGCTCCTGAATTTGATGCGGGCGAAACCGAACGCTACGAAGGATGAGGAGAGCGTTGTGCCGACAGTGGTCAATATGGCGACAAAGAATGAATTCCTGAAAAACAGCACAAACGTGTTACCGCCAAAGCCCTTCCAACCGGTTATATAATTCTCAATAGTCCACTTCGTAGGCAATATATTCCTTACTCTTACGAAGATCTCGCTGTTTTCCTTGAATGACGAGCCAACCATCCACAAAAGCGGATATATCATCGAGAAGCAGAAAGCTATGATGAACACATGGAAGACTATGGTGCTTATTATCTTTCTTTTTTTCATACTCTTCATACGCGTTCCCTACCTTTCCGATTCATAGTAGACCCACGCGTCAGAAGACTTGAAGATTAGTGATGTGAATATGCCGATTATAATCAAAAGGAACCAAGCCATTGCGCATCCGTATCCCATGCGCCAGTAGGTAAAACTCTCAGTGTACAGGTGCACAGCATAGTAAAGCGTGCTGTTCAGAGGATCGCCGCCGTTGGTGATGAGATAACTGGAGTTGAATGCCTGGAAGGAGCCGATAAGCTGGTTTATCAGGTTGAAAAACAGCACAGGCGTCAGCATGGGAAAAGTGATGGAAAAGAAACGTCTCACAGGGCCGGCGCCGTCAACGATAGCTGCCTCGTGGTAGCTGGCGGGCACGCTTTTTATGGCCGCCAGGAATATCAGCATCGCAGAACCGAACTGCCACACTCCCAGACCGGTCAGCGTCCACAGCGCATACTTGGGGCTCGTAAGGAAAGGGATCGCTTCCACACCCAGAAGGCCCAGGATCGAGTTGATCGCCCCGTCATAACCGAACAGACGCTTCCACATCAACGCCACGGCGACGCTTCCGCCCATAAGCGAAGGTATATAGAATATGGAGCGGTACGCGCCGATGGCTTTGCTCTTTCTCGACAGGACTATAGCCACAAGAAGGGAGAATGCGAGCTTCATAGGGACCTGCACGAACGCGAACTTGAAGGTGACGAAAAATGAAATCCAGAACTTGTCATCTGTTCCTGAGAACATGCGTATGAAGTTGGAAAAGCCCAACCACTTGATCGGGTTTCCGATCTGGAAATCCGTGAACGCGTAATACAGCGAAGAGAAAAAAGGATAAACCGTAAAAACAAGCAAGCCGATTATAAACGGCAGTATGAAAAGAGGCCCGGCAATCCTGTCCTGGTCAATAAACTCGCTTAGGCTGCCATAAACACGCCTTTTGCGTTTTTTCTCACCGGTTCCCACCATACGCATCCCTCCTTGCGGTTAGCTGGTTACCTCATAAATGTATTATAGAGTATCAACTGACTTTAATCAAGTGTCTATAATCCGACAAATTGAAATAAAAAAGTTTGCTATTGACAAAGCGTGCTTTTTTAACTATGATAAAAATGTCCCAATAAAAGACAAAGGAGGTTCCTCATGAAGAAATTAGCAATACTGCTTCTCGCTCTGGCCATTGTCTTGAGCGCATGCTCAATAGCTGTAGCGGAAGAAGAGACCGTCCTCAAGATCACCTGGTGGGGCTCCCAGACCCGCCACGATTCCACCACCCAGATGCTGAAACTGTACGAAGAGACCCATCCCGGCATCAAGTTTGACATGGACTACGCCACCTGGGGCGACTACTGGGATGTCATGGCTGCCAAGCTCTCCGGCAACACCATGCCCGACATCATGCAGAACGCTTACGGCAGCTACATCACCCAGTACGCCGAGCGCGGCGCTCTGCTGGATTTTGCGCCCTATATCGAGAGCGGCGCCCTGGATCTTTCCAATTGCTCCGACGCCATAATCTCCTCCGGTCTGGTGAACGGCACGCTTTACGGTATTCCCACCGGAACTAACGCCCTGACCCTGATGTATGACGCAAATAGACTTGAAGGCTACGAAGTACCTACCTTCATGACCTATTCCGAATACATCGACCTGGCAAAGCAGCTTTACGAGGACAAGGGCTACACCGAGAACTTCATCTCCACCTCCGGCCAGAACCAGGTAAGGCTGTGGGTCCGCAACCACGGTGTCAACTTCTTCTCCGACGACGGTACTACCCTGGGCTTTGACGATCCCCAGATCATCGCCGACCTGTTTGAGCTTATTGGCCAGTCTATCAACGAAGGCTGGGGTCTGAATCCCGAAAAGTCCGTCGCCGTTGACGACTTCTCAGTCATCACCGCCGGCGACAGCTGGTGCACTCTCCACTGGACCAACGAGCTCAACGCCTGCGAGACCGGCAACGGCACTCCCCTGACCATGGTTGCTATCCCCGCTGCTGACGACGCTGTACAGGCCGCAACCTACTTCCAGCCCTCCATGCTGTGGAGCGTCTCCTCCACTTCCGAGGTGAAAGATGAGGCCGTAGAGTTTATCAATTGGTTCACCAACGAGGTCGCCGGCTTCGAGATCTGCGGCACCGACCGTGGTATGCCGATCAATACCGAAGTGCTTGCTCAGCTCGCACCCTCTTTCAATGAGCAGAACCAGAAGATCGCTGCCATCCTGACCGAGTTCTCCGGCGAAGGCTGCTCTTCCCCCATCTATCCCGCCGAGCCCGCTGTAGCTACCGAGATCTACGACATATATCAGGATTATGCAAACAAGATCCGTTATGGCCAGATCACTGATTACCTTGGCGCTGCTACCGAGTTTATGGAGCGCGCGCAGGCTCTGCTGGACGGCTGATACCACGTTCATAAGCAGACTGGTGACAACAGCTTCCAGACAATATAACTAATAACTTATCAATAAGACGGCTGCGGTATCTACTTGCAGCCGTCTTTATTAAACCTCTGGCGACAAAGCCGCAGTAGTACTTACCGGTTTGTCGAGCAGTGGATACTTCATTTAGTTGAATAGATAAGACGCCTCACTTTCAAGTGAAACGTCTTTTTCTAAACCGTTTTTGAATTATCGAGGCTCCAAAACTCTTTCAAGCATCAGCTTGTTCTTTTTCAATTGCCTCAGCATGCTGCTCCTCTTCTGTAGTTACTTCGGTTCCAACGTCTAAATCGCCGTCAAAGAACATTTTTAATGCTCGTTTTCCGATGATTGAGGTTTCAGCCAGATCAAAGCTGCCGCCAATAACTGCGCCGACTACTGGAATCATTTTCACGATATTGATAAGCCCTTTTGTGCCAAATTTGGTTAAAAACCGGAATCCAACTTTTTGGTTGATCTTTACGAGCACTTTCCCCGGGATCTTTTGGACGAAGCTTTTGCCAAACTTTAATCCAAATTGAATTCCAGCCTTTTTAATGATTTCGGCAACAGATATGCCCGCCAGACAGGCATACACCAGAGTTTGTACTTGATCACTCGAAATATCATATCCAGCCATATAAGCCGTAGCGGCAATCATGCGCATCTGAACTGCCAGCACACTGGTTATATTCGCCGGCAGAGTAACCGGTAGAGTCAAAACCCCACCAAATCCAGTCACAAAGCCTGAAACAGTGCTCTTTGTACATTGAAGAGTAATCATCTTTTCCGCAGCTTTTCTCGGGTCAGCTTCTTTGGCCAAATAATCAGCTGCAAATTTTTCGATGGGCGGAATTACATTCCCAACACCATGATTCACTCTGTTGTAAATCTCATCCAGTACTTTAAGCACGCTTTCGCTGGTCAAAGGCTTTTTTTCTTTTATGGCTAGCTTGTCTTTCATTTCCTTCAGCATAGTATACCCTCCTCGTGTTTTTTGTTATATGCACTACGAATCTATCCGATGATTAATACAGATATCATTCATTCTGGATGCATTTCTGCGCTTATTCTATTCAACAGTTATTGCACTTGTTCAGCATCTATAAACTTTACAGTGTATTTTATTCCCTGCGCTTCACCTGCGGCCTTGATATTTCGTTCAATTATCTTTTTTGCACGTTCCTTTGCCTCACTTAATATCATCCTGTCTTTTGAGGCAGTGGCTTCCATTTCTTTTTGTGCATTAGCTAGTGCATTTTTTCTATCTTCACTTGTTACAGTAGAAGTGATTGGTATCCATCCCCCTAGATGCCGTTCACTGTCTATTTCATAGATGGAGTCTTCGTCCAGATCCTTATCCAAAATCATAGCACTTGGCATTGTAACTGTGACTACGTTGTTAGAATCGGGTTCTGAAATGATGATCTGGTCGGCCGGCACACCGGCACGGATTGTGCCGTCATATTCAATCAATATTTTTTTACCACCATAACCGATCCAATCTGCCTCTTTGCTCCATTCTGTCACGTTGTGATAATAGCACTCCAGTGTGGCAAGCTCACAGATTCGGTTGATGCCATAGGAAGGAGCCGCTTGCTGCCCTATTGATGATTCTTTTGGGGGATTCGTCAGGAGAACAGCACTGCCCAGAATAACAGCAAGGATAACCCCGATTATTAGATACTGCTGTAAAGCAACCTTCTTAAATCTGTGGAATACGTTTACAACCCGCTTTCGGGAAGCCACTTTTCTCATTCTGCTTCACCGCCTTCCTCCGCAGTTTCAAAGACAAATTCGAATGTATAACCATCAAAAATGGGAGAATACCATGCCTCCATGATTGATTCCAAGTTATCTTTCGCAAGTATAATCAGCTTTTCAGATCTCTTGGCTTCTGTTAGTGCATCTTTTCGGCAAATTGCAATGATATCGCGTATCTCTACGCTTCTTTCACTAGGAATAAAGCGAAGAGAATCTGTATCAATTATCGGATCTTCATACATAAAATCTGAAAAAGTAAATCTGATAGTCTTATTGTTGTCATCTATTTCATAATTGATATTCTCGGCATCGACACTGACCTTCACCGTTGAATTATATAATATATTATAATCAATGTCTCCATTATCTTTCTCAATTTGAGCAATCCCGTTATACACAAACTCGGATACGGAAAGAGACGCAATCTCTTCCACACTGATAAGAGATGATGATGCGCTGAAGTGCTCCTTTTTGGAATTATACTTTATGAAAATATTAGACATAAGGCGAATGAACAAAAGAGCACATGCTATGAGAATGACAATAAGGCATATTTTTACCCAAAGCCTCGCTTTATAAGTCGTCTTTACATTCATGAATGTCACTTCTTTCTGTTATTCCTGAAACTAGGTAGATTCCATTATCTCTATACGGTTTAGTGATAAGAAATGGTTTCCCCGCTATCAAGAAGGAGGAGCAATACACAAGCCAATCCCAGTATTCCTAAAATGCACAATGCAATCACAATTATCTTCTTCATATCAGCCCTTCCTCTGCGAGCTCTTTATTCAAGAGTACAATCACAGTATCAAAAACCCGTCTCTTGTCCTAATGATAGGAAACAGTAGATTCATCGCATGCAGCAAGTAGAAGGCAAATTAACACTATTACTATGAATACAATTATTCTCTTCCACCCCATGCTTGTTTGCTTCCTTTCTCTATGTCTTTCATTCATGCAGTAAGTCATATGCCTTTATCCTCAATATCAAAAAACCCCATTTTATTATCTAAACTTATTATAACACTCCAGAAAAAGCAAAATCAAGAAGAACAATAGTTTTTGACTGATCTATTAATTGATCAACGAGAAAAAACGGATACATTCCGCCTTGTCACCTTATATTTTATTCCGTAGCGTTTAAAACCTGTTATCTATAGGCGACAAGGTTTGTTCGCAATACTGTTATACTGTTTGGACCAAAGCCAAGGAGGGTTCTTATGAAACATATAGTGTCTATCAAACGTGCCGTCTTATCGTTCGTCACTTGTGCGATTCTGTTGTCTCTCCTAACGACAGCATTTGTCGCATTTGCTGAAGGATTTGATTTATCGAAGTATAGTAATGATGAAATATTGGAATTACTGGATCAAATCAATAATGAAGTAGTCAAACGCGGGCTAACAAAAACTGCTACCCTTGCAAAAGGAACATATATAGCAGGCAGGGATATTCCCGTTGGCTCTTACGTATACACCTGCCTCGCCACCGGTAGCGACTGGGGCAACGTGACCATATACTCTGATAGAGGAAACGGCAAGCAGCTTATGTGGGAGGTTGTATCCGCCCCTGAAAAAGATGAGGAACGCGAAACCATCTTCATCACTCTAAATGACGGCGACCAGTTGAAAAGCGGCGTTTCGTTCAGTCTGACGGTTGGAAGTGGAATTATCTTCAAATAAGCACTCAGCGCAAGTAGGAGCATCGTTGGAATACGATGTTCCTTTTTTGGGCTAAAAACACAATGCCATTTTCTTGCACATGAAGTCCGCGAAAAATACAAGCGCTGTTATAGGACAAAACAAAGGAGGTTGTATTATGCCCTATAACAGAAAAGCATTCGGCATCGTGATCAGCAGGCTGCGCACAGAAAAAGAAATGAGCCAAGAAAACCTATCAGCTTTCGCCGGGATCGCCCGTAGCCATCTTACTATGCTCGAAAACGGCAAGAAAACAGCTCGGTTGGATACTGTTTTCAATATTGCAAACGCACTTGGTATCAAACCAAGTGTCCTTATCCAGATGGTTGAGGAGACAGATAATTAACAAGAAAAGTAATCCATAAACTGACCTAACAACTTTGTTATCAAGCCAATTTGAATCGTCCTTTAGTGGCAAACACACTCGAGTGTTATCAAAAAAAGAGATATGTTATCAAACCCTGATAACAAATCCAAAGGGTGTTATCAAATGGCAAAAGTTAATCACCGGGCGAAAATGCTCGGTGATTCTTTGCCTAATTGTTATGCTATTGTTAAGAAAAAAGCGCGCCTGGCGGGATTCGAACCCACGGCCTTTCGCTTAGGAGATCAAAAAGTGGCCGCTCAGGGGAGTAAATCCAAGTCTGCCCAAGTCCATGAAACCCCAATAAAATCGGCACTTTTGAGCCTTTTGGAGTGAATCGGAGTATAGCTCTAAAAGCCGAAGTTTTTGGCAAAAATGGGTTTTGATGTTAGCAAGTTGTTAGCAGAGCTAACGGATTTCCAATGGTACATTCCCGACCATCCGCCCCGGGTTAGCAAATCGCGTTAGCAGAGCGTCCACTTTTTGGTCAGAATTGGACGCTCCACGAAAACTTGCAGATGGTTCGGCGAATGGTCAATCGATCATTTTTGATGGCAACCGGTGTATGATCAATCATCAACCCCAAGTTAGCAAATCGTGTTAGCTTCAGGTTATTTGCGTTATCGCTTGCGTCTCCAAAGTGCAACTATCATTGCGTGTAGTCGCCGATCTTCCAAAGGAGGTACAGGGGCAGGCTTATCTCATGGGTTGCATCTCTTTGGTTTTCACCAACGTTTTTCATCGAAACACGGAAGCCGATAACAGGTTTGTATTGTCTGCAGTAGGTGATAAAGCTCTTTGCCCTGGTGTTGTCAGCTGATTTTGCCTCCATGGGAATAATCTGATTGATCGCATCCTCAAAGATGAAATCCACCTCGGCGCTGTTGTCACTGCGCCAGTAATAAGGCCTGATGCACTGGCTGATCAGCTCCAGCATACAGTAGTTCTCCGTGAAGGCGCCTTTGAATGCGCTATATCCTTCCGGCTCTGTCAGGACTGTCCGATACGCAACACCGGCGATTTTGCGAAGAATCCCCAAATCATGAAGGTATACCTTGAAGGAAGTGGCATCCGAGCAGGCTGAAAGGGGGATCTGCGGAGCAGTGACTTTCTCCAGCCGGTAGACGAGTCCAGCATCAACCAGCCATTGCAGAGCATCCTCCAGGTCCCGCGCCCGCGTTCCTGTCTTTACATGGGAGAAAACGAACTTGTTGTTCTCTCTGGCCATTTGTTTGGGTATCGAATCCCAGATCCAGCCAATCTTGAGGATGTCTTTTGCCTCAGCATGCTGGGAGAAATCATTCCGCAAATCATGAATAATTCTGTCCAGCACCACATCGACTTCTTCCAGGTTTTCAGTCTCAATGTAGGTTCGCACAGCCTCCGGCATTCCACCGATAATATAATACAATTTCAAATAGCGTGCCATAGGCTCTGCGATGTAGGCTGGGATTTCCCGGTACAGGGCGAATTCCCGCAGCAGCATCAGATTCTTTTCGCCACCCAAGGCCTCGATGAACTCTTCAAGACTCAGCGGATACATTTTCAGCTGTTCATTCTTGCCGACCGGAAACGACATGCGCTTTCGCTTGAGCTCGACGCCGAGCAGGGATCCGGCGCACAGCAGATACAGGTTCAGTCCGCTTTCCTCAAAGTATTTTATTGACGTAACCGCTTCCGGACATTGTTGAATCTCGTCAAATATAATCAGCGTATGATCCGGATCAATGGGCTTGCCTTCCCTGTACATGCCCAGTTCCCGGAGGATTCTTGTGGGATCCAGATCATACCTGAAGATGTCCGCAAGCCCTGGCTCTTTTTCGAAGTTGAACAGTGCCGTATGTTCAAAATATCTCTTCCCAAACTCCGTCATCAGCCAGGTTTTGCCGCACTGGCGACAGCCGGTTATGAGCATCGGTTTACGCTGTGTCTTTTCTTTCCACCGAATCAGCTGTTGCATGGCTTTTCGTTCCATCATGACCTCCATGGATAGCTTTTGACCGTAGTTGGCGATTATTCATATGAAAAATCGCCATTGATGGCTTAAGTACATGCTATCTGTAACCATTATACACAAAACAAAGCAGCCGCGCAAGTGTTTTTGTCAGAAATCGGAACAGTCAATTCAAAGCTGCCCGGCAAAAGTCTGCCGAAAGGCGTCGAAGTTTTCTGTCTCATGATCCCGGCAGTGCATAACCTCTAAGCTGCCGGACGGGTTGTCTGCAGAAAAGTTAGCAAAGCTGCTTGCAAAACCGGAAGTGAAATCCGTATTGATGGCACTCGCTGGCAGCATGGAAGAGAGTTAGCTATTACTTGAACCGGCATTTTGGAAAAAACGGCTCGCAGGAAAATGCAATCCTGCGGGTCTTTTTTTGTTTTTGGAGCTGATTTTCCGTAAAAAGTGGATGACCAAATCGGGTTTTGCCAACAAAAGCGTAGGTTCAAGAGAACCGAAACCCGGGGGAAATTGTCTCAAAAAGTGGATGCTCAGAGCGATCGGCCACCAAAATTAGCAGGAAATCCGAGAGAGTTCAGAATAAATGTTTGCAAAACGGCGATTTGTTACTCTTTCCGGAGTATATCCAACGTGTGGTGGGAAGCTCCAATCAAATCCTGTCGTTCGCAAATCGTAAAGTGATACTCCAGCCATTTTCCAAACATAGAATCATCCATTTCATCAATCTTCTGACGCATATAATTTGTTGCGCCGTCCGTTGCAACAAGCTTTATTCTCTTGATGGGAAATTCGGCATTGTATGATTCGATATCCTCGATCCTTACCAGTTCGAACAGTTCCTTTGGTTCACTGATACAGTGCCAATCGTTTGTGAGCAGATTGTCGTCAATCACTCTTTGCAAATTACCTGAGCCAAAGCAATACTGAATGACTGTTGGCTCATTCATACAGTAAGCAACCAGTATATATCCGCCGGGTTTTGTTACTCGCACTGCTTCACCAAGTGCTTTCAGTTTATCTTCGCGAGTGAACAAATGATACATTGGTCCAAGCAGCATTGTCAGGTCAAATGAATCGTTTCCCAATGCAGACAGATCGAGCGCATTTCCCTGAATCGCATGGACAGGTTCCGTGCCGTTTAATTTGGATTTCAGTACTTTCAGATTATGTTCGATTGAGAAGGCTTTTTACGCCGGTAAAGGTTATGAGCCTGAAGATTCATCCGAAAGCAAGAAGAAGGATGAGGAAAAGAAAGATGATCAGGAAGCTATGAATACTGAACAGTTGGCAAAGCTTCTGGCTAATCCTGAAGTAATGAATATGCTGAAGGTTATATCGAAGTCATTGGGAAAATGAAGAGATCCTTTACATTCAAAACTGCAGTCTATATGATTGCAGCTTTTTCTTTTATTTGCCGTCAAATCAAGAACCCGGAATTGATATTTTAAACCCGAAAATCCTCTTAACATCTGTAGATGATTCGTGAGATCTCGAAGATTCTTCTTGCAAATTCTGCATGACCATGTTATGATAGAAAATGGATTATTCTCCGAGACAGATTGTATTTGTCGAGAGAAGATGAGGTGTTGCTATGGAAGTCAGTTATAAAAAACTTTGGAAACTGTTGATAGACAAAGATATGAAGAAAAAAGACCTTCAGGCTTTGTCAGGAATCAGCTGGTCATCTATGACTAAACTTTCCAAAGGTGAAACTGAAACATCAGCATCACAGGAAAACTGGCATTGCCCAGTCTGATCGCACTGTGTTCTATTGCACTGGGCCGTCCTACCCTTGGCAGTCTTGCTGTGCTCGGCGAGATCAGCATCAGCGGCACGATGATCAAGGTGGACGAGCTGGCTAACACGCTGCAATGCTGTCTGGACAGCGATGCAAAGAAGGTACTGATTCCATCTGTTTCCATGATGGATTTTGCAACAGTTCCTGCGGATCTGATGGGAGTTTTCCAGCTGATTCCATACAGCAGCGCTGAAGATGCAGTGTTTAAGGCGCTGGGAGTAGAATAAAGAGTGTAATTGCAGCGAGTGTTGGAGGTGTAGAACATGTGGTTAGATAATGCATCAGAGATAGATATTTTGTTCTATAGTCCTTATGCAGCAACGGTAGCAAGCACCATATGTGAAAAAGAGAATACTCCTTTGACTGTAGGCCTGTTTGGAAAGTGGGGAGCAGGTAAATCCACTCTTGTCAATCTTATCAAACAGGAACTGCGGGCCAAAAAAGATGAGTGTATTGTTATAGACATCAACGCGTGGCTCTTTGAAGGTTATACAGACGCCAAGACTTCGCTAATGGAAGTAATAGCCACCGAACTTGAAAAAAAAGAGAATATTGGGAATCGAATTGCAGACAAATGTAAAAAACTATGGGCACGCATTAACAAAATTAAGCTTGGAAAGTCGCTGTTATCGCTCGGCGGGAATTTAGTAACGACTTATCTTGCTCCCAATACCCTAAGTTTAGCAGGTGCCGCACAGGCCGCGAAAGGGGCGGCAGAAGCAATAAGCGGTGATGAAATAAAAGATGAGACAACCGTCAGTATTTCGGAATTTCGTGAGGAGTTTGCTGATTTAATCAAGGCTCTTGACGGAAAGACGGTTGTATTCATTATCGATGATTTGGATCGTTGTTCTCCAGAAAGAATAATTGATACTTTGGAGGCAATCAAGTTATTTCTATCTGTCCCTGGAACGGTATTCTTGATCGCTGCAGATAACGAAGTAATCGAATATTCTATTTCAAAAAAGTATCCAGGTTTGATGGGAGAAAAAAACAGTTATGCTCGTGAATACATCGAAAAGATCATCCAGCTGCCTATAGTAATACCCACATTATCAGAAAAAGATGTGATGAATTATCTAATGCTTTTGATGGTACAAAAGCATATTAAGATCGATCACTTTAAAAGGTTTCTCGAGCAAGTAAAAAGCCAGAGCTTTCACACAAGAGATACTTTTATGACATATTCTGAGATCTGTAAGTTAATTGATAACCTCTCGGATATGCCATATAAATTTTTGGATCAAGGAGCAGAGAAAGTAAAAGAAGACTTAAAAGTAATTGATGGCATTCGAGAAACAATTGCCAAATCTCTCAACGGAAATCCCCGACAGGCAAAAAGATTTTTGAATTCCTTTGTTATGAAACGTCAGCTGGCAGAATTGTATTATCCCGGAGAAATCGATGCAGCTGTATTAGCGAAGGTAATGGCACTATATCAGATATCGCCAGATGCTTTTAAGGAATTGTATAAGTGGAACTGTCAGTTCGATGGAACTATTCCTCACCTGAAGGAAGCATTGGATATAACCAATACAGATACTGGGATTTCGGAATCGAACTGGAAAAGTGACGAGATTCAAAAATGGAGTAGATGCCCACCAACTGACATTGAAGGATACCCACTGGATCATTATTTTTATCTGACCAGGGAAAACTTGCAATCAAATGACATGAAATCCACTTTGACATTAGAGGCAAAGAAAGTATTGTCCGATTTGAAAAAAGCAAAAGGTGGAACAGTTGAGAGAATATTTGCTGATCTGAATAAGCTTGGAGAGAGCCAAACAAGTATTGTAATAGGTCTCTTTATAAAAGGTATGACAGGGGTGTCGTCTGATTGGCTGGTTGCGAGCCGGTTGTTAAAAGAGTATGAACAACGAGTACCCAGCTTAATCGATAAAGTTGCTACAATAAAATTTGAAATGGATGCCGTTCCGTTCTTTAAGGAACTTAGGTCCAAAAATGCGCAGCAATTTGATGAACTGTACAAACGATCTTCTCCAGACCAGCAAAAGATATTAGATTTGGCAAAAGGAAGGGGGTAAAAGTAAGTGGGTACTTCCAAAGGCTATATCTCACCAACAAATATTCCTTGGAGACAAGCTAAGCGTGCTGTGACTTCTTTTGTTAAGGATTCCGGCTCTGACGTCAAGCTTCAAAGAGTCGTTGGCAATTATGCAGCAGCTAAGGTTGGTGATGCCAGCAATTATCAGGCTGCAGTGAACAGTATTTCTCAAGTTGCTCGAATCATTGGTTCAGCCGGTTCAGGTGGTTTAGGGAATTACCTTCATGAAATCCATCGAGATGATCTTATTGGCAAAAGTGCTGAAGAGTTGGTGACGGCACTATTGTATGATGAGTTGAACAATGGGAGTTCTGCTGAAGAACAATTACTCTTTGATACTATTCCTCAGGTTCTCGAAAACTTAGAGGTGGCTACACAAGAAGACCTGCGTAGTATTACTCCAGCAAGTTTTATGGTTGAGTTCCTGGGAGAGTTTATATGCAATGACTTTGACCGCTGCTTTGACGAGCAAATACGCCGACATATTTCACCCCGTGAATATGATCAAGTGATTGGAAAGATACATGGCTTTATCAAAAATTCAATTTATGATATGAAAGATCGCCTTGTTAGAGCTGTCACAACCTTCGAAAGTCTTGAAAGCAATAGTATTGTGACAAACTGTCTTAATGAAGCATTTCAAATCTTCAAGACGCTATATGGAACGGGGGCATGAAGATGAACTTTGCTGTTTTACATAAAAGCGATTTAAACAACGTATTTCCAGATGACACATATGTTTTCAGAATTGATGCTACGGGTTTTTCAGAAATATTCAGTAGTCTGTATGATCTATGGCGACGTATCTGCTCTGATTGCATTCCACTTGTCTACGAGGATTTGTTTGTATTTGGATTGTCGATCTTTGCCATTGATAAGAGAATGGGGCGTAATCTGTCCAAGGATAATTGGACTAGAGAAATATCGGTTCAGTTGCCTGTTCATAATACAGTGCTATGGAATAACACGATTCCTTTACTAAATACGATGCTATCTTTCCTAACTGGTGACAAGTGGGATGTTCAGTTTTATGAGACCGAGGAGAAATATTCTATTCAACCAATCAAACACTATAAGCATATAGATGCGACAAAATATCAATCAGTCTGCCTATTTTCTGGCGGATTGGATTCTTTGTGTGGTGCAATAAAGCTTGTAGAAGAAGGGCAATCATTAATACTGCTAGGCCATAATGAATATCCAAAGCTTCGCGAGAAGCAGCATCATATGGCAGATGTAATTGAAAACCATTATGAAGGCCAATCTATACGTTTTTTCGACTTCTCTGCGAATGCAAGGGCTCCATTTCGTCCTGATGGATATTTAAATTCGAGTGAAAATACCTGCAGAAGCCGATCCCTATTATTCCTGACTGCAGCTGTGTCAATAGCAGGTATAATAGGAGAAGGTACAAAAGTATATATACCAGAAAATGGTTTTATCAGTATAAATGTACCATTGACAGCAAGCCGTCAAGGCTCTTGCAGTACAAGAACGACGCATCCATATTTCCTTTCGTGTTTTTCGCAGCTGCTTCAAATGCTATCAATCAAACACGAGATTGTAAATCCATTCCAGTTTCTCACTAAAAGAGAGGTTGTTGAGACAGTTCAGAACACAGCAACTTTCCAAGAACTGTATCCCTTAACAATATCTTGTTCCCATCCGTGTAATGGCCGCTGGAAAAGGCTCTCCAGCCCAAGTAATTGTGGTTACTGTTATCCATGCTTAATCCGAAAGGCTTCTCTTATAGGGCTTGATTCAGATTCCACAACATATAACCCATTCAAGTATTCCTCCATAGAAGAACTACTGGCAACATCTGCTATTAGTGCAAGCGATATTAAAGCTTTGATCGCAGCGCTTCATCGTTATAAAGGCTGCAACGATAACATGCTCTTGCGTCTTATCAGAGCTACTGGCCCTGTTAGTGAAGAAAACATAAACAAACACTTACGTGTCTACAAGTCCACGATGGA
>JAEEGL012204569.1_pt1 | contig 16154 bp, 15 predicted proteins | sample 9134231 | NCBI WGS metagenome assembly JAEEGL01 (sample SAMN16246548, study PRJNA631951) | gut metagenome | biome: gut microbiome; feature: rumen; material: fiber-attached | host: Bos | place: Iran: Karaj | collected 2018-10
CTACCTTTCAGAGCCTCCAGAAAGGGCCACACCTCTCGGCAAAATTCAGGCGCAATTCCGCAATATCGTTAAGAAAACGATGCATACGCTGACCAGCGCTCCAGACGGGTTATGGAAACAGTATTACGAAAGCGGCCATCTCAAGAGCGAAGGCAGCTACCGCCAGGGCAAGCGCGACGGCCTCTGGCGTTTCTGGCACGACGATCAAACCCTCTGGCGCGAAATCCAGTATCAGGACGGCCAGGAACAGCCCCGCCCCACCCCAACTCCGCCTCGCAACCGTCCCTGAAAACAGCACAAACAAATTTATTTTGAACTCTAAGCGGTGACATTGCTTCACAGATCTGGCGTTTTCAATCAAAGATCGCTATGAACGCGCCTCTTTAAAGAACGGAGCGCCCATGAAAATTCTGATGGTTGTTTCTGAAGCGGTCCCCTTTGCAAAAACAGGTGGATTGGCCGATGTTGGCGGCACTTTACCGAGATTTTTACGCCGTCTCGGGCATGATGTGCGCATCGTCTTACCGCATTATCGTGCCATCGATCTTTCGCTCGGGCATTTTCACAGGCTGCCTGGCCCCTTAAAGGTGCCCATGGGCATCATCGGGGAGCTCTCGGCGGGCGTGCTCGAAGGGCGCCTGCCGACCAGCCGCGCAGACGAATCCGTTCCCATCTATCTGATTGAATATAATCAGTATTTCGACCGCGACGGCATTTATAACGATGCCGGGGGCAACGGTTTTCTCGACAACGACAACCGCTTCGTATTCCTCTCCCGGGCGGCGCTGGAACTCTGTAAAAAGATCGATTTTGCGCCCGACGTAGTCCACGCCAACGACTGGCCGACCGCCATCTGCCCCGTCTTCCTCGAAACCCTCTACCGCCAGGATCCCTACCTCAGCCAAACCGCAAGCGTGCTGACCATCCACAACATGAATTACCAGGGCCGCTTTTATTCGGGCCTGATGGATGTGCTGGGCGTGGGCTGGATGCATTTTAATATGCACGGTCTCGAATGGAACGGGATGACCAACCTGCTCAAGGGCGGCATCTATTACGCGACCCTCTTAAACGCCGTAAGTCCCCGATATGCTTACGAAATCACAACTCCAGAATTTGGATGCGGCCTGGAAGACGTGATTCGGGAGCGCAGCGGCGATCTGCGCGGCATCTTAAACGGCGTAGACGAGATCGAATGGAACCCGCGCTGCGATCCGCACATCATCTCGACTTACCACCCCCTGAACCTGCGCGGAAAAGCCAAGTGCAAAGCGGACTTACAGCGTTCTTTGGGACTACCCGAACGCGATGTGCCGCTCTTCGGGGTGATCTCGCGCCTGGTCCATCAAAAGGGCCTCGACGTGCTCGCGGGCGTGCTCGAACAAATGCTGCAGTGGGAAGTGCAATTCGTTTTGCTCGGCAGCGGTGAACCCTGGGCGCAGGATTTCTTCAGCCAGATCGCCCGGCGCTATCCGGAACGCTTTGCCTGCCGCATCGGCTACGACGAAGCCCTCGCTCACCGCATCGAGGCGGGCGCCGACTTCTTCGTAATGCCTTCGCGCTTCGAGCCCTGCGGCTTAAATCAGCTCTACAGCCTGGCTTACGGCACCCTGCCCATCGTTCACGCGGTGGGCGGCCTCGACGACACGGTGATCAACTTCGATCAGCAAAACAACCGGGGCACCGGGTTCAAGTTTTACGATCTCACCGAAAGGGCGCTGCTCGACACCCTGGGATGGGCCACCAGTGTTTGGTATAACCATCGGGAATCATTCGAGAAAATGCAGCGTCGCGCGATGACCGAGCATTTCAGCTGGAGCAATGCAGCCCTCGCTTACGCGCAGCTCTACGCCGACGCGATCGCCAAAAAGCGAGGCCTGCCTCCCAACAGCATCCCGGCGGTCGAAACGCCCGTCAGAGTCTCGATACAGCCTTCGGCCATTTTGGATGAAGACGAGGAGTCGTCCCTGCCGCCCGCCTCCATCCCGCCACAAAACGCCGCTTACCCCAATCCTTTTGCGCCGAAAGCGTAACGCCCATCAATGAAACCGGAAGTCCTCGCGCCTGCGGGCGATTTGGAGACCTTGCGGGTGGCCCTCGCAGCGGGTGCCGATGCGGTCTACTGCGGCCTTGCCGAAGGGTTCAATGCGCGCGCCAAAACGGCAGGCATCCCCATCGAAGATCTGTCAGCGGTGGCCCGCGAAGTGCATCTTGCAAATGCGCGGATTTACATCACTTTTAACACGCTCATCGAAGAAAACGAGCTCGATCGCGCAGCCCGTCTGATCGCTCAGATCGCCCGGGCCGGAGCGGACGCGATCATCGTTCAGGACTGGGCGGTGGCCCTTTGCGCCCGTTCCATTTGCCCCGATCTCGCGCTGCACGCGAGCACGCAGATGACGCTGACCAGCCCGGAAGCGGTCAAACAGGCCGAAATCTTTGGATTTTCACGCGTCGTCGCTCCCAGGGAACTGACCTCCAAAGAGCTTTTAAAGTTTACCCAATCGACGCCCCTTGAGGTGGAAGCCTTCGTGCACGGCGCCCTCTGCATCTCGTGGAGCGGTCAATGCAACGCGAGCGAAAACTTAGGCGGCGGATCCGCGAACCGGGGCACCTGCAGCCAGCCCTGCCGCATGCCTTACCGCCTTTGGATAGACGAACAGCTCTGCCCTCTGCCGCATCAGGCCTACCTGCTCTCGCCCCGCGATCAATGCCTGGTGGACGCCGCGAATTTTGAACAGATGGGCATCGCTTCGCTCAAGATTGAAGGCCGCTTAAAGAGCCCCGCATATGTCGCATCTACCGTCCGGATGTGGCGGAAACGCATTGATGGACAAGAAGTTACGGCTCGCGACAAGGCGCTCTCAGCTCTCGCGTTTTCGCGCAGCGCGAAGCTCGGTTTCTTTGGAGGCATCGACCATCAGGATCTCATTTTAGGCCGCTCGCCCGCCCACCGGGGCCTCTATTGCGGTCAGATTCTGCGCATTCAGGGCCGCACCATCGAGCTCAAACCGGCTCCGAATGCACCGGCGCTCTCACCCGGACAAGGGGTCGCCTTTGAAGCGGATCACCCGAGCGAAGAACTGGGCGGACCGCTTTTTGGCGTGCAGCAAAAAGACGCTCAGATCACCCTCGATATGGGCGCAATGTTTAAGAATTCCAATCAGTTGCGCGTGGGACAGAGGGTTTATTTAACGAGCGATCCCGAGGTTCAGAAGCAGATTCGCAGATTGCAGCCTCCAAATCAGCGGCTGCCGCTCGACCTGGAACTCGTTGGACGCGCGGGCCAGCCGCTCCTGATAAAAGCCCAAAGCCAGGATGTAACTCTTCAGATTCAAAGCGAAAATCTTCTTGAACAGGCTCACGGCGGGGAGGGTCTGACGGAGGATCTGCTCATTCAAAAGCTTTGCGCCCTTGGAGGGACGCCCTTTGCGCTGCGCCGCTGCGAGATCGATCTCGAACCGGGTCTGCATCTCCCCGTCTCGATGCTCAAAGCCCTGAGGCGACAGCTGGTTTCGGCGCTTTCGGAACGCATCGCAGCGATGGCTCAGAACCCTGCCGACGAAACCCAGCCATGGATCCCCTCCATCGAGCCTGCGGCAGAAAAGCCCCTCGAACTCTTTGTGCTCTGCCGCAACCTGGATCAGCTCAAAGCCGTTTTGTCGTTTTATTCCAATGGATTATGCATCACCCCCGAGCTCGATTTTGCAACTCCGGGTGAGCTTCAGGAAGCCTGTAACTGGCTTCAGAACTGCGACAGAACCGCACTCTACGCCTTGCCGCGCATCCATCTTGCAGGAGAAGAGCCGCTCGGCTTCTACCGCAAAAAGATGCCTATCCACGGATTTTTATTGCGGAATTTGGGCGCACTCGAAGCGGCAGAAGAGACTGGGCTTGCGATCCACGGCGATTCTTGCCTGAACGTGCGCAACCGGGCGAGCGCCGCGTTTTATTTAAACGCGGGTCTGCTCACCGTAGAAGGCGCCAACATTCTCGAAATTCCTGTGCAAAATCAAAGGGTTACCTTATACCGAAAACCGCCGCTCTTCCATATGCGCCATTGCCTCTTTGCGCAGCATCTGGGCCGTCCCCGCGGCTGCGGGCAGGCCTGCCAAAGCCACAGCCTCAAACTGGAAGATCACCGCGGCCAACATCACCGACTGCTGCCGGGCCCCCATTGCCGAAACACGATCTATCGGGAATCCCCCGAAACTTTTGATGCTCATCTGGCGATTTTAAAGGGGATTCGTCAGCTTCGCATCGAACTGACCGACGAAGAGGCGGTGGAAAGACTGCTCACTGAACAATGCCGTCAAATCCTGTCCCAAACGCGCTGACTGCATTGCGGCAGCGCATCGACGAGATCGACCGCGCGATCATCGCTCTCGGTCTGGAACGCCTTGAAATTGCAGAACAAATTGGGCTTCAAAAGAAAGCAGCCCAGCTGCCGTTGCGCAATGAACAGCGGGAAGCGGAGGTACTCGAAGGTTACAGGGAGGCGGGACTGGAGGCGGTGGGGCGCGCTTTGATCGATGCGGCGGTCAGACGGCAGAAAGCGAAAAACGCTTACTGAGCGGAGGGATAGAAGGTCTCGAATGAGGCGCTCAGGAGCAGGCCGTTCTGGACTTGCCATTCATCGAGCACAAAGGGAATGCGCTTGGCGTCGAGGGTGTAGTCGACCGAGAGCCATTTGGAGAGCTTGACGCCCACCTTGGCCTTAAACTCGATGTTGGTCAGCTCTAAACCTTCCAAATCATTGGGGTTATCGGCGTTGTAAACGAACGGATGCAGGATGTTCAGGCCGGCAGACCAGAAAATGTATTCGGTGGCGTGCCCTTCAACCTCAGCATCGATTTCAATACCGAGCTCCTGGGTGGATTCCAGCTTTTGGAATTCCACTGCGTCCGTATCGCCGTCATCGTTCAATGCATAGCCGTCGCGCGCCACGATCTCCTGCGCACCAGCACCCAGGGTGAAGGTGGCTTTGATCGTCTTGTTCTCTACAGGACGCGCAAAAAAGCCTGCGCTTTGGCGAAGTTGCATGGGATCAAAGGGATTTGCAAAGGTGTAGGCTTCCTCGGCTTCCAGATCGCGGGCCTTACCGGGCTGATCCGAAAACACCAGACGCGTGGGCTCTGCGTAAATCACCTGGCTCTTTAAAATCTGCGATTGCAGGCGAGCGCGGGCAAAGGGACCCATCCAGGGCAGCGAAGCGAGCGAATAAAGGTAAGAAGTGCGGAAATCCAGGTTATCGGCGGTCTTGATGAAGGCGTCGATGACCGGCGTGCGCGTCTGCTGATGGGTGATGTTGAGGCTGTTCAGCCATTCGTGGCGCCCGTGCTTGTAGTTGGCCTTGCCGTCGAACACGAGTCCCAACTGGAACGTGGTACCATCCGAAACCGCTCCCGCCACATGGCGCATATCGGTCAGCGAAGCCGAGCTGCCCAACTGAACCCCCAGATTCCATCCATCGGGCTTGGCCGCTTCGCCTTCCATGGCCGCCTTCTTGGCTTCCATTTCGGCCACAACTTCATCTTTTTTAATGAGGCCATCCTGTCCAAACGCGGTGTTGGCGGCAAGCAGCGTCAGCAAACAAAGCGAACTTTTACGCATAAGTTAAGCTCCATCAAAAGCGATAGCGGACTTTTACTGCATTTATGCAAAGAGGGCCAGAAAGGCGGGTGCATGCTGCAGCGAGGCAGCATGCAAGTAGAGGTAATTACTCCTCTTTTTCGGCCAGGATGGCAATGGCGCGGGCCCATTTGAAGAAGCGCAGGTTGGCCATCTGACCGATGGTCGAAATCTTGAAGGCTTCCTTTAAAAGTTCAGCCTGACGGGGAGAAACGCCCTGGAAAGCTTCGATGGGGGCATCGAGGAGTTCTTTGAGGGACTTGTTTTCATATTCTTTATCGAGAGCGTGATTGAGATTCATCGTTTTTGACCTTTCTACGTAACGTCCGCCCCTATCATGACCGCGTGAGCGCCTTGCGTCAAAGCAAAAAATTCATATGCTCGCCCGCCATGAGCGCGAAATGTCCAAGATGCCCCAAATGCGGCCTTCAGGCCGATCTCTGCCTCTGCAAACTGGTCCAACCCATTCACGTGCAAACGCGTGTGGTCGTCATCGCCCATTTTAAAGAGCTCGCGCGCACCAGCAACACCGGCCGGCTGGTGCCCATCTGCCTGGAACGAGGCGAACTGCGGAAGCGCGGGCTGCCCATGCAGGCGACCGATGTCTCGGGATTGATCTCCGATCGCAGTTACTGGCTGTATCCGGGAGAAGAGGCGCAGACGCTGACGCCCGAAGTCACAAAAGACGGCCCCATCACCCTCATCGTGCCCGACGGCAACTGGACGCAGGCGGGCAAGATGCGACATCGCGAACCGGAGCTCGCACATCTGCCACAACTGAAGCTTCCTCCAGGCCCCCCCTCGCGCTATCGGTTGAGAAAATCTCCCGATATTTACAGGGTTTCGACGCTTGAAGCGATCGCTAGGGCGCTCGGTATTTTAGAGGGGGAAGAAGTTCAGAAAGCGGTGGAAGCGGTGTTTGATTTGATGGTCGAGCGGACGCTCTGGACGCGGGGCAAGCTCGATGCCGACGAGGCTCAGATCCCTGAGGACGTGCGGCATCGAAGCGGATTATGGGATGAGCTCATCGCCAAGATGCAGCAGTAACGCCGGCGTCAGTCGATGGAGATCTCGATGCGGCGAGGCTTTGGCGCTGCGGCTTTGGGCAACTGGAGCGTCAGCACACCGCGATTCATCGAGGCGTGAATCTGGTTGGCGTCGATTTCGCGGGGCACCAGGAAGCGGCGTTCATATTGCACGGCGGGCGTGACTTCCGTCGCTTCGCGGCGCGCCTTCAGCTGAATCTGACCCTTTTCGATGCTCAAATCGACCTTCGACACATCGACACCCGGAAGATCGGCGAGAAGCAGGAACGCTTCCTCAGATTCCAGGACATCGACTGCAGGTTGAACGTGATACAGCTTTTCAGTTTTTTCGGCCTTAGCAACTTGTGTTTGTGACATGATCGCATCTCCCTTCTGCTTATTGAGTCTTAATGAATCGAAACCGGAATCTGTCGCGGCAACGAAGCCTTGGCTTTCTTTAAGCGCAGGCAGAGCACGCCGTTTTGCAACTTTGCGGTAACCGCGTTCTCATCGACAGATGTCGGCAGCGAGAAGGTTCGCGTAAACTTGAACGGACGGCGCTCGGAAACCAGAACGCGCTGCCCTTCCTGAGGTTCAATCTTACGTATCGCCGAAATCGTCAGCAGATCTTCGTGCAATGTGATCTCGAGATCCTGCTCAGACACACCCGGAAGATCAGCTGTAATCACAACTTCATCTTCTGTCTCATGCATGTCAAAGCCTGTTCTCACCTGGTTGAGGCTTTGAGGCGCATGAAATGCTTGCTCCAGGCGGCGTTGAAGCTCGTCGGCCCAAGACATGGAACGATCAAAATCGTCAAAGCTGAAAAACATATGCACCTCCAATGACTATCTGTTAGTAAACGGTAACCACCCGTTCTTGCGACGGTTTTTATCACATCGTTTGGGTGGCTTCTCATCACGCCGAAAAAGATAAGGCAGAGTCTTTGAGCGTCAAGGGAGGGCAGAAATTTTTTTGCAGCTCAGCGTCGTTTTTTGCGTAAGCAGGCGGGAATCAAAAGGAATCCAAAAATCCACGGCGTTGCAGGCTGGCCGCCGACCGAACATCCGGCAGCATTTGCGGTGGGTTTAATGCGTATGAGACCTCCGTCTGTGATCTCATCCTCACTGTTTTCTGATCCGCCCTGGTTTTCGCCGTTGTTTGTATCAATGGGTTCCACTTGATGTCCATTTCCATCGGAATCTGTCGTTGAGTGTCCACCATCGCGGTTTTCCGCGGGAGATTGGCCTCCGTCATTTTCCGAAGGGTCTTTCCCGCTGTCGATTGATACATTGGCGTCGCCCGAAGGGCCATTTCCGCTGTCGATCGATACATTGGCGTCGCCCGAAGCGTCATTTCCGCTGTCAATCGATACAATCGCGTCACCCGAAGCATCATTTCCGGCGTCAAAACCGCTTTGAGCGTCTCCGGCATCAAAATTCCCGGAGTCTTCGACCTCTGAGTCGGCCGGAACGATGATTTCCGCGTCCAGAGAGGCGTCGGGGGGTTCCGAAGCGTCATTTCCGCCGGCATCAGCGGGTTCGGAATCTGCGGGCAGCGAAGCGTCCTGCGGGGGAGCGGGACAGTCGGAGGCGTAGAGGCAATAGCGCTTGGAACCAGAGGCGCGGCAGCAGGCACCGGGCATATCGCTGCAGGCTTCAGAGCCCTCGCAGCTGCGCGTGCAGTAACCGGAGACGCAATCGGTGGCATAGAACGCGAGGTTGCACCAATGGCTGGCCGAATCGCAGGCGGCGCCCAGGCTCCCTTCGAATTCATACTCGGGGGTTCGGTTGCAGGAGGCGGAGCGCGGGGCAAAATCGACGGTCAGTTCGTAGCCGCCGGCCTTCTCGGTGCCGTTCGAAACGTAAGTATCGACGATGACGTAATAGACGCCGCAGTTGACCTCGGCGGATGTGCTGTGATCGTGGCGGGCGAGGCAATCGCGCTCGGCCAAGTTGGCGTAGATATGCACGTCGACGTCGACGCCGGTGTCTTCCTGGACCGAGGCCACCAGGGTGCCGGGCTGACTCAATTGCACACGGTAAATCTGCTCGGGTCCGGTCTCGTTCGTGTTCGGGGATGCGGCGCAGTAATCGAAGGCGCGGCTTGGGGCGCCGGAAGTGTTGCCCCGGGCGCTGAAGGGGAAGCTGCCGATATCGATGGGACGGTCGACGGTGCCGGTGGGATCGCCTGCGGGGCCGTCTTCGATGTTGTCATAGCGCACCGACTTGTATCCGTCGACGTAACTCCAGGTCTTCGTGAAGGTGGGATGCACGTTTTTGCCGGAAGCTTCGTACATGTAGGGTGCGCCGTCGGATTTGTAATGCGAAAACAGGATCACGTGGGAGCCGGCATCGTTAAACGCATCGCCGCGGAGCATCGAGTATTTGTCGATCTCGGTTGTGATGTCGGGAATCCTCGATGTGGTGTAGCGCCCGGACCTCCAGCATTGGTTGACGAAGCCGGAGCAGTCGAGACCCGACGTGCAGCTGAGGACACCGTGACGGCTGTGGGATCCGGCGGCGTTGCCCTGGCTGATTTCTTTATCGAAGGTATGGAGCGACATCCAGCCGCCCCAGTCGTAGGGCAGGCTCATGTGATCGCCCACGATGTAATCGGAGCTGTAATTGGAAGAGCAGCTCGCCACCAGGTTTTCGGCCGAGCAATGCCACGGGTGATTGACCACCGCCTTTGCGCGCGTCATCACTTCCTGCCGGGGGATCGCCCAGACCGCAGCGGGCAGCATCAAAATCGCGAGGCCTTGAAGCGTGAAGCAAAGCGACTTCTGAAACATCACTTCCTCCTTTGCAGCAGGACGCGGCGCACCGTGAGATCGGCTTCGCGCGGCATCAGCTGATAAATCAGCGCCCCCGAAACCACCGGCACCACCGCAAACTCTGTCCGTGGCACATACCAGAGATCGCTCTCCACGGGCGCCTCATCGATCAGACGCCCAGAATCGTCGTAAAGCGCGAGCCAGCGGGCGACCTTCCCCTGGTCAAACTCGAGCATCAGCACCGCAAGATCCTGCGCCACCGGTTTTAAGAGCACCGCCGACATCAGGCGCCCGCGATCCGCCGGCAAATCGAGCACAACATGCCGCTCCTCGTCTTTTCCAAGCGGCGTCCAGAGTTCCGCACGCCCATCGGCCACCCGCGTCTGGAATCTCGCCCCCTGAGGCCCCGGAATCCCCTTTTTTTGCGTCGAAAGGAGCGACGGCCAGAGCAGGCGCAAATCTTTTGAGCCCAGACTGAACGTGTTCTGATAACTGCCCACCATCAAAAGCTCGCTGCCCTGAGGCTCCAGGCGATCGATGGCGAGCGCTTTGGGCAACTCGACCTCTTCGAGCATCTCGCCCGTCTTTTGATGCAGCGCCCAGGCCCTGTGGTTGAGGAAGCTCACCGCCCAAAGGCGATCTTCCTCGAGGGCCAGGCCTTCCACCCCAGGCGGCAGCGCCAGCTGCGCCACAACCCCCTGCGAACCCACGGAGAGCGCGCGGCGATTCAGCTGATCGAGCACGAACACCGCGTTTTTGCTGGCGGCGATGGCGGTGGGCCCTTCGGGCAGCTGATCTTCGCCTCCAGGCCAGGCGGTCGCCTGCTCCCACGTCAAATGAATCTCGGCTTTTGCGCCGAGTGCCTGCATCGCGCCCGAAACGGCGGCCGCATTTTGAGCATGATCGACCGACGGCGCCTCTTCCTCACAAGAAAAGCAGCAAGCCGCTGCCACAAGTAAGAGTCGTTTCACAGAAATCCCCCCATGAAAACCTGAATCAGACTAACATGCAGGGCCTTATGCGTAAAAGAGCGCAGCGAACTCGACCAGTAAATTGCAGGATGCGTGAAAGCAGACCGAAGCGAAGAGTCCGCCCGTGGCCGAACGCATGACGCCAAAGAGCAGGCTCGGAAAGAAGACCGCAAGGCGGGCGGGATGCGGGATGGTGGCGATGTGACCCAGCGCAAAAAGCGCGCTCGTCAGCAGCAGGCTCGCGATGTTGAGTTCGATGCCCAGAATGCGGCGCTTCCGGCCCAGAATCCCGTCGAATCGCGTCTGAAGATAGCCCCGGTAAAAAACTTCCTCGGGCAAAGCGACCAGAAGCAGCTGCACCAGGATCGCGTTCAGGATCCAAAAGAAGCTGCGCTCCGCCTGATAGGGCACGACCTCCGCCTCCGACTTCGAAGCCCCGAGACGCAGCATCTGCGGATGGACGCGGAGCCCATCGATCTCCGCATCGAGCGAAATCCGCGATCCGCTCTGCCGCGCCTTCACCCTGCCCGCGTTTTGCCCCTCGATTTCGAGCGTATCGCCCAAAAGCTGCGCATGCTGCTGCCCGAAAACCGGATCCCAGTCGCCGTCGCCCCAAAAGCGCGCTTTGAGTTGCTGCCCCGGCTGCAGCCGCCAGCTCAGGCAAAACGTCTCGCGGTTTAACGAAAGGCTGATCTCGCCGGGATTTAAGGATTCCGGGGCATCTTCGAGTTCCTGCGGCCAGCGGTCGGGATGCATATGCGCAGAGCTGAACTCGCGGTTTGAAACATGGATCTGCCAGAAGTGATAGCCCGCCACGTAAGGCGGAAACACGAGGATTGCGGCGAGGGCGAAGACTTTAAAGTCGAACGCTTTAGGCTGTCTGCGCAGTCCGAATTGCAGCAGATCTTCTCCCCTTCGCTGAAGGAGTTCGAGCGGCAGATACAAAAACATCGCCGCAACCAAAGGCAGCGCGTATCCCTGAAACCAGGGCAGCGCCGATTGCAGGCGCGTGAGCACCACCGTCACCACCACCGTGACCCCGTAAACGAGGGCCGCCTCCAAACCCGGCCTGCGCGCGCGACCGTCAGACTCCGCCATCTTTCAACCTCATCTCGTCTGCCAACCTCCGAATGCCCTCGCAGGCCTTGTTCCCAAAAGCAAAGCCCGGCAGACTCGCGATCATGAAACCTCCACACGCAGAAGCGGATCAGTTTGATCCCGAGCTCTATTGCCTGCTGCACGACGGCACCGAAGGCGACATCGCGTTTTACAAACATCTTTGCAAACATCAAGCGCAGGTGTTGGAACTCGGTTGCGGGGCGGGTCGCGTCTCGATTCCCCTGGTGCGTCAGGGCAGCTTTGTGGTGGGACTCGAGCAGGATCGCGGGATGCTTCGGCTGGCGGCTCAAAAACGCGCGCAATTGCGAGCCAGCCTTCGCGAAAAGCTCGCGCTCATTCAGGGCGATATGCGGCGATTTGCCTTAAACGCGCTTTTCGATCGCATCGTGATCCCGTTCAACAGCCTCTATTGTTTAGGCGGCGAAGAACCCGTGCGCGAATGCCTCTCCTGCTGTTTTGCGCATTTAAAACCCGGCGGTCAGCTCGCCTTCGATTGCTATCCCATGTATAGAGGGGAGCCGCCGTTTGAGGCGCTGCAAGGCTGGCTGACCACCCTCAAATCCGGTCGCCAGACCTACGATGTTTACGAAAACAGCGTGCAGGATCCGGAGCGCCAGCAGTTTGCCGTCACCTACACTTACAAAGATGGCCAGAATCGCGCGTTCGCTTACACGCTGCACCATTACTACTTGTTTGTGGACCGCTTTCGCCCGCTGCTTCAGAGCGCGGGCTTTACCAGAATCCAGGAGCGTCTGGGGTTTAAAGGCCGTCAGCGCGATGGCCAGCGGGTGTGGATCGCCGAAGCGCCCCAAAAGACCTCCCAGTCACCAAAAGAAGATCCCACATGACAGAGCATGAAAAATACGCGCGCCTCGAGCGCCGGTTCGAAGGTCCCGAAATCCTGAACGATCTGCTGCGCAAATCGGGCTCGGAGCATACGGTGGACGACCTGCGCTTTGAGTTTGAAGCCGCGCTCGAGGAAGGCACGGCGCCCGGCGAGGTGATCGCGCTCCTTTGGGACGACGAGCCTCATTTTGATTCGCCCGAGATGGCGCGACGCACCTTCATGAACCTCTTTGGGCTTTACGACAGCATCGCGGCGGAGACCGGCGTCTTCGATTTGAATCCGGACGAAGAAGAGGACGATCATCGCGGGCTTTCGACGCTGCAGGTGGAGTCCCTTTGGAACCGCCTCGAAGATCTGCCGTCCAGGGATCAGAAGCGCACCTACAACCGCTTCGACAACCAATGCGCCGACATCCTGGCGTTTTTGTACGACGTCTTAAAACCGCAGGGCGATCTCGCCATCGAGACCGCAAGCGAACTCGCGTTTGAAAGCTGGTTCATTCTGAGCGAAGGCTACAAGAAGCCGCTCTCGCTGCCGGGCATCGGGTTGCTCTCGAAGCTGCATAAAACCCCCTGCGAGATGATCGAGGAGCCGGAGCCCGCGATCGCGGCGCTGGTGCATTGCACGCTCTACGAAAAAGCCGCCGACGACGAATCTCCGCTGCCCGAGGAGGCGATCGAGCCCATCGAAGCCGCGTTGCTGACGGTCCGCCGCCTGCTTCGCCCCGAGTGATCGCCGCTGTTTTCAAACATTGCGCGTCCTTAAGCCCCGCCCTTCTCTCCATCGCCCGCATCCGGGGGGTGAAAGCCCTTCGATCGTGAAACATTGAAACCTGCGTAAAGTTGCCCAAAGCGTTTTTGGGGGCTAGTCTTGCGACATCTTTGGATTGCGAGCGGTCATGATTAAAACCAACCGAAAAGAATTAAGGGGGCGCTTTCCGCATACCCGCACCCACAGCCCGGCCTTCAGGGTTTGCGCTTACGGAAACAGCGATGTGGGGTTAAGGCGCGAGGCCAACGAGGATTCCTTCCTGCTTTTGCCCAAAAACGCGCTGTTCATCGTCGCCGACGGCATGGGAGGGCATGCAGGCGGGCAGGTGGCGAGCAAGCTGACGGTGCAGACGGTGGGGCTGGCGCTGGTTCGAAGGCTTGCGGAAGCCGAGGCCGAAACCAAAAACGAGGGCACGCCGTTAAACATCGCCAAGATTTTGAGCGACGCGATCAGCGAGGCCTGCGCTGCGGTCTACGATTACGCGCGCGAATATCCCGCTCTGACCGGCATGGGCAGCACGGTTTCGGTGCTTTTGGTGTACGGCGCCATGGCCTGGATCGGGCATGTGGGCGATTCGCGGGCTTACCTGATGCGGAACGGCCGCATTTATCAGGTCACGGAAGATCATTCGCTGGTGCAGGAGCAGGTTTCGGCGGGCCTCATCACCCCGAGCCAGGCCAAAGTCTCCACCATGCGGAACATCATCACGCGCTCCATCGGCTTTGAGCGCGAAGTCCGCGTCGACACCGGTGCCCTGCCGCTTCAGGAAGGCGATCGCTTTTTACTCTGCTCCGACGGCCTGACGGGTCACATCGAGGACGAAGAAATCCTGGAGATGGTCGAGCATACGCGCCTCCGAACCGCCCCTGACGCCCTGATCGCCCTCGCCAACGAGCGCGGCGGCGACGACAACACCACAGTAGTCATCGCCAAAATCGGCAGCAAGAAGCGCATCCGATGACGACCTTCGATCTGAAAGCGGGATCCTCCGACTATTACGTCGACGCGATCTATTACGACGACGAATATAAAAAGCGCACCGCCGACGTAAAGTTCTACACCGAGCGCTATTTGCAGGCGGGCGGGCAGGTTTTGGAGCTCGGCGTGGGATCGGGCCGGATCGCGCTCAAAGCGGCGCGCAAGGGCGCCTCGGTGCTGGGCCTCGATCTCTCGCCCACCATGCTCGCGCGCGCCGAGGAGCAGCGACAAAAACTCCCCAAAAGCCGCAGGGACGCCGTCCGTTTTCTGCAGGGCGACATGCGCAGCTTCCAGCTCGACCGCCGTTTTCCGCTGGTGAGCTGTCCCTTCAACGCCTTCCAGCATCTTTACGCGCGGGAAGACATCGACAGCTGCTTAAGCTGCGTCCGTTCGCATATGGCCCCCGGTTCAAAGTTCATTTTCGACGTATTGTTGCCCGACTTTGAGTATTTAACGCGCTCCCCCTACAAAACATACGCGGGCGTTCGCTTTAAACATGCCCATTACGGCGTGCATTACGTCTACAGCGAACGAAGCGCCTACGATCCGATCACCCAGGTCAATCAAATGTGGTTCATCATGGACCGCGATGAAGATCCCGCCCCCGAACATCCCGACGCTCCCGCCCATATAGAGAACCAACTCTCCCACCGCTGCTTCTTCCCTGCCGAACTGGAATCCATTCTCTGGCACAACGGCTTTCAAATCGACGAACGATACGGTGATTTCGACGAATCTCCCCTCGAAAAAGACAGCGAATCCCAGATCATGGTCTGCAGCCTGCGGTAAAGCGCGCTACAAACCCGCAATCTCTGCAAACATTAAGGGTTCATTTGAGCCCATTGGGTAATTGTTGCCGGCATCTGCTACATGAAACACTATTGAATGCACAATCTTTCAAAACATCGCGCATAGTTTTGGGTTCAGGCATTCATCTTTTGCAAACATTGTCTCATGAATACAAATTAAAACAGCAATGTTTGCAAACATTTTACATCCATTCTCAAAACAACTGCCGATGTTTACAAACATCGATCATGTTATGCACAAAATAACGTCAGTTTAAGACGACAGCGTAGATTCGATGCCCGGTGAACCCGGGCGGTCTGGAATCAGGGCAGGTTTTCTGGAGGAAAAACGGAGGAGAGCGAGGGGCGATCACCCCTGAACCAGGCGCAGGAGGCCTTCTTTGAGCGACAGCGCCGCTTTAAAGCCGAGTACCCTCTCGGCCTTTTCGACGGAGGCCACGCTCAGACGGGGATCACCTTCCCTTGCGGGCGCATACTGGGGCTTCAGATCGCAGTGATAGAGCGCTGCAAGCTCATTGTAGAGGGTGTTGATGGTCACCGACTCGCCGCGTGCGACGTTGCAGACGGTTCCCTTGGCGCCAGGCAGCTCTGATGCGAGCATCAATGCCCGTACCACGTCGAAGACGCTCACAAAATCGCGAGACTGCTCGCCGTCTCCGTAGATGGTGACCGGCATCTTTTGCGAAAGATGCTTGCAAAACAGACTGATGACTCCCGAATACGGGCTTGAGGGATCCTGTCTCGGCCCAAAGACGTTGAAGAATCTCAGGGCGACGGTCTCCAGACCGTAAAGGGACGCGTAGATTTGCAGGTAATATTCGGATGAAAGCTTTTCCAGAGCGTAGGGGGACGCGGGCGCGGGCAGATCGGACTCGAATTCGGGTTTGCCTGTACCCATACCGTAGACGGCAGCGGAGCTCGCGAGCACGACGCGTTTGACGCCATGGGCACGGCAGGCTTCGAGCACGTTGAAGGTGCCCCCTAAATTGACCGCCTGGCTGCGACGGGGATCGGCGACGGTTTTGGGCACCGACGCGATGGCCGCCAGATGAAACACGCAATCGACCCCGCGCACCGCTTCCAAAACATCGTCAAACTGCGACACATCGCCCCTGATGAAGCGATGCGGGCAGGAGGCGAGGTTTTCTAAATGGCCGGTGGAGAGATCGTCGAGGACTGTAACGGTGTGGCCGGCCGAAGCGAGGGCGTCGCACAAATGCGAACCGA
>JAEEGL014585790.1_pt1 | contig 16154 bp, 14 predicted proteins | sample 9134231 | NCBI WGS metagenome assembly JAEEGL01 (sample SAMN16246548, study PRJNA631951) | gut metagenome | biome: gut microbiome; feature: rumen; material: fiber-attached | host: Bos | place: Iran: Karaj | collected 2018-10
AAGAACAGTAATTCTATTCAATCTGATAGCCATGTGCCTGAATGCAAATGCTCAGGCACGTGAGCCTTCTGAAACACAAAAATTAGAGACCAAGAACAGTATTTTCAGCTTGCCGCCTTTTGAGCGAGCTGTATGCTGCATCAAGTATTATGAAGGTATGCACCGTAAGAAGGATTACCCATACGTCGGCTATGGCCATAAGTTATTGCCAGGTGAACATTACTCTTCCAATATGTCGCTTGCAGAGGCTGATTTGCTTCTAAGAAAGGACTTGAAGAAGTTCTGTGGAATGTTCAGCTCATACGGAAAAGACTCCCTTTTGCTTGCGGCTTTAGCCTATAATGTCGGGCCATATAGAATGTTGGGGAGCAAGAAGAAATACCCAAAAAGCACCCTTCTAAAGAAGATTGAGGCTGGAATCCGTGATTTCAAGTACGACTATGTGCAATTCTGTCGTTGGAAGGGTAAAAAGATTCCGTCTATCGAACGAAGACGATATATGGAATGGATGTTGCTGTATATCCCATGATAATCCTAAACATTGCCTATATTCTTTCCAAGTGAGACTTTCTGGATATTTTCAGAAGTTTCACTTTTTTGTATGCTTGTATTCTTGACTCAATTCGCTTTGTGGAATTAATATTTTAGAGAATTGAGCATTTAATCTTGAAAGTGGTAAATAAATGTACCAAATAATATAAAAATCGTGAAATATCATCGGTTTTTGTATCGTTTCTGCACTTAAACCAATTAAATTATATAACTTTGCGTCAAAATTTAATAAATTCAAGAACAATGGTTAAGATTAATCGTTTAAAAGTTGTACTCGTCGAAAAAGAAAAGAGTGGCAAATGGTTAGCAGACCAATTAGGGAAGTCAACATGTACCGTTAGCAAGTGGTGTAGCAATACGACTCAGCCAGATTTGCAAACTTTAGATAAGATTGCAAAGCTATTAAGTGTAGATGTCAAATATCTCTTAAATGACACGGAGATGGAATAACAAGTGTTACCATGGCAAAAAAAGAATATAGAGTTATCGACCTTTTTGCAGGCTGCGGGGGGTTGTCCCTTGGATTTCAAAATGCTGGGTTTAATATAGTTGCGGCATTTGACAACTGGGATGAAGCAATTGAAATATATCAGATGAATTTCAATCATCCTATAATAAAAAGGGATTTGGGTGATACATCTGATTTGTCAGATATGTCTTGTTATGCTCCTGATATTATCATTGGTGGTCCCCCATGCCAAGATTATTCAAGCGCAGGTCATCGCGACGAAGATTTAGGAAGAGCAAAGCTAACAATTGACTATGCTACAATAATCACGACTCTTCGCCCTCAGTATTTTTTGATGGAAAATGTTCCAAACATTCAGAAAAGCGAAAAGTTAACCCAAGTGCTGGACATGTTCCATAAAGCTGGATATGGAATTAGTCGAATGGTGATTGATGCCAGTAAATGTGGTGTGCCACAAAAAAGAAGAAGGTATATTGTAGTTGGAGGCCTAGGTGAACAAGAAGGCTTCTTGGATGACCTATTGCTGACAGGTCAAACTAAAAAAAGTATGACTATGCGTGATTATTTCGGTGACACTTTAGGTTTTCAATATTACTTTAGAGTACCTCGGTCTTATTCAAGAAGAGGAATCTTTAGCATAGACGAACCTTCAATGACTATACGTGGTGTAGATCGTCCAATTCCACCTGGATATCATGGTCATCCGAACGACCCTTCTCCTTTGACTCCAGATATTAGAATCTTAACTCCCGAAGAAAGAAGTTGGGTTCAAACTTTTCCTAAGACATTTCAGTGGGGAGAACGTAGTAAAACTAATTTGAATCAGGCTATTGGAAACGCGGTTCCGGTAAAACTGGCAGAGTACATTGCCAAATGTTTAAGAGATTACATAAATGCCAAAAAGATTAATTGATTTATTTGCAGGATGTGGTGGCATGAGTTTAGGCTTCCAAAATGCGGGGTTTGATGTACTTGCGGCATATGACAATTGGCAGCCCGCTATTGATATATATAGTAGAAATTTTAACCACCCTATTTATAAGAAAGATTTGTCAAAAGAGGATATTTCTAACGAATTAATAGAGATTTCTCCTGATATCATCATTGGTGGTCCTCCTTGCCAAGACTTTTCAATTGCTGGCAAAAGAGATTTTGAGGGTAAACGAGCAAATCTAACATTGATTTATGGCAATATAATTCAGACTGTTAGACCTCGCTGGTTCGTCATGGAAAATGTTTACAATATTGAAAAATCTCCTGTTTTTGATCAAGTCTTGCAGATATTCAAGAATGCTGGATATGGAATAACAAAGCATGTTTGGGATGCTAGTTATATGGGGGTTCCCCAGATGCGTAAAAGATATTTCGTTATTGGGCGACAAAACACCCATGATGATTTTCTTCTTCAGGATTTGGAAAAGAACCTTTCAAAAGAACGTATGACTTTGGCTAATTATTTAGGTAACAATCCGCTCGATACAGAGTATTATTATATGCATCCTCGTAGTTATGCGAGAAGAGCAATATTTTCTGTAAATGAGCCTAGCGCAACAATTCGTGGTGTGAATAGACCTATGCCAAATAACTACACATGCCACCCTGCAGACAAAACTAAGGATCTTGCACGAGTTAGATCTTTGACATCAAAGGAAAGAAGCTTTATTCAAACATTCCCGGAAGAGTTTGTGTTTGTAGGAGCAAAAACAGATGTTGAACAAGCAATTGGAAATGCTGTACCTGTGAAGATGGCTGAATACATAGGTAGAGCAATCCTCAATTATATGCAGCAATATGATTGAAAAAGACGAATTATATAAAAGGTTTCAGTCTTTTAGTTTTGCGGGATATGCGAAAACTATAAGAAAAATACTTTCTGCCTATGAGATTGTCGACATAACAATAAATAAGATTGTCGATAAGACCAATAACGGAGAAAGCGGTCCTTTCTATGTTTATAGAAGGGCTGTTATTCTGTGCGATGACAGTGGCTCTGACTTACAAATTTCTAATCAGGCATATGGTTCTGTGCCTTTAGTTATTGTCCTTCAACCTACCAGAGTTATTCTGTATAACAATCAGATTGGAACAACTGTTTGTGAATATGAACATTTGTGCGATAATTTAGACTATCTGAAACCTTTGTATAGTTGGGATGTCAATAAGAGTGACCATTATAAAACACTTGAGTTAGATATTCTTGTGGAATCTTTATATAGAGCCTTAAAACTAGATGACAATGAGGAAAATAGTATTCGTAACTTTATTTTTTCATTATTATATATTGCTCATTTTAGATCCCTGCTGAATCTTGATGAGATTACCAAAGGATTCAGTGAATACTCAAAATCTGATGATAGTAAACTAGCTGAGGTATTTGAATACTTCTTAAAGCGAAAATGTCCTTTTGTTACAGAGGATTATCCCCATATTGTCATCTCCAAGGAGTCGTATAAATACATTTTTGCTATTATTAGATTTGATACGGAATTGATTGATGCAGAAATCTTGTCTTCTTTAATTTATCGAATGGCAGATAGAGAAGAAGCAGGACTTTATGGACATCAAACTTCATTTGTAAATGTTGAGAAACTTTTACAGCCCCTCTTCCTTGATGAAATGCAAAGGAAAGCTAATGCTTCTACAAACGAGAACGTATATCAGATTGTTACGGAAATATATAATACTCATGTGTTTGATCCTACCAATAGCCCTGGTTGTTATTTGGTTGCATCATATAATGGTTTAACACAACAATTGCGTGATATTGAATCGCAATTTAACATTACTTGCAAAGATCCATTAGACATTTCACAATTTGTAGCGTTAGTAGAGAATGACTTAACGGCAAATCTTACAAGATTAGCACTTACCTTTGTTCATACGAAAGAACTGAAACGTATTGGATTATTGTCATTTGATGAAATATCAAATCTATATAATCAATTGAACATAAACATTGGCAACCAATTATTAAGTGACTGGAATCAGTTTGTTAGCCCTGACGAATTTACTTATATTGTTGGAAGTCCTCAGTTCAAAGGGTGTAATAAATTGGAAAATAGTAAGAAAAGTGCAATGCAACGAGTATTTGCTACTGATGTGCTGAATAACGCTGATTACTGTTCTAGCTGGTTGGTCAAGGCTGCTTCGTATATAAATGACAAACATGCTAAAGCGGCATTTGTTTTAACAAATTCTGTATCTCAGGGAAGCCAAGCGACTAACATACTGAACAAAATTAATGAATTAGGGTGTGAATATATCTTTGCTTACCGTTCATTTAAGTGGAAAACCTCGGCAACCGATAATGTAGGTGTAACTGTTGTTATCATTGGTATATCGGAAAAGAATTTGTGCGATAAGAAATACATATACGACAATCTTAACAGGGTCGAATGCAAAGAGATTGGAGCGAGTCTTCTTCCTGATATCGATATAAGAATCATTAAAAGATCGAATGCTCAAGGACCCATATCAAGAGTCTTGCCTGGAATGAGAAAAGGCAATATGCCTGATGGTGCTGCTAATATTTTGACGTTTAACTCTCAGGAAGTAGATGATTTTCTGCGTAGATATCCTGATGCGGAGCCCTTTATTAAACCATTATATGGTGGAGATGAGTTTGTCTCTGGGGAACCAAGTTGGTGTCTTTGGATTACTAACAGCCAACTTGATGAAGCCTTAAAAATAGAAGGGATAAAAGAACGCGTTGAACAGGTTCGACATAAAAGAGCAAACTCCACTTCTGGTAAAAAGAGTAAGGAAAACCCTCATGCTTTCAGAGAACAAAATGTTACAAGCAAAGGAAAAATATCTATTATTGTTCCTTGCGTAACTTCTGAAAACAGAGAGTATTTCCAGATGGGCATATTAGACTCAAATGCCATTGTAAACAACAATGTCAATGTTATCTTTGACTGCGATATTTGGGTTCTTGCATTACTAGAATCACGAATGCATATGGTTTGGGCTAAAAATGCTGCGGGTGGTCATGAAACCCGTCCACGTTATTCTAGTGAACTATGTTACAACACTTTTCCTGCTCCGGAAATAAATAAAAAACAAAAAGCTGTTCTAGCCAACTTGTCAAAAACTCTTCTTGAAGTAAGGGAGAAGTATTGTAATAAATCTTTAGGCGCATTATACAGGGAAATGCCACCGGAACTTGTTCGAGTTCATCACTGGATAGACGAAACCGTTGATTCTTTTTATCGGAGCCAACCTTTTGAGTCAGATGGAGAGAGATTAGTATGGTTAAAAAATATTTATAATAGAATGTTGGAAAATGAATAACGTATTTGAAACAACATATCAACAAACAGGAAACAGCATTTCCACTAATGAGATGGGAATGCGCGAAATGCAGAAAAGAGTCTACGAGAAGTATTCTTCTCAATACTTGTTATTGAAAGCCCCACCAGCATCAGGTAAGTCGCGAGCATTGATGTTTGTTGCTCTTGAAAAGTTGCGCTGTGGTTTAGTAAATAAGGTTATAGTTGCAGTTCCTGAGCGATCTATTGGCAAGTCATTTTCAAGTACAAATCTAAAGGAGAACGGCTTTCATTCAAACTGGGTTGTAAATAGAAAATATGATTTATGTACTCCTGGAGGTGAAGCTCTAAAGACCAAAACATTTTCTGATTTTATGGATGATGAGAATGAAAATGTCTTAATTTGTACTCATTCGACCCTAAGATTTGCATATGAGAAGATTGGGTCTGATAAATTCAACAATTGTCTTCTTGCAATAGACGAGTTTCATCACGTATCCGCAGAAACTGACAGTAAACTAGGGGAATTACTGCGGAGTATTATGTCTGAAACAAATGCCCATATCTTGGCAATGACAGGGTCTTATTTCAGAGGAGATTGTGTAGCTGTTCTTCGCCCCTCAGATGAAAGACAGTTTGAAAAAGTTACATATAATTATTATGAGCAACTTAATGGATATAAGTATCTGAAATCATTAAGCATTGATTTTCACTTTTACAATGGGGTGTATCTCAATGCGTTACAAGACCCTAAAGTGCTAGATTTAACAAAGAAAACAATTATCTATATACCTAACGTAAATTCGGCAGAGTCAACAAAAGAGAAATATATGGAAGTAGACCATATTCTATCTTGCATAGGTTCCTATGAATTCACAGATGAATATGGTATATATCATATCAAAACAGGTAATGGTAAGGAATTACGTATAGCGGACTTAGTTAACGATACTGACTATGAGCAAAGGGATAAAATCATGGGATATCTTCGTAATGTAAAGGGACCTGATGATATTGACATGATTATAGCTCTTGGCATGGCGAAAGAAGGCTTTGATTGGCCTTATTGTGAAACAACTCTTACTATCGGATATAGAGGCTCCCTAACAGAAATTGTCCAAATTATTGGTAGATGCACGCGTGACAGTAGCAATAAAGAACATGCCCAGTTCATTAATCTTGTAGCTGAACCGAATGCAAATCGTGAAGAGATTGTTGAAAGTGTAAATAATATATTGAAGGCTATTTCGGCTTCATTGCTGATGGAGGAAGTGATAGCTCCAAAGTATAATTTTAAACCCAAGGAGTCTGTCAATAACGAAAATGGCACAGGAGAGACTAATGATGATGGTAGCGGTCACACTATTTTCATTGATGGTTTTCATGACATCAAGTCTGACAAAGTTAAGGACATAATCCAAAATGACATAGTTGATATTAAGGCGAGAATATTACAAGACCCAGATATTCAACATGCAATTGGACAAAATGTTCCTGCTGAAACAATTAATAATGGTCTTATACCAAAAGTGATTCGAGAAGTTATTCCAGACCTTTCCGAAGAAGAAAGTAAAGAATTAAGCACTTATATTGTTATTGATTCTGTATTATCACATAAAGAGGTAAAGGATATTAACGGTCAGAAATTCCTTGAATTTGCTGATAAATTGATTAATGTTGCAGATCTTAACCTTGATTTGATTTATTCGGTTAATCCATTTATGGATGCTTATGAAATATTGTCAAAGAACTTAGATGCCAAAGTGTTCAAGTCTATACAAACATACATTAAGTCTATGCGTGTTGATGTGACAGATGACGAGGCAAAAGTTCTTTGGCCTAAAGTAACAGAGTTCGCAAGAAAAATGCAAAGAGAGCCGAATCTTGATAGTAATGATCCTTACGAACGTCGCCTTGCAGAAGTCCTGCTATATGCAAAACGTAGAATGTTAGAAAAGAATGAGTAATAGTAATACTGATTTTTTGAGCTTTCTCTCAGAGAATGACCCATTAGGCTTGCTTAAAACGGCAAAGCCACAAAAGCCAAAAGCAAAGCGTTCCGTTTTGCTCAATAACTTCGAAGAAATCGTCAACTTCTTTGAAGAATATAATCGTGAGCCTTGTGATTCTCCAACAGACATTAAGGAATTCCAGTTATTTCATAGGTTAAAGGCTATTCGTTCCAATGCTGAAATGGCAAAAGAACTCAAACCCTATGATATGTATGGTTTATTAAATGGTGAAAGTGTATCAACGATTACACTTGACGATTTCCTTAATGATGATCCGCTTAATCTACTAAGTGGAGATTTGGATGATTCAATTTTTGAGTTAAAGAATGTCCGGAAATCTGAGAGGATAGCTCCTGAATATATATCAAGAAGAAAATTTTGTCAGGATTTTGAGTTGTATAAACCCATGTTCGATGCCTTGCATCAAGAACTTGAATCAGGAGATAGAAAACTGGCGATTTATCATCCAGAAGATCTTAAGCCAAATCAATTCTTTGTTTTGGGAGGTATCATTCTATTCTTGAAATCAGTAGAAGGGACAATATCAACATATAATTATTCTAGTGGTGATAGAGACCGTTATGATGGTCGAACATTCTGTATATTTGACAACGGAACAACATCTGATATGCTTTACAGGTCTTTGGACAAAGCATTACAGAAAGATGGTTATTCGATAAGTGATAAGTTACAGCCAACTAGAGCTGCTGAAGCTGTCAATGAAGAAGATTTGTCTATGGGGTATGTATATGTTTTAAGAAGCCATAATGCAAAACTAAAGGATGTTCCCAATGTTTACAAAATTGGAAGTACTACAAACACTGTTTCTGAGCGAATAAAAAACGCCTCAAACGAGCCAACATATTTGTATGCAGGAGTAGATGTTATTGAGACTTACAGATGTTTTAATATGCATCCTCGTGAATTGGAAGACAGACTTCATACCTTCTTCGATAAAGTAAGACTTAATATAAACATACCTGATGAAAGGGGTGTTGTAATTTCACCAAGGGAGTGGTTTAGGGTTAAATTGGAAGTTATCGGAGAGGCTGTTGGGTTGATTCTAAACAGAACAATAAATGATTATATATATGATCCATCTTCAGAAAAGATTGTAGCAAGATGAGCACTATGTCCATTCAAGATTACGATTTGTTCAAAGCTGTTAATATCGTTGCTGATTTTGCTGGCCGGGACACAACGGTAAGACTTAATCACTCATTGAGAGCTTATTGCAGCTATGATGACAGTGGGTTTCTACCATATGAAACAATGTTAGGTAAAACGATGGTCATCATGTCTGGAATTACTTCATCATTATCTTATATGAATCTCTCAATCTATCAAATATCACATCAAGATGTTACTGGGCAGTTGTGTAAAGATGGATATACAGAATATGACCTATATCGTTATCACTATATTGTTTTTAGTCATTCAATTGCTTTGTTACAAGATTTAATGTTTAAGCTGACTTCGGTAATTTATAGTTTGAGTGTTCCCACAAGAATGATTGGGTGGGATAAGCTTGAAAAGGAATTAAAGAAAAACAACCTGTCGAATATTAAACAATTATTTGAAGGCTTTTATAAATGCTTTTCAAAGCATATAGACAAGCGAAACGGATTCTCTCATGAGGGTTTGTTGACATATAATTCTTTGGATAACTATTATATGACATCAGTATGGACAAATTCACGTAACATTGATGAAAGTAAAGAAAACATGTATCCTCAGTTTACAAAAGGGTCAAATGAAAATATGGAGTTGCTAACAACAACAAAGGATAAATTTATCTGTGAATTAAAACAATTAGCAACTGAAGCAGAGTCCTATGTTATATCATTATGTGATTTGTGTTTTCCCAAACTTTTAGATCAAGTTGATTTAGACTTCTTTATAAAACATGTAGACAACCTCAAAGAAGTAAATAATATATCACTTAACAAGCACTTGAAAAAATTAGGGCTTTAATGATAGAAAAAATAAACAAAAGTAAGATCTGAAATTTATGAAGAGTAACAGTATAAATGATATCACTTTATTCCGTTATCTTTTCTGTCTTGATAATAGAAACTTACCGCAAAGCATTCTTAATTGGTACAATAACATTGGTAGCGTAGTTGATTCTGATAGAGAAAATGCCATCAATGAATTGTCTTACGTTAAAGGGAATTGTCGAAATCTGGTAATTTTCTCAAAGACGTTCATCAATACAATGGACAAGTCTTATATGAAGTTTACCCAATTTCATATGGACATCCTTGAAGAATTGGATAATGAGAATGGAATAGTTCGCAGTCCATACTTTATAGAAGGCTGTTATGTCGTTTATAGCGTAAAGAATGGCTGTCTAACGTTGTGGGTATTCCAGGATAACATTGACAAGTATTTGTCAATTCCTACATACTACATCTGTGTCTCACCCAAAGACAAGATAAAGGGCGAAGGACACCAGTTGGATTGTATGGTTTTGCCTCTATTGGATAATTGCATGGAAGCCAACCTTAGAGACTATATTGACATGGTTCTAGATTACTTGTGTTTAAGACAATGGGCTGAAGTTCAATTAGGCAAGAGAACTACTACCATAAAGAAGGAACTTAAAAAGAACAAGAAAACTCAAATAGTTACTGAAGCAGGTCTTGATTATTACTTGTTCGATAGCAAATGGTACACAGAAATCTCTAATGATGAATCATTTCAAGTGAGTGGCCATTTTCGATTGCAACCTTATGGTGATGGTACAAGGAGGTTAATCTGGATAAACGAGTTTACAAAGAGTGGTTATCACAGAAAAGCAACAATTGACAAAGTCAAGGATGGTGAAATTGTGTTGGAATAAATTCATCACATTATACCATAACGAATTAGTTAGTACTTTCTAAAACATGATAATGAAATGTTTACTTTTGAGTATAAAGGGAGTTTTTTTTCAGACGAAGAAGTTTCTAAAAGGATAGATGTTGCTTTATCTGTGGAAAGTGACGATAATACACGAATGCTGTTAATGAATTTAAGCAACACAAAGTTAAGTGTACTAAACTCTTTGTCCTCAGATATTCAAGAAATTTGCGATTGTTTCTTCCTAAAGAAATATATGGCAGCATTGACTTTGACCAATCTGTTGTTTGAAACTATGGTAAAACTAACGTTAGTTTACCATGAAGCCAATGGAAGAACTTTAGATGATGGATACGAGTTTGAGAACATCTATGAGGACGAACTAAATAAATATGGAAGGAAAAATCTAGGTGAAAATATTGAAACCTTATATAAGAAGAAAATCATTACTGCTGATGGTAGAGACAGACTCCTTGACTTAAAAGACATATTCAGAAACCCTTATTCTCATGGTTCCAATAATCAGTATATTGAAAGTGCAACCACAACTATTTATAAAGGTCAATTAGGGTGCAACGATATAGAAGAGTGTAAGGTTCCAGTTACAGGAAACCCAGCTATCCTCCTTGATGCAAGACGAACATTTGTAAAACGCATGGGACTTAGTTATTTTGCAGAGCTGATTACTTACATTAAAATTCTTGATAATAAGCTCCATATGTTATATGGCTAGAGGGATTGTCTGTTGCCTTGCAAAAAGCAAATATTCTTCAAAAGGCACTTTTACTCTTTGACTTATTGATATATTCTATAAGGATGGCGGCATTGAATGCTTTGCCATCTTTTTTTGCTGTAATGTGAAGATGTGGGCCTGTTGATGCTCCAGTATTACCCGAAACAGCAATAGTTGTTCCTGCAACGATGAAGTCACTCTCTTTGACGAGCTGTTGCGAGAGGTGGCAGTAACTGATGGTGTAGTTACCCGTCCTTACTGTTACGTACTTTCCAGACCTACCATCTTGCCCGACTCTTACTACAGTACCGGGAAACATAGAATAGACATTCTCGTATCGAGCAGAAAGATCGATGCCATTGTGCATAATTCGTTTGTGATAAATTGGATGCATACGCATACCGAACCCTGAACCGATATGAATGTTTTTCAAAGGAAGGGTGACAATAGATCCCCCCTCCTCCATGCTTTCTTTTTCTTTACCTTCGGATTTACCAGTTTCTAACACTGAGTCAGGCAATGATATACTATCCGTCAGAGTCTCATTTGACTTTGACGGATTTATTGTTTTTATACGTTTGCTATTGGTTGTGCCAATCGTGTTGAACTGAGCATGTATTGGCATGGTCAGAAGAAATGTACAGACCGTAGTGAGGATGAGTTTGATTGTTTTCATGGTGCAAAGGTACGATTCTTATATTGTATAAAAAGACAACCCGTTCTTCCAATAATCAAACTCTAACTTTATTTGTGTTTATAGTATGATATTTGCGGAATTATCATACTATTAAATTAAACCTTCTTAAATCAAATCCTTGCGTATGTGGCTTTTATAACCAATTATAAAAACATACCATAAATTTGCATCGCAAAAATATCCGCATTGAAAAAAAGTATAATAATGTAACATCAATAAAGTATGATTAATCATTTTGAAGAAAGCGAGATGCCATACGGCACACTCGAACGTTTCGGACTCACTCAGGAGATGGTTGAAGATCTTCCTTATGATGTCCTCCAGAACATCTACAACGGTCATCGCTCGCCCGTGTTACCTATTATCATTACTGCCGAGGATGGTGAGACTGAGCCAGCACGTACAAGGTTCAGCCTTGTTCGCACTCCAGAAGGAGGTGCTGATGTTCTCTTCTTCCCCAAGCTCGATGAGTATGATCTCAATCTCTTCAATGACGAGCAGAAGCAGCGTCTTCTCGAAGGAAAAGCCATCATCGGTTATTTGGAGAACAATGAGGAGAACAAGGAAGCTGGCGGCAAGCGGTTCTTCCAGATTGACCCAGAAAGCAAACAGGTTCATTGTGTTCCGATGCCAGTCATCGGTCGCAATATGCAGTATGTAGCCGACCGTTACCACCTAACAGGAGCAGAGATGCAGAAGTTGCAGAATGGTGATATTCTCTCTATTCTCAACGAAGATGACGAAGAGATTTCCATTGGCATAGACCTCAACAGCAAGACAGGCATTCGTTTCGCTGCTGGTGACGAACAGACATGGCGACGTGAGGCTAAGCGTGAGTGGGACAAGTACAACTTCGGTGCCTTTGGCTGCTGGGTAGCAGAGGACAATGGTGACCTGAACTATGTCCGTGAAGAAGACTATAGTGAAGAATTGTGGCAGGAACAAAAGAAGATGGGTATGCGTGTGATGCAACGCTAATCCACGAAATGAAGTTAAACCCAAAATCAAAGAACAATGGCAGCAATAAAGTATTACCCAGAGGACGAGCTTGTGGAGAAATTCCAAAGCGGCGAATATGGTTGGATTGATTATGTCAACCATCATTCCCCTGAATGGCAGGAAGAATTCACTGCATTCTGCAAGGAGCGCAACCTTACTATCAACGAGGAAAGCGCAGAGCAGTTTGTTGAGTGGAAGGGAGATCAGTTAGAGAATGCACAAGAAGACTAAACCGAACATAGTATGTCTATCAGATCAAACACATTACCTATGGGGCGTGATTTGTCACCAGAGCTGCAAGACATCCTCAGACGGAATGGTATGCAGGGGCATGTCGTACGTCAGGGGGATGGCTTTGCCCTTGCCGTACAGGGGCATGACAGCCCATTGCTCACGTACCCCATCAATCAGCAGCAGTTGAGGGCTATGGTGGATTGGGGAACCAATTCTGCCAATAAGAAAGCCTACAACACATTCGCGGCTATCATTTCCAACGACTTCTATATGCCACGGAGCTTCGTTCATGCCCGTAATGCCAATGGTCGTGTTGCCATGGGACTGCATGGCTATCGTATTGGTGTGGGTGAATATGGACGTTTGCCATGGGACAGACGTGGGCTTCATCCCATGATGGATCCTTTTCATGGAAGATTCCTTGGCTGGACACCCCGTCAGCAGGAAGGATGGCACATGCGAAGAGTCGGAGGTGCCTTGTTCATGCAAGGTGCGCCGATGGTTCCTGACCGTCCTGATGGCCGCATGAAGCCTGGAGAACTCCAAAGCGGAGCCTACGGATTCTATTACAAAGGTCAGCAGACTCAGATACAGCCACCGTCTCAGGACGTGTTGGCAGACCTCCAGACGGTCGTTAAGCCTGTAGAGGTCAAGCCCAGACCTGTAGAATCAGCCAAGCCATACAACGAACTCATTACGAGCAAGGTCTATTTCACCAATGAGAAGTTCCGTGAATGTCTGGACAGCCACGGCATCATCATTGACCCTGAGAAGAAAACCCTGACTGTCCAGTCCACTGCCGCCAAGCAGGATTTTGTCTATGACCTGACAGATGAAGAGCTGAAGAAACTCAACAGCAATAGCATCAAGGAAGTGCCCGTTCAGACACGTCTTGACATTATCAATGGAGTGATTGGAAAAGATTTCTCGGATAAGGTGACGATGGAAATGCTCAACAGCAAGGAGCATATTGCCATTGCGCTGAAGCCCGAAGTGGCCGCAGAACTCGACCAGAGACAAAACATTCTGCTTGAACAGACCAATCCACAAGGTGTTCATCAGCCGCTTGACCCTTCACTCTCAGTACAACCAGAGCCTGAGGACAGAGCCGTTGCCCATGTGGATGGCCAGAGCCTCTATGAAATGAATGAGGGCAAGGGCTGGTTCCGTGAAGGCAAGCATGGTCGTGAGGTCATGGTGGATGACATCAAGGTAGAGCCTGTCCGCAATGAGCAGGGCGAACAGCAGAAGGATGCCAAAGGCAATGCCCTCTACCGTATGACCGCTGTCATCAATGGTGAGTCCATCTCCCATGAAATCAACCAGAAGCAGTATGACAAGTTCATGGCCATCGATGACTATCATCGCATGAAGCTCTTCAGCCATATCTTCCATGAGGTTGATATGAAGAACATTCCTGGCGAACATACAGGAATCGGTGCCAAGATTGGTGGAGCCTTGCTTGCCGGTCTTGCTGTCATGGGAGAACTCGGACATATGCATCATAGTGGACCTTCCCTTTTCGTGGAGCATCATCACTACCATGATCCACGACCACACATCTATTTCAAGCCCGGAGTTGATTCCCCACAGGACATCGCCTCACGAGCTTTTGATGCAGGTGTCAATGCTGGGATGCACGGAGTAGGATTAGGTAGATAGTTTTAAGGTAAAAAGATTCAGGATAACACTATGTCAAAACTCACTTACGACGATTTCAAGCAACGCCTGAGCATTCAGGACGTACTGGTAGATGCAGGCTATACGCTCAACAGACGTGATGGCTTGCGCTACCCGTCGTATGTACGTCTGGGTAGTGACGGCAGACGTATTCATGGTGACAAGTTTATCGTCACCGCCAATGGCCAGTGCTGTTTTCAGCCTCCTACACAGAAAAACTATAATGTCATAGGCTTCATCAAGTCTCATCCTGAGATGTTCGCTGACTACACTCCTGGCATGGATAAAGACCGACTCGTCAACCTTGTTTGCAACCGACTTCTCAATAATCCTATTGAAGACAGGGAAACAAAAATAGTGACCGAGCGTCAGCAACTTCCAAATTTCAGTATCGACGACTACACCTTACATAAGTTCGAGGGCGGCAACAGGGAAACCCAAAAGCCTTTTTATCCTTACTTCAAGCCGAGAGGACTGAACCTGAGTACTCAATATGCTTTCAGGAAGGATTTCTTTCTTGCCGAGCGTAAAACAGAAGATGGCAGTGTCTATAAGAATCTTGCATTTCCTATGAGAGTACCAGGAAAGGATGACAAGATTGTCGGTTTGGAGGAACGGGGCCGCAGGAAGCCTGATGGCACGTCGTACAAAGGAATAGCACGAGGCTCTAATGCCAGCGAAGGACTGTGGATAGCCAGCCCTGAAGCCACCAAACTACAGGATGCCAAACGTGTGTTCATCTTTGAAAGTGCCTATGATGCAATGGCTTTCCACCAAATCCTTATGGAAAAAGGTAGCAGCCTTGATGCAGAAGCCAAGAAGGAGCTTTCACATGCCGTCTTTGCTTCCACAGGAGGTAACCCCTCTACCCGACAGCTCGAAGGACTGATACGTACCGCCAAGGATGCCACTTTTCATATCGGCTTTGACATGGACGAGGCAGGTAGAAAGTTTGAAGAGCAGTTCAAAGATTTGGCAGAAAAGGATAATGTTCCAAGCCATCGTATCGTGCGTGAGGAAACATCACCTGGCTATAAGGACTTCAACGAAGAACTGCTGGCAATCATTGAAAAACAAAACAATCCTCTTGCCAAGGACAATGTGAAGGACGAACTCAAAGACTATGTGGATTCCTTCCGCAAGCATCCAGATGACATCCCAAGTGTCAAGGATGTGCTTCATCCGAATGACAGCCAGATTGACTTGCTTCCCAAATCCTTGTGGCAGCTCTATGCTCATTTTGAAACCCTCTATGAGGATGCCTACACCATGCAGCACTCGCAGCTTGTAGCACCAGAGGACAAAGAGGAGATAAGGGTAAAGGCTCTGGATGCTGGTAAGGCTTTCCGAACGGAGCTTGCCAACGCCCTTGGAGTCAAGGAAGAGAGTGAGGCAGAGGATGATGAAAAGAATGTCTCTGCTGGTGTCGATCTGGACGCTGACGGCAATGTCGAAGTCAGTGAGAGTGAAGAAAAGAAACAGCATGGTATGCACAGATAAAAAGGTATGCAACAGACAGTCAGACGATTCAACATCATCACGTTACGTCCGCATTGGGGACAGTACATTATCTCACAGGGCTTCATGTTCCTCGTGAGTCTTGTGCTGTTCCTCGTTGCAGGCCATGATGCCATCCCTTTCAAGATGCCGTTTTTGATTTTAG
>JAEEGL016313865.1_pt1 | contig 16154 bp, 18 predicted proteins | sample 9134231 | NCBI WGS metagenome assembly JAEEGL01 (sample SAMN16246548, study PRJNA631951) | gut metagenome | biome: gut microbiome; feature: rumen; material: fiber-attached | host: Bos | place: Iran: Karaj | collected 2018-10
CCCAGACTGGCTTTTTCCTGAGCGCTGGCTTCGTGAACGAGGGTGGCGAGCAGTAAACCAGAAAGCATTGCGGGTAACATCTGCATGTTGAGGCCTTTCTCGCAGCGTTTCAGTCGACGGTTTCGGCAGGAAGAAGTTCGCCTTTCACGATCATTTCAATTTTTTCGGCATCGTCGCGAATCATCTTAAAGGGCAGCAAAAGGAACATGAGGAGCATGTCGTCGCTGGGCATCTGCCGATCTCCCAGGGGCAGGCTCACCTTAAAAGCCACCTCACCATCGCGCAAATCCCTCTCATAGCTGCCGAAGCGGTAGTTGAAGTTGCGGTAAGTCAGATATTGCGCCACCAGCCCGCGATGTGCTTCGTCGATGTTTTGGGGGTAGAAGGCGTAGACTTCAAGCTGATGGAAGCGATCATCACCGCCCAGGCGGATGGAATAACGAAAACTGCGTCCCTCGTCCGAGAAGCCGAGCTCGATGCGCTGGCGCTCCGCATCCACCTGGTATTTTAAATCTTCTTTGCTGAGCAGCTTCTGAATGTTCGCAAAAAGGCGCTGATCGAAGTCGCTCACGGCTTTTTTCACGTCTTTTTCGCTGACTTGATCCGCAAACAAGGCGTCCAGCTGTTCAGGGCTTTCGGCTTCAAGCAGATCATTCTGCACGCTTTCGTTCCAGTGGCTTTGGCAGAATTGCATCGCTTCTTTGTAAGCGTCGCTTTGCTTCGCCTGGTCCATCAGCGCTTCAAGATTCCCCTTCGGCGCGCGTTTGCTCAGGGCCGCCTGAAACAGGTGATCGACGGTTTTGGTGCAGGACGGCGCCTCCTGGGCAACGGTCCAGGCGGGGCATAAAAGGGCGAAGAGCCAAAAGAGGGGTGTTTTCATCATCGTAAATAAAGAAAAACCGCGAAATCACAGGGATTGCGCGGCTTGATCCTTTTCTGCAGGGGCCGGATGCACCGCATCACTTGGCGCATTGAGCCATCTTTTCGGGGTCGTCGCCGGCCTGTTTTAAGCAATCGAGCATCTTGTGAAGATCGGACTGGCTGATCTGGCCTACGCAATCTTTCATGATCGATTGGATGGCTTTTTTACCGGGTTCACTTTGCTTAAAAGCTTCGACGCTGATGCCGGTGTTGGAGCCGGCCAAGCCCATCTTCACGGTGTAATCGGCGAGCTGTTGGCAATCCGCTTCGGTGGCTTTGGGGCCGCATGCGGTCAGGGCTGCAGCGGCGACAAACAAGAATGCAAGGCGCATGGTCATTCTTTCGGGGGCAGGCTTCTGGGAAAAATCCCACTGCGCTCGTTAATGCTGTGATTCACAGGCCCGCACAGCTTCCGCCGATTGGGCATCCTGAAAACATTTGATTTGGGCGTCGCTCATCTTCAGGCAGGCTTCGAGCTTCTTCTGGCGCACCACTACGGGATTGGGGGCCTTGGCGGCCTTCTTCTTTTTTGCGGCCTTGCCCGTCGCTGCAGGCTCAGGCTCCGGGGCGGGGAAGGCCATCATCTGCTTTACGGCGCTTTCGCATTCGATCTTCTTGTCGCAAAGCAGGACGTCCTTCTCGGATTTGGCCGCCACCAGGCATTGCGCGTAGGCGAAAGGAAACGCCTTACATTCTTCCATCGCATCGCTGTAGTCGGGCATCGCGCGCGCGGCTTCCATCAGGGCCTTCAGATTTTCGGCGCCTGCGGCATCTTTGGCGAACTCCACCTTATACATGTTGTCGATCGCCGACTTGCAGAGCGCTTCAGGCGCGGTGGGCTCTTCAGCGTTTGCCGCATTCACCAGAGCGAGCGTGGCCAAAAGGATCGATGCAATTTTCACTTTGCGCACCCCATCTGCCGCATCGGTTGAGCGATTTGCCCTTCAGTTGCGATTACTTGGCTTCGGCTTCCTTGTCGCATTTGGCGACGTCGTCCGCGTTCTTGGCGCCGATGACGCATTTGGCGAGTTCGGGCGTGAAGTCCTTGGCGCAGCTTTGAAGCGCTTCCTGGTATTCTTCGGTGCCCCGGGCCGTGACCATGTATTCGTCGATCTTGCTGGCGGAATCGGGATCTTTGGCGAACTCGATCTTAAACAGGTTTTCGATCGCCGCTTTGCAGTCCGCCTCGGAGGGTTGAGCGGCTGCGGGCTTGGCGTCGGCGGCGGCAGCGGGTGCAGCTGCGGGGGCGGCCGGCTGAGCGGCTTCGGGCTTCGCTTCGGGCGCCTTGGGGGTTTCTTCGGCCTGGGCCGCAGATGCGGCAAGGATCAACGCTGCAAAGGGAATCAAACGCATGGCACACCTCATGGTAGACAATGAAAAAAGCAACTCCACAAAAACGAGAGCTGATCTGCCACCGATTTTGGCGAGCTGCAAGGATTATCTCTTTTGCAACCGCCGCTTGAGAGACTGAAGGGCGGCTCGGTCGATCGGTTGCTCTTCAAATCGCGACGCTTCATAAAATGCGGCAATCTCGCAGGCCAAGTCAAATGAGGGCGCATTCCGGGCCTTCAGGAGTTCTGAAAACTGGCGCGCAGTCATCGTTTTGGGCTTGCAAAACCCCTGCTTTTCATAAAACCGAAGGAGCATTTCGTAGAGCTCGGACGCGGGGTGAAGCTCGGTGGTTGCGCGTTTCTTCCTGCGGTAGAGCCAGAAGAAGACTGCAGCAAGCAGGCCTGTAACCCCCAGAATCAGGGCAGGGACCTTTAGATGTCGGATCTTTGAGGCATTTTCTTGAGTCTCATCGCCGGATCCGAAGGCGCCTTTAAACCAGAGCGAGATCTGACGGAGGGCAGCGAGCTGTTCGGCCAGATCATATTCGATGATCGTCTGCATCCACCAGAGCTGCAGGTTGTCGATCCATTGGGCCAGAAAGCCGAAGTTTGCGGTCGCGGCTTCCCTTGGGGAAGAAGGCGTGGTGTCGTAGAGGATCCAGTCTTCGCCGTTCCAGACTTCAACCCAGGCATGCGCGTCGCCTTGTCGAACGGCCAGGTAGTCTCCAAGTTCATTCCATTGTCCCCCTAAGAACCCGTTGACCACCCGCGCAGGGATCCCCTGGGTTCTGAGGAGCAGGGCAGAAGCGGTCGCAAAATATTCGCAATGGCCTTTTCGATCCTCGAACAAAAAATGAACGATCGGATCGCCTTCAAAGGGTGCAATGTCGAGGCTGTATTGGTGATCCTTCTGGAGTCCGCGCTTCAGGCGGCTTAAGGCTTCATCCAGAGTCTCCGCATCCTGAACCCATGAGGCTGCGAGGGCCGGAATGCGCGCATCGAGCTCGGGGAGCTGAAGGTAGGGCTGCAGCTTTGAGAGCGCATCCTGCTTCAGGCGTTCGAGAGGGATTGAAGAGGAAGAGCGATCTTCGGGGATGCTGACGGCGGTGTATTTAAAGGCGATCGCATGCTGCTGGGCGTAATGAACCGCGTTCAGAGGATCCTTTTGAATCTGCTGGCGGTTAAAGAAGTTGGATTCGAGCTGAAAGGCGTAGGGGGTTTCCAGAGCAAAGAGCACGTGAGCATCCATCGGTTCCAGGTAAATCTGGAGCGTGAGCGCGTTCTCAGGCAGGGAGTTTCCATCAAAGCAGCGCTGATCACGGGTCAGACAGCGTAAGACCTGCCAGGGGCTCCGCCGTTTGAGTGATCTCAATTTGTTTTGGGTGCGCGACCATTTCCGCCCGTCATAGTGATCGAAGGCAACCCCTCGCCAATAGAGCGGCTTATACGCGCTCAGATCCTTTGAGCTCTCAACCCGGAAGGCTACGGTGGGGTCATCTAAAATGCGCCCAAACTGCCCCAGGGCGAAGCTGTCAGAGAACCCAACACTTGAGACCGATGGTCGCGACTTCTGGGCAAAGAGTCCGAAGCCGATACGCGGGAACAAAAAGAAAGAGCCAAGCGTCGCTAAAGCGATCACCAAAGCACAAATGCCGGTCGTAAACAGGAACCGAAGGTTGATGAGCCCAGGAACGTTTAACCCGGAAGCCGATCTTACAGCGTGTTCTTCTTCATCCGGTGGATAGCGAAGACGATCAGAATCTTCAACCTCAAGCCTCAGGTGCGCAAGAATCAGGCTCCAAACAGCAAAGAGGATGTAAAACGCAAACCAAAGGCCAAAACTTAAGCTGTTATGCATCGCGCTGGCTGCAAGGCAGATCAGGAACGAAAACAGCTGAAGCTCCGCCGTGTGTCGAGCATGCTGTCTCTCAAACAATCGGATCACGGTGAGTGAGAGCACGAAGCCGCTCATTGCGACTGCTAACGCCATATCGGTTGCAAAAGCGCAGAAGCCAAAGAACGCCGCCAGCGTAATCAGGAGCACTGCATTGAAGGCTTTGGAGATCGGACGTCGGATCGGGAATAAAAAGCCAGCGATCATGAGTGCTGGGGCTGGCCATACGATCCACGCGGGCAACTCTCCTGTAGAGGCGAGCGCTAAGAAAGCGGATCCCAGGAGGCCCGCAAGAGCAAACTCATGTACGCGGATGAACCTCATGGCGCCTTGTCCCAGGTGATCGGACCTGATGCAAGGGACTCAAGATGGGGCAGACTCAACCCGATGGCCGGCGGTCCGCTGTACGTCCAGCTCGATCCTTCAGTAAAAGAGAGCAGGGCGAGCCGGCTCAAAACAAGCTCTAAACCCGCACCCTCTGGCTCAACGACGCACGAGAACTGAGAGCAGGTAACGGTGACCCGGGCTTGCTTGCAAAGGAGGGCGCAGAGTGAAGCGCAACGATCGATCAGGCGATCTTCCGCTTCCAGATCTTCAGTCTGCCGACGGTCGTTCAGCACCAGCGCATAGGCCGGCGAAGAAGGCCGCTCGTTTTCCCGCACGCACAGGATCCCTTGTCTTGCAAACTGTTTCCAATGGATCGCTTTTAAGGGATCGCCGGGTAAATAATCGCGGAGTGAATAAAAATCGCCCTCAGGCCCCATCTGATGAACCGAGGCCTGCCCAAAGAGATCCGGTCGCCCGGCAATGGGAAGCTCTGACGGCTCGACGCGCGGATAAACCAGAATCTCTTCTTCAATGGGACGCCGGATCAGCTTCAAAAAAAACGAGAACGGAAACCTTGTGGAGAGCTCGATGGGCCCCAGGCGGTAAAGTCCCCGGTGTGGAGGCTCGAAGGCGTATTCGGAATGGGTCGAAGATTGAGCCGCAATCTTTAAAAAAGCGCAGCGCCGATCGAAAGTCAGATTGCGGGATGAGGTGAGATGGTCGCACAGTTGCACGCCATAGCTCGCGCCTTTTTTGGGATTTTGGATCTCGAGGGTGATGTAAGAAACCCGACCGGCATAAAACGCGTCGGGCTTTTTACGGGAGAGCGAGAGCTGGCGCAGGTTGCGTTCCGAAAGGAACCCGCTTGCGAGGATGAGAGAGAGGCAGAAGCCCAGCACCAGAAAGAGGAGATTCGCCCCGGTATTTAAAGCCGCGAAGCCCACCGCCAGGCTCAGACCCACCATGATCTTGCCGCGTCCCGTAAAGGAGAGGGCCTTCGATCGTGAGGGCTGACGACTTTTCTTCCAAAGCCAGCGGATGCAGAAGACAGCGGTGAAAAGGCATGCGCCCAGAAGCAGCCAAAAGCGTCCACGCCAGCGCAAATGATAGAACGCGAGGCATAAAAAAATCCCCGCGACGATCATCAGACCCAAACGGATGGGGTGAAATCGCAGCGAGGATTTCATGTTTGCGGGTCAAATCCCGCGATCGCGCATCTAAAGACTACCAGCTCGACTTGACGAGACCGGGGATATTGCCCTTCAGACCTTCTTCGCGGAGCTGAATACGGCAGAGATCGAACTTGCGGTAGTAACCGCGGGAACGACCGGTCAACGCGCAACGGTTGCGGATGCGGATCTTGGAAGCATCGCGGGGCATCTTGGCGATCTTGCGCTGGGCTTCCCATTTTTCTTCGAGGGTCGCGTTGGGATCCTTCATCACCTTGATCAACGCGGCGCGGCGTTCAGCGAACTTCGCCACCAACATCTTGCGGCGATTGTTCTTTTCAATCATGCAGGTCTTGGCCATCTTGCACTCCCAGTGGCCCTTCTGCCGGGCCGTTTCAACAATAGGCGCGGTATGTTGCCAAACTCTGGCTCAAAAGGCAACTCTATTTTGCAGCCTCCGCGCTTTTCAAATGGGCGATTGAGCGCCGTCGCGTTTTTTTTGCAGGATTTGATGATCACTTGTGAGAAAACCATGGTATCGTGACGGGGTTTTTGGCGAGGCGGGTGCGTTTGCCCCGATTGTCTTTGAGTTTGAATGCGTTGGAGTGAGACCATGCGTGCGTCGCTGGCTGGGATTTTTGCTTTTTTGGCGGGTTTGCAGAGCGCTTTGGCGGTGGATGTGGAATGTGAGAGCGCGTCTGAGGGGATGTACTGCACGTTTACAGGCGAATCTTTGGAGCGCTCGCGTTTCGAGATCAGCCGGGAGTCCGATGTGCTGCTGCTGCATCTCAAGGATGCCCAGGTGAAAAAGAATCATTGGGTCACAGTCGAAGCACCGGGCATCAAGCGCGTTTTTTGGATGGCGTCCAAAAAAGCGTGGCGGGACGGCGTGTTGCGCGTGCGTTACACCGAAAAGCTGACCGAAGCGCTGATTGATGGCGTCAAATTTGAGCCTCAGGCGGAAGGAATGCGCGTCTGGATACCGACGGTCGAAGGCGCCTCCGCTCAGAATCCGGTCGCTGTCGCAGCTCAGGCCCCTGCCGCCGTTGAGAACAATGTGCCGAGCGTTGGCAGCGAGAAGCCTTCCGCGCCGGAAGCTGCCGATGTAGCTGTACAAAATGTACCTGACGCACCGAAACCCGGCGATGTAGCCGTAAAAGATGCGCCTGACGCACCGAAACCCGGCGATGTGGCCGTAAAAGATGCGCCTGAAGTACCGAAACCCGCCGATGTAGAAGGCAAAGATGCGCCTGATGCACCGAAACCCGCCGATGCAGAAGGTAAAGATGCACCTGACGCGCCGAAGCCCTCGCCTGCAGCTGCAGATGATCAGCAAAATGCCCAGAATCCGCCTGTTGTAGCCCCTCGGGAACAGAAATCTGCGGGATCTTCGGAAGGAATGAGCTCTGCATTGAAGAAGGGAATCGCTGGGGGACTCGCGGGAGTAGGCTTCATTTGCCTGTTGCTGGCGCTCTGGCTGTTCCATCGCAAATCAGCGACGTCTCCCGTGCAGGGCATGTGGAAGATCAGCGAACAAGGCGTGATTTCGGTGCTGAAGATGAAAGATCAGATGTCGCTGCTGTATACCGACGACGAGCGGCAGGAATTGTTGGTTGAAAGCGACGACACCGAGGTTTTGCATCAGGAATTGAACCTGCAACAAGTGGAGCAGGCCAAGCGCGCATGGGAGCAGTTGCAGAAGGCAGTCAGCTTAGGCGAGCCGATGCAGCATCGATTGTCGGAGAAGGCGCTGTGGCAGATGGCCGCGTGGCTGTGGCAGATGGCTGAAGACGAGGGTTAAGGCAGCGGAACCGACGTGATGTAGTCGTTCTCTTCGTACATGCCGTGGCATTGGGTGCAGAGATTCTCTGCATCTTCTCCGCTCATTTTTGTATAACCTTCAGCATCATAGGCCGCAAAGAACCATCCGCTCGGACGCTTCTCCATGACAGCCGTCTGATTGAGCTTGCCCTCCAGGTAACCATCGATCACGAAGATACTTCCCGCAGGCCATTTGGTGAACCCAGAGGTTTGTAGGGCATCAGAGACGACATCGTTGTAGTAAATGATGCCTTGATCGCCGTGATTGGAGTTCTTCGAAAGCGCAGTCAGCTTGTTGTATTTGGCCGGTCGCGACCAGTTTTTTTGATAATTGGCGGCTTGTAGCTCCTCGTAAAGGGCGGTGGCGTCGTAATCTTCATCTCCACAGGCGCTCAAAAGCGCGCCGGCGAGAGCCATTGTGGCAAGGGTTCGAATCACGGCTTCTCCTTTTTAAAAAGTTGGCGCCTCAGCTGAAACTTGCGGTCTGACGATTGTAAAAGCGACCGTATTCATTCTGCAATAGGGCGTTTACAAAAGGAATTTCGGGCATGTTGTTTGGCGTGGGCTTTGGCGAAGTTTTGGTCATCGTGCTGGTGCTGCTTTTGGTGGTGGGTCCCAGGCGACTGCCCGCATTGGCACAGAAAGCGGGGCGTTCGCTGCGCGCGATCAAGAAGACGGCGCATGCATTTCAGTCGGCTCTGCAACTCGAAGAGATTCAGGATTTGGAGCATCAGCTTCAGGATCCGTGGCAACCGACGCCTCCCAATGCACAAACCCAGGTGATCTCAGAGATTGCCCCCGAGGCGACTTTAAATCAAGGGCTGACCCCAAAAGAAACGCTCGATGTGGGCTTAAAAGACGCGCTGCCTTCGGTCGAAAACCCTCAGCCCGGGGCGCAAACAGAGGTTCTTCCGCCCGAGAACCCGCAACATGGGCTGCAAACAGAAGCGCTCCCGCCCGAGAACCCGCAATCTGCACCGCAAACAGAAGATCTCCCGCCCGAAAAGCCGCAATCTGCACCGCAAACGGCGCTTCCTCCGTTTGAAAAACCGGCATCTGCAGTGAACAACGCGGGGATTCCGCAGGGATCCGTCGAAGGAGATCGCGATGCAGAGTAAAGACGGGCTCGATACCACCGAAGCGCCGCTGATGACGCATCTTGAAGAGTTGCGATCGCGGCTTTGGCGTGCGGTGCTCGCGGTTTTACTGGCGGGGATTTGTTGTTACGGGGTACATGACGCGCTTTTCAACTTTTTAACGCGGCCGTTGTTCTACGCGCTCAAGTCTCTGGCGTTTGAACCGACGATTTCATTCCGCACGATGTCGGGTGCGTTTCTCTTTCACTTTAAGACCGCTGCATTTTGCGGTTTGTTTGTGGCGTCCCCCGTATTGTTCTATCAACTTTGGCGTTTTGTGGCGCCGGGACTCTATTTGCAGGAGCGCAAAGCGCTTGTTCTGATGAGCGCAGCCTCGACTGCATGCTTCATTGGTGGTGCGGCGTTTGCCTACTTTGAAGTGTTGCCCGACGTTTACCGGTTTCTGCTGGGATACGCCATCGTCGATGGCCCCTCAATGCAGCTTCGCCCCGACATCAACATCGAAGAATACCTGGGATTTACGTTAAAACTGTTGTGCGCCTTTGCGGCTGCATTTGAAATGCCGGTGCTCGTGTCGTTGCTCGCGTATTGTGGGCTGTGTACGCACCGGGTTCTGCTCAAATATTGGCGTTATGCGGCGGTGCTGTGCTTTGTGCTCGGGGCATTCCTGACGCCGCCCGACATCATCAGCCAGTTGATGCTCGCATTACCGATGGTTGCGCTCTACTTTATCAGTATCGGGCTGGCGTATTTATTGACGAGGCGCCGCGAGGGCCAAAAGGAAACTTCAGAATGCGCAAAGTAATCGAACTTTCGCTGTCTCCGGACGATGCAGCAGGCGATGCATTAAAACAATCTGCGGCTCGCGCGCTGGGCATCGAGCAAAATCGCCTGACAGGGTGCTCTATCCAGAAGCGATCCATCGATGCGAGGCATGGCAAGGTCACTTTGCATTTTGAATTAAGGGTCGCTGTAGATGAACCATTGGAGGATCCGCCGCTGAAAATGCCCGATCCGCAGGTGATACCGGGGGAGCCCCAGGTGATCATCGTCGGTGCAGGCCCAGCCGGGCTTTATGCCGCATGGATTCTGGCGCAATCGGGCGTCAAATCGGTGATCCTCGAGCGGGGACCTGACGTTCGCGGCCGACGACATGCGGTTGCGCTGCTGAACCGCGAGGGTTTGCTCGATCCAGAGAGCAATTACTGCTTTGGAGAAGGGGGCGCGGGCACGTTCTCGGACGGTAAGCTTTACACGCGATCGAACAAGAGGGGTGAAATCGCGCCTTTCTTTGAGCTCTTAGTGGCGTGTGGGGCTGATCCTTCCATTTTATTCGACGCGCGACCCCATTTGGGCACCGACAGATTGCCTCAGATCATTGGAAACTGGCGATCGAGGCTTGCAGATTATGGGGTTCAGGTTCGATTTTCGTGCAAGGTGGCCGATTTCATCAGGTCGGGCGATCGCGTAACGGGCGTGAGGCTTGAAGACGGCGAGAAGATTGCCGGAAAAGCGGTGATTTTGGCCACAGGTCACTCGGCTCCGGATGTTTACCAGCTTTTGCAGGCCAGCGGCGCCATTTTGCAGGCGAAACCCTTCGCGTTTGGCGTGCGGCTGGAGCATCCCCAGGCGTTCATCGACCAGATGCAGTACGGCAAATATGCGGGTTACCCCGCATTAGGGGCAGCGAGCTACAACATCAAGCATACTTTTGACGACGGCATCGGCGTGTTCAGCTTCTGCATGTGTCCCGGCGGCACGATCGTGCCATCGACCAGCGGAGAAGGGCAGTTGGTGGTCAACGGAATGAGCGCTGCACGCCGGGGATCGCCTTATGCGAACTCGGGATTCGTGGTGACCGTCTCAAACGAGGGCTTTTCGGACGCGATGTCCGCCCTTGTATGGCAACAAAAGCTCGAGCAAAAAGCGTACAAGTTCGGAGGTGGAGCCTACAAAGCCCCTGCCCAGCGGCTAACCGACTTTTGCAGGGGTAAAGCGTCCACTTCGCTGCCCCGATGTAGTTATCCGCCTGGGGTCACGCCGAGTAATCTCCAGTCGTTATTGCCCAAATCGATCTACAAGCCCATGGTTCAGGCGTTAAAGATCTTCGATGCGCGCATGAAGGGCTTTGTTTCAGATGACGCCGTCGCTGTAGGCGTAGAATCCCGAAGCAGCTCGCCCGTAAGGGTCCTGCGCGATCCCGAAACCGGCGAATCGCCCTCGTTAAAAGGCCTCTTCCCCTGCGGTGAGGGATCGGGTTACGCCGGCGGCATCACGAGCGCGGCCCTCGATGGCGCCTTTGCGGCGAAAAAAGTCCTCATCGCTCTGGGATGTGCCGGTGATTCTCTGGTGGAAAGCGGCAATTGATCGAGAGAATGCGGGATCCTCGGAGAGAAAACCCTCGTTCCGGAGCATCAGGATCTGATCTTCTACTGGAAAAGTGGTCTTTTGGGCTGACAACGGCGATTTTCTTCTGGTTAAACCTCTGGATGCCCCAATGGATCAGGCTTTTCAGCCCCGATTTTGATCGCCTTCGTTAAAGAACGCCGCTTTTCCTTTTGGAACCCCTGAAGGTTCAGCCCTCAATCACCGTTCTCCCCACCGAAATCCGGCCTCGTCGGCCAACGATCACCCTTTGATCAACCGGAATCCGCAAGATTCATCCCCAAAACGCAGATCTTCCGTAAAGAAAACGTTCATTTTCGTCTTAAACCTGCATTTTCTGTTTGCAGAACCCACAATTTGCGCTATCTTTAAAACGGTTTTGAGACGTAAACCGGCAAAGAAAGGGTTAACGCATGCCGACTATTCCAGAACTAGGGTTTCAGCGCATCACCAACGAGTCTTTGAACGGCTTCATGGCGCTGATCGTCGCGATCCTTTTAAAGGATCCCAGCATCGAAGCGGAATCTGCAGCCAAACTTCAGGCGGCTCAGCAGGCCTTTCAGACGGCGATCCGCAAAAAGAACCATTTAATGAGCGAAAACCTGGGCGAGATCGATCACAACGTCGATCAAACCTGGCGAGGAACCAGAAATCACCTGAAGGCCAACATCAATAATCCCGACGAAGAGATCCGCACCGCTGCGCAGGAAGTTTTCGCCGTGTTTTCCGACCTTCCTGATCCTACAAAGCGCCCTCAAGCCGAGGAATACGGTGCTTTGAAGGCGCTGATCGAGAAACTCGAGGCGTTCGGTGAAGAAAAACTCCGCAAAGCGCTCGTTCTCTCGTGGGTGAAGGGCCTTCGTGAGGGTGTAGAAGCCTTTATGCGCCTGAAAGCCCAGAAGACTGAGCATAAATCCGACCAGGTCCTGGGCGAAACCAAGCAACTGCGCAAGTCATTGATCGATACCTACAACTACATCATCGAACGTCTGAACTCCGTCATGTTCCTCTTCCCCGATGAACCCCATCAACGCCTCTGCGACCTCATCATCCAGGCGATCAATGATCAGCGTCTGAGCGCAAAGATGGGAAAGCGTAAGGGTGAGAAGGGAGATGAAGAGGCAATGGAGGATTGATTGCCGGTGTAACGGCGATGGCGTGCGATAAGGCGGGTTTGTTCTGCGGAAGACGCCCGATTTGCGCTGCTGTCGATAAAATAAAACCGCAAGATCCTCCGTTCTTTGCCCTCCGTTGAGTTTTTCTCTGCTGAAATCGCCTCTCCTGGGGTACATCACCCCCTTTTCAAAACCAAAACTCCACCATTGCACCGTGCATTTTGGTAAAAGCCAGAATTTAGATGAGCTTTTGAACCCTCTCCAGGCGATCTCCGCACGTACATTGCGCCTTAAAGGCCTCCGCCATCTCTAAAGCCTGCGGAACATCTTCCTTTTTCATGCGCTCATTCTCATTAAGCGAAATAAGGATCCCAAATTGTGCATTCAACTGGTGATAGAGCGGATAGAGCAGATCAAACTGACGGTAAGGAAGCGAGAATTCCCTGATGCGAGGCGAGGGGGTATCGATGTAATCCAGGGTTTCCATCTCCAAAACCCCCCTCATCATCCAATGGCACATGAAAAAACGCCCCGATCTCTTCAATTTTCATCCTGCATCTCATCTTTTCTTTTGAAGAAATCTCTGCTTTCAGGGATCGTATAAGGAAATTCTGGTGTGATCCTGTAACCGACGCCCGCCTCTGATAGAATTCCCGCCGTCTTTCTCGTCTCGCGCGCGTTCATTGGGGGAAATTCATATCCTTTTTCTAAGATGGCACGCGCCTCTATAAAGTTGCATGCGCATATACCTGAGATTGCCCTGATTGCATCGAGGTTTTTCGATGGGGAAGGCGCAATTTTGAGGGTATATTGCGAAGTATCAGAGTCGATCGCTTCCATTTGCGTGGTCACCCAGCCATATCCACAGCGAGGACAAGTCATCCCCACCGTATAACCCTGTTTTAAAGGGCGTATTTCTGTCCCACATTTATCACAGGGGATGGTTTTTATCATCGATGAGACTCCTTTTTGGCGTGAATGTTGAGAGAATAGGGTGGAAAAGATTCATTTTCAATCGATGCTTCCAGTTTTCTTCTGGAGATTGTTTACGGGGAGAGAGGAATCCAATGGTTTGCGGGGATACATGAATCATTGGCAGCCGTAAATTTCAGGTCTTGGTGGGGGGATAAACGTTTCGAGGGTTGATTTTGATTTCCACGTTTATGGAATTGCAGGGGGTTAAGGGAAACCCGCTTGCGGGCGGGTTTCCCTTAACCCCCTGCACCCCTTATCCTTTCCCGGCCGCCTGGGGGCTCTTGTGGAGGGCTGATGATTGGAAGATCGGATGTCGCCCCCAGACCCGAGGACGATCATTTTGAAAAGCGGCGTTTCGGATCGGAGATCTCTTATGGGCCCAGGTCCTTCCTCGCTGCGCTCGGTCGGAGGGCTGGGCCCCTATGGAAGATCTGAGTGGTTGGGAGTGGGTATACTGGGGTACCTGAGGCATCCCGGGATTTTGGGGGCGGGAATGCGGGGCTGCAGGAAGTCTTCTGAAAACTCGGGAGCGGTGCTGCGTGGTTGCCTGGGGCATCCCCAAAATGCAGGATCATGGATGCGGGGCTGTAAATCTGATCTGCGCTATTCGGGATCGAGTTTGCAGACCTGCAAGATGAATCCTGAAAATTCGGGACGCGATTTGCAGACTTATAAGATGAATCCTGAAAATTCGGGACGCGTTGTGCATGTATGAAAGATAAATCCCGGCTCGGTGAAATGCGCCATGTAACCCTGCAAATCAATTCCCGAAATTTCAGATCGCGCCATGCACGTCTGCAAACCGCCTCCCGAAAACTTAGATCGCTTCCTGCAAGCCTGCAAACCGCCCTCCGACGCCCGGGCTTTGGGCGTCTACATCTGCTCCTCCAGTCGCATCGCGAGGTTTTTCGCCTCGTAGATGCGCTTTCCGTCTACGTAGAGGGCGCCGTCGGCATGTGCGGTTGTGCTGTGCGCATCCCGCTCGATCGCAGTGAGCTCCAGAACGGTGCAAATCACCTTGTTTTCGGGGATCACCTGGCCCCGGTATTTCCATGTGAGCGTTTCACCCAGCGCGATCGGCTCAAACCGGGGTGCATGGAGCTCCGCATCGAGCTGCATCTCGAGCATGCAGAACTGCAAAAGCTGGAGCAGCGCTTCCAAACCGAGCGATCCGGGCTGCACGGGATCCTGGAAGAAATGCGCTTTGAAAAACCATTCCTGCGGGTTGACATCCTTCTCGCCGCGGGCCGCACCTAAAGCCTGCTTTCCGCCTTTCGGCCAGTAGCCGGTGATGCGATCGAGCATGCAGAGCATGGGGCGCGGGAGGCGGGCGGAGGATTCAAAATAGCGGGGGGGACGCGGGCGGAGATCGATCGCGAAATCAGATTTGCATTCCAAAAATGCGCGATCCTCAGGTGAGCAGGGCAGGCCTGGCTGGTTCTGGAACGCCTCGTCGGGGAAGAAACCGAAGACTGTATTGAAGCTGTAGATCGGTCGGGATCCCTGCGACAGCACCACATCGAAGCCTTCGATGATCATGTCTCCGGATTTGGCAATCTTCGTGAGCGTCACGTCGGTGCGCAAAGTTCCCCCGTCGGGGTGAATTTCGGAGAGCACGGCGCCGGATCCGTCCAGGTTGCGGAACGCGAGGGGTTTCGGCTGGCCCAAAGCCGATCCGACATAGCTCGCGAGCCATCCGCAAGGTTGCAAAGCGACCTCGAGGAACACACAGAAGGGCATCACCGGCGCGCCATTTTCTTTGAAATACCACGCATCGGGTGGCACGTCATAGGACCCGAGAGCGAGCATTTGGTATCGCGACGTTTAGGATCGGAGATTTTGCATAGGCCCAGGTCCTCCTTCGCTGCACTTAGTCGGATGGTTGGGACCCTATAGTGAATAAAGGTAGATCTAATAGGTTTTTCATGGTTGATGTTTTTCGTTTTCCGTTCTGAATGGACGCATTTTCATGTTGCCGCGTGACCCAATTGTCGTAATGCTTAAATTGAGCTGATTGCTTGTATGGGCCAAAGATGGAATCAGGCATCGAGCCATAAACGAGAACGACGGCTGGTTCCAAGGTTTCCATCATTGCTTCGACATCTGCCGACAAATGATACGAGTTATCGTTACCTTGTATACATCCATAGGTGCCAATCGCTACAATGCTGTGTTTTTGCACACCTAAAAAAGCAATTTTCTCAGGAAAATACTTTGTAGTGTAGGTGTATTCATTTCCCCAGCGAATCTGTGGGACAACATAGATACCCTGACGTTGGTAATAGCTGCCGATTGCCCGATTACGATAAAGGTTCGTCAGTTGTACAGCTAACGGAGCATCTCGATATAAGGAACAGTCTGGGCTGATCAACATTCGGAATCGACTGAAATCTTGAATAAACGCTTTGGGATCCCTCAAGACTTCAGCGAACAGAATGTCATTCTCGTGAAAACCGATTGCATCATCAGAACCTACTACGCGTTCTCGTTGAGAAAAAGGTGTAATTTCTTTAGGAATCACGATCTGTCCTGGGGTTTTGATGATGGGGATACCCAGAGGTAAGGCGAACTCTGCGCCATTCACCAATTCTGGATTGCAACCATCGTCAATTATCGCTTTATAATGGGGCATCAGCAGCTCCTTGATTAAGGCTATTGAGCTTCGTATTTGATGCGAAGTCGGTGAACGTTCGCTTGGTTTGTAATAAGTTAGTAGAAGGGGACAGAAACATGAAAGAAAAGGCCTATTCATTATAGAGGATGGCATGCATCATTGCTGTATGCTTTTTCTCATCACATGATTCCTTTCTCGTTCGATTGTGCCGAACCTGGTGATTTTTCCATAGTCCTATTTTCGGGGAATGGGGTATGGTTCGGTCATAAATACCAAATTTAAAAATTTTGTTTTGTGATTAATAAATGGGCTTATGATCGCAAAATGCTGCGATGGGAAGATTGTGGTAATTGACTTCAAAGCAACTACCTGTTTCTTCGTTTTTAAACGCAATGCCATAGAATTCTTCATAGTTAGGATCTTCAAGTTCTAAACCGTTATCTGTTTCATAATCAGTAACAAAAGATGCAATGATGTTTTGTCCTGAAGCATCGATAAATTTATA
>JAEEGL012124346.1_pt1 | contig 16153 bp, 3 predicted proteins | sample 9134231 | NCBI WGS metagenome assembly JAEEGL01 (sample SAMN16246548, study PRJNA631951) | gut metagenome | biome: gut microbiome; feature: rumen; material: fiber-attached | host: Bos | place: Iran: Karaj | collected 2018-10
CCTTTTTTTAATTTTGCAATGTTAATAACAATGAATACAAAGAATAACATAATAAAAATATCATTATTAAATTATTTAATCCAATCATTTATTCTTTCAATAGAAAGTAATGTAGTAAAAGGATTATTAAATTTTATTCAAAATATTACAATAGAATTAAATACAATAATAACAAACATAAATCCAATATTTTACAACAAAAAAAATGAAGGTATACTTAATTTAACAAATAAAGAAGAAGATATAATAATAAAAGAAAGTTATTTTATGCCAGAATGGATAACAAAAACGAATATAAATACAATTCAAGAGAAGGAAAAATTAGTATATATATCTCAAATAAATTTATCTCCTTTATTATTTTCTTTAACATTTCAAAATTTAACAAAAGATAAAATATTTTCAAGTCTTTTAACATCATCAACATCAAATTCAGAAATACTTCCTTCATTATTAAACACAGTATCAAATATAGAAAGAGTAAAAATTCATTTAAATGGATGTATAATAAATAATTTTACAGGTAATATTCAAAATTTAACAACAGCAATAATAAATATATACCGTCAGAATTTTATGAGAAAAATATTAAAATTAGTATCATCAATAGATATAATAGGAGATCCTTTAAATTTATTTTCATCATTAAGTCATGGAGTGAAAGATTTATTTGTAAAACCTGCAAAAGGAATAATGAAAGGACCATTACAAGGAGCAATAGGATTATTTGATGGAACATTAAGTTTAGCAAAAAATACAGTTTCTGGAACTTTAAGTTCAACAAGTAAAATAACATCTGGAATAAGTAAATCTTTTTTATTATTAAGTAGAGATACTAAATATATAAATGAAATAGAAAGAAAAAAAATTACTCAAAAACCAAAAAATATTATTCAAGGTATTGGATATGGATTCTCTAATTTTTCTATTGGAGTTTTTCATGGAGTAACTGATGTAATTAGAAAACCAATTGAAGGAGCAAAAAAAGAAAATTTGAAAGGATTTTCTAAAGGAATCATCAAAGGTTTAGGAGGAGTTGTTTTAAAACCTATTTCTGGAGTCTTTGATTTAGTTAGTAAAACTACTGAAGGAATTAAAAATAATCTTAATAGAGATTTTAATTATTCTTTTTTACCTAAAAGAAGTTTCTCAAGAGCTTTTTATGGTAAATATAAAATCATTAAATCCTTTAATTTAAAACAAAGTGAAGTTGTTTATTTTGTCATTAGAAAAATTAATGTTTTAAAAATTGATAATTGTTTCATTTTCAATGATTGTGAATTTTATTCTAATTTTTCTAAAGATGATTTTTTAATTGTTTTTTCTTTAAAAGGTTTTTTCATTGTTAATTTAGTTAAAAAAGAATTGAAGTTTTATTTAGAATATAAAAATATTAAAGATGTTTCTCTTGATGAATGTGATGAAGGGTTTAAAATTAATTTTAGTTTAAATAAAAAAAATATTATGAAAGGAGGAATTTTTATTGATGTTTATAATGAAAATGGAGAATCTGAAAAAAGAATTTTTACTAAAATAAGAGAATTTTTTAATAATTATAAAAATGAAGAAATATAATATATAAATTAAATTTAAAAAAATTAAAATAATATTTAAAGTCATATTTTCATAAACAATATAAAATATATTTATTTAAAAAAGAAATAATCTCTTCATATAATGAGTCCAATCTATATTCTCTTTAAATTGAATAACACTAATAATAAGAATATTAATTGGAGCTAAAATAATCCATTCAATTAAAAGAGAATAAATAGAACCAAGAATCCAATTTATTTGAGTTTGTTTATAAAACATACAAAAAGAAACAACATAATAAAATAAACCTAAACTTATAATTAGCATTAATATTAAAGCAATTAATCTTTTTCCTAAAAATTTCATATGAAATTTATGAATGTTATCTTCTCTTATCTTTTCTTCTAAATTTAAATATGATTTTAATTTATCATTCTTTTCAACTGATATAATGATAATTAATTTCATTATAAAATTAAAAATAATTGAAGCTCCAATTGATATTAGAATTTTAATATATTCTTTAATAATTGGATAATATATTTTATTTCTATCATTATTAAATATTCTTTTTTCAATTAAAAATTCAGGATAAAAAATTGCATTTGCACCAAAAACAATAAAAATATTAAAAACAAATAAAGAAATATTCAAATAAAAAGGATTTAAATTTGAAACAGTAAAAACATTAAATAAAGGATATAATTCAAATAAATTATTATATAAAATTTTACAGAAAGAAAGTGATTCTCCCATATCAAAATCTAAATCTATTTTTTTCATATCATTTTCAACAGCAACATTTCTATATTTTTTAGATAAGAAAGAATAAATTAAACAAGAAATAATTGTAATTAATAATAAACCACCATAAATACAAAAACCAAAATTCTCCCAAAACTTATTAATAAAACTAAAATCAATTCCACATTTCAAAGGTAAATTATTGACTTTCTGAATATCAAAATCTAAAAATTGTTCAGATATAGAATAGGAATAATTAAATTCTACATTAAATTTACAAACCATTTTAACTTTAAGAGTATCTATATTTATACTATCATAAACACAATCTTTACTAATAAAAGTTTTATTTTCATAAATTTCCATTCTTCTAAATTTCTGAGTTAAATCAGAATCAAAATCTTCAGTAATATAACAAGTTTTTTGAACAACATTTTCATTAGGTTTATAAATATCAATATTTTTACTAATATAACTTTTATATTTTTCATAATTAATTTCATTAATATTTATTGGAAAATACACACTAATATTTTCATATTGACTTAAATCAATATTATTTCCATTTTCATAATTAAAAACAATAATATTACTTTTTTTAGTGTTGTTATTTGTTTCAATTAATAAATCATAAACATCATCAGGAAGAATAATCTTAATAAAAACAACTTTATCATCTTTTGGAAAAGCTGAAGGAAAATCAAAATAAATATCATTATTAAATTTTTTATTTAAAATATTATTAAATTTCATAAAACTTTCTTTATTATTAGTCCATTTATAATAATGTATCCCTCTTACCTCATTAGTATTAATAACAAAACTACTTTCATTAAATATATCATTCTTAATTTCTTCTAAAGTAATTTTCTTATAAATTTCTCCAGAATTATTTACCATATTTAAAAATTCTTCAATATCAAGATCATAATCATCTTCATCTAAAAATCTATCAATTCCCATTAAAAATCTTAATCTTTTAATTCTTCTAATTTTTAAAGTACTTCTAACTAAATTAGTAGCTAAATCAAATAAGAAAATAATATTAGAATTCATATCAATAATTCCATCCATCATTTTAGTTATAGTAGTTCCAACAGTATGAAATAAACTTTTAACAGCAACAGGTTTCATTTGTTGAACAACAACAGGTTGTTTAACTAATTCACTTATTTCTTTCACATTTTTCATTGCTTTCTCACTTTTCACATTAATTATTGGTTCATCATCATCATCATCATTCTTATTTGATTTTATTATTAAATCATCTTCTCCATCTCCAGCTTTTAAAGTACCATTATTATCAGTTAAATTATCCAATCCATAATCACTTAAAATATCATTTATTTTATTTGTTGAACATTTTTCTCCTTTTAATGAAGGAGGACATAAACATTGAGCTTCATTTTCTTTTACAAAACATGTTCCTATTAATGATGAATCTGTTTCTGACTGGTTTCCACATGTTATATTTTCACATAAATCTATTTTCTTTGATTCATCATTTACTTCCCATTTTATTGAAGTGTTTGTTATACATATTCCATCAGAGAGATATTGATTTTTTGATGAACATCGATAACATTTATTCGATTGTTTATTCTCTCTTCCGTAACCATTATTTGAATTACATGAATAAACACAACTCTTATTTTCTTCAAAAATAGATTTATTAACATTAAAATTACTAGGATCACAACTTAAATAACATTGTTTTTGTTCTTTAAATAAATAATAATTACCACAATCGCTAACACATTCATAAGAACCTTTAACTTTATAAGGACGAATATAGTTAATATCTTTACAAGTAACACATTTAATATCTGAAGAAGAAGAAATATTATATATATAATCTTCACCACAATTGCTTATATTAAATGTTGTATATTCATAATTACTATAATTTGATGGATCTCTTATTAATATTGGATGTGATCGTCTTATTTTTCCATGTGGAGTGTAATGATATATTAATGTATTGATATTTAAATTTAATTCAAATGAAGATGTTTTCATTATTGGAAATACTATAGTTGGATATTTTAATATAGTTTGGTTTTTTTCTATTCTTATTAAACCATTGTAATCTATATCATTTATTGAATATGTTTTCAATGACTCTCCAGATATTTTTGGTATGTTTTTTATATGATATTTTTCTGTATAAATAGAATTTAAATATATTAATATCGTTTGATTATCAAAATAATCAATGGTTATTGTTGCTGAAAGTAGATTTTCATCATTTAATTTTGGCTGTTCTTTTGAATGATCAATCCCTATTTTTAAATATGATTCAGGACAAAAATGAACTTTAAATATTAAATTATTATCACTTTTAATATCATTTATTATTTCACAGAAGTAAACTGAGTAATTATTCCTTATATTTAAATAATTATTATTCTTTGTTAAATCAATATAATTTTGAATATTTAAATTATTTGCCATTCCAATTAAGTGGAAATAATAAATAAAAAGAGTTTGATATCCTTTCATTTCAATATGATATTGTCCTGTTTCATTTATATTAATATATCCTGGAATAAAAGTTAAAGTATTATTATAAATATTAAATTGAAAATATTCAGTAATATCTATTTTACTACCATTATAATTTTGAATATCTTTAATTAAATAAACTTTATTAATTTGATTACGATGATATTTTCCATCAAAAGAAACATGAATATTAGATATATCAAAAGCACTTATATTAATATAAGGATAATGATCTTTAATATTAAAATTAGAATCATATATAATAATTTGAGGAGTTATAATATATTCTTCATCTTTATTCTTTAATTTAATTAAATAATTTCCTAATTCAATATCAGAAGGAAATATTAAATTTAAAGAACTTATTTCTCCACTTAAATTATCAATATTAATATTAACTTCATTTAGTGAATCAGTTTTAATTAATGTAATTGAATTAATATAAGAAGCATTTAAATTATTTGTAAGTTGAATTATTAAATTTTTATTTTCATTATTAATATCATATTTATAATCATTTTTAATGGGAATTGAATGTTTATATTCTTTAACATTTAAAAGTTCGTTTGCTGTAACTAATTGACCACATTGATGTATATATCCTAATTTATATAAACCTGCTTTTGTAATTTTTTCTGAAATTATACAACCAAAAACTTTTATATTATCAAATAATAAATCACATACAACATTGATTTTAGTATCATCATTAAAAATAATCATAATCATGTCATTTATTATTTCATCATCTTCTAAATCATCATAAAATTTAATAATAAAATTTTGATTTTGTATATTCGTATAAATTTCTCCGGTTCTATTAAATGATTTCCCATTTTTTATTATTATTTTATCATTATTAAGTTTAGTTCCATTAAATTCAATATAATATTCTCCTTCTTTTAAAGGAGAATTAATTTCAAATTTATAAACAAATAAACCTTCAATTTCTTCTACATTCTTATAATTAATTTCTGTGTCAATCTTTTCATCATTTATTTTATTATTTAATGAGATCTGATAATTTCCAAAATTTAAATTATTATCTTCATTATATAAGTTAAATATAATTTTATCTTCATTTGTACTTTGACATTTTTTTTCAAATCCATATTTAATTGTATATAAAACAACATTATCATAATAATTTACTAAATAATTCAACCCATATTCAATATTATTAACAAAACAAGAATTTTTATTTCCTGCGGAATGTTTAGTTTCTCCATTAATTAAATATATATTATCAATTTCACTCTCAACAGAAAAAGAAACATTATCTAAATCTTTATTTGAAAATAAATAATTTGTATTAATAGAATGAACTTTATCAAAAATATAAACTAATTTATTTGTTTCATCAATATCAATAGTAAGACCATTATATAAAGTAAAAGATTTTAAATAAATTTCTTTAATATGTTTATTAGCAGGAACTTCAATAGAAGCACTATAACTATCATAAATAATATTTTCACCATCAAAAATAATATCTTCTTTTTTACCTTCTTTATCTCCAATAATCATTGTGAAAACATTTATTCCAATATAAATTTCATTTTTAATTTTAATAGTATATTTTGCTTGTCCATCATTAGTATCATTTAAGAGTACTTCATATAAAAATTCTTTTATTGTTGAAACTGAATCAATATAAATATTATCGTATGTAAGATTGTATTTTGATTTTGCTTCTGCCCCAATTACATATTTACAATTATAATTATTTGAATTTTCTAATGATGATGAACAATCATATCTTTCAGAATCATCTAATTTAAATTTATCATAATTTAATTGACAATGGGAAGAAAAGTTAAATTGAAGATAATTATTGTCATATATTAATGAATTTTTCTCATATATAAAATCTGTGAAAATGAAATTTTTTTGAAATAAAACATCTTCACCTAATTTATCTTTTCTAATAACTTGAATAATATAATTCTTATTTGAATATGATTCTTCCATTAAAGGAATATTATCATTTGAAAACTTTATTTTAGTTAAATTATTGATAGAAAGAAGACCATAATAAATTTCATCATCACTAACTCCATTAAAACTAGGATTTTCCAAAATGAAATTTTTAAAACAAAATTCAGGACTGGCACTTTGAGAAATAGAAGAAGAAATGGAACAATAATTAACTTGACAATCATTTAAATTTTCATTGAGGAAATCACTTTCTTGTACAAGATAAATATCTTTATCAATATGATATTCCTGAGAGAAATTAGAACCTTTATAATAAGAAAAATTAAAAATACCTTTATCATTTATTTCCAAAACAAAAGTATTAGTCCAAAATTGTGATAAATCATTAAAAGTAGAAACTTCACTTTTATTTATAGAATAATTCATTGAAAAAATATCATCATTAACTGATATAACAATATATGCATTTCCATTTTCACTTTTTGTATAAATTGAATGACTGAATAATATGTCTGATTCACTTCCTGTTTTTATCATTGTTTCTACAGTATAATTTATTGGATTTAATTGTCCTGATTCAAATATTTTAAAAGTGTATTTTCCTTCTTTATTTAAAGGAACTTTGTTTGTGGTATTTATTATTAAAATATTATTTAAATCATTATGTATTTTATATTCTAATTCAATATCATTATAAGTTACTTTAGATATTTGAGATAATAAAATATTATTTGTAAAAATAACTCCTATTCTAGTATTATTTTGATTTGAAACAAAAAGTTTTTGTTTTTTTTCATATAGAGATAATGTATCTACAAATAATAATGTTTCAGAACTACTATTTTCTAATTCATCATTTGCATTAAAAAGTTTAATATAATATTTTCCAGGAATTATTTTAGAAATAAAATCATAATTAATATTAAAAGTAATATTCCTTTCATTAATTGCAATAATATCAATATATTTCCCATTAGCAATTTTTTCAGTATTTTTATTAACTAAATAAATTTTACTAGGATTATTTTCAAATATTTTACTATAAGTTAATGTTATGGAAATATCTTTTTTTTCTTTAATATTAACAAAATCAGGAGAAATAGAAATTAATCTTTGAGAATCTTCATTCACAATAACAATATTACCAACTTCTTTTTCTTTTTTACATTGATCATAAGAAATAATTTTTGAAGGACCAATTTCAATATCACTTAAATTTCCAGTACAATAATAATAAGCTATTGTATTATTCATATATATGTCATTACAATCTTCAATTATAATTTTTTTATTTGAACCATCATTTAAATTTTGAGAATAAATATCAAGTGAATTGTTATAATTAAGACTAAATAAATGATTATATGTTGAAATGATTAATTTTATTCCTGAATTTGTTGTAAAAGTAGAATCATCAATTTCTATTTTTTGAAAAGGATGATAATAAATTTTTGTTAAATTTATAATTTGACTATTTTTATTTTCTTTAGTTATTATATAATTTGTTCCTATTGTTATATTTGAATTTGAAATACTATAAATTCCATTATTTTCCTTTATTAATAAAGTTTCATTTATATAAACATCAAAAGGTAAATTTCCAACATCGAGGGCATAATTAAAATTCTCACCTTCTATTAAACAATATTCTCCATTATAATCATAAATTATGTAAGTATAATTTGTTTCTGTTGAATCAAATTCATTATATGTTATTTTTATTTGAGTTGATTCACCAGGAAAAATAAAAGTACAATTTACTTCATTAGTAACATTTGAAAAATAACAAATTTCTCCTTTATCATAATTTAATATTTTCAATTCATCATTTATATAAATTCTTGACATTATTTTCCGTAAATCATCTTTGTATTTATCATCAAATGAAAAAGTAATATTTTCTTTTTCATTAGAAGATATTTGATAATTTTTATTTAATGAGAAATCAATTGGATTATCATATTCTAAAACTATGTCAACTTTTAATTCAATTTCATCACCAAAAGTATTATAACCATATATTGTAGATAATATATAAGTTGGTATTTCTAATTCATCATTATATTCAGGAAGAGTAAATTTAAGATAATCATTATTTTTATATATTATATTTTCATCATTATAAATGAATGTCTCATTTACATCATCTATATTTCTTATTATTTCAATTCTAAAAATATCAGGAAGATAATACATTGAAGAAGTGAAAATTACATTATTCTTTCCAGAAATGGGATAAATATTAAAAGCATTTAAATTATTAAATGATTCTAAACCATAAGCAAGGAAAAATTTTCCGAATTCTTCTCCATTATAATAAATATAATAATAACCAGGATAAGCTTCATTTGGCATAGTTATCCATAAAACATGATTTTCATTATCTAATTCTTGAAATTCTTCATCAACATTAAAAGCATTTCCATAAGAATCATAAATAGTTAAATCTGAAATTTTGGAAACAGCATTATAAACTTGAATAAACCCAGTATAATAATAAATACTATCAATTTCAAAATTAGAGAAACTAACTTTCTGAGCATATAAAACAGTATTAGAGTTTTTATCCTTAACACACAATAAATATTCTTTTCCTTTTTCAAGTAAATTCATTTTTTCTTTAGATAAATCATGATTACTAACACCTTTTTCATGAGTGAAATTAACAATTTTATTGTTAATATTATTAGTTTGGGCAATATAAACTTCAATATCCATTCTAAATCTTGGTATGACATCAAACCAAAAATCATTTGAAGATAAAATAAAATTTGGAGGTGGGAGAAGTAGAATAAAATCTAAAAAATCCTCAGCAACTATAACTTTAATATCTAATATTGAATATTTTGTTACATCTAAATCACCATTAAATTTATATGCAAATATATATGTTCCTGTTTCATTAGGAGGAATAAATTCATATATGTTGTTTGATATTTTTTTTAAAATATTATTTTCTTCATATTTTCTATTATTATTATCAATTTTATAATAAATTTTTTCTATTTTTGATGTTAAATCACCAGAAATTGTTATTTTTGGATATGATATATAATTATTATTTATTAAATAAAAATATGGATTAAGTAAAAGAAAATCTAAAGTTTCATTTTTTCTTTCAAATTCATATATTTTAGAACTTCCTTCTTGATTAAATAATTGTAATGAATAAGTTTTTCCAGGATGAGCAATAAAAGTTAAATATATTTTATTTTCATTATCAGAAAAAGTAAAATAATAATTCTCTTGAATAAGAATAGTATTTTGAAAAAAAACAACTGAATTTCCATCATTATCTTTAATAATAATTTTATCAATTGTATCTAAATAAAAATCATTCGATGTGATTGAAATATTATTAGTTCCAATTTTAGTTATTAAAGATGATATTTTAAACTCTGTAATATCAATAGGAGGATTTAGATAAGTATAACCTAAATAAGTTTCTTCATCATAAATATTATATTTATTTCTTTTCAATGTTTTTTCAGGTGTACAATATAATTTACCATTTCTAATTTGAGAATCACAATTTAATTTAATTTTATTTCCAGTGTTTATCCCAATATATAAATTAGTTAAAGCACATGATGTAGTTAAAATAATTCTTGTAGTTGAATTAGTATTTTTAGGTATTGAAACATCAGTAAATGTAACCCAATCTTTATATAAAACATTACCAGAATAAACGTTGATTTCACCAGTTCTTACATTACTATTATTAGAATATAATGTAAGAATTACAGAATTATAATTTTCTATCATTATTCCATCACTTTTAGAATAATATACATTATTAACAAAGGAATACATTTTATAATTAAAGAATGCTTTTTTCGTTCTATAAACACATCTATTTTGCATTCCAATAGATTCAAAAAAATCAGAAAGAAGATTTCTAACATAAAAAGTTCGACCAGTTTTATATTGTTTATCATGACTTAAATAAGAAAAAGTATAATTACCTTCATTATTAGTTATATAAAAATATCTTTTAGTTTTATCATTAAGTGTCTCAATTTCATATGGTTCTCTATCATTAATATATACTTTAATAGGAAAAGTTTGAAAAGGAGAATAATATTCCAAATAAAATTTAATATCTGTTTTACTTTTTGATAAAAGAAAATAATTACTAGAATAAGAAATTCGATCTGTTGGATTTTGATAATTATAAACATGAAAATCTAAAGCTTCTTCAATATTACATTTTGTTCTATAATATAATGATAAAGGATATTTTTTGATGTTTTTACAAATTAATATTGTTTTATTGTTATCTAAGAAACAATTTCCTGATTCATTTTTTGAATAATTTAAAGTAAAATATGTATCACTTGCTCCAATTACCATAGGTTTAGTAAATCTGATTTGAATTTCAGATGGATAATTGTTTAAATTTAAAATTCTTTGAATTAAATTTGGTACTATAACATTAGCATAATCTAAATTATATGTTCCAATAATTTCATCATCATAAAAAATTTCTACTTTCCCATTTTGAATAAGTTCATTTTTAGGAATAATAAAACTTTCAAAAGTATAATCAAAAGGATTTTGATTAATAATAGCTTTATCATTTTTAGGAATAAAAATATTATTATTATATTTAACAGTAATTACTTTATTTTTATCAATAGGATAATAAACATTAATAACAGCATCTTCTAAATTCCCACTATCATTAAAAATATTATTTTGACATTTATTAACAATTTCAACTTTAATAACTTTTAATTTACTTTGATAAGTATAACCACCTAATTGAGTATATAAATAACCAGGTTCAGGAATACTATAGTTTAAAAATGAAATAACTTTATAATCATTTTCACTTGAAGTACAATTGAAAGTAAAAGTTGCTTTACTCCCATCTTTTTTATCACAAAATTTATCTCCATATTCAAGATTTGAATTTGAAGAATTGAAAAATAATTTTGTTTGAAAATGAGTACTTGAAAAATCATCATTTTCAATTACTATAAAATCAGGATCAAAATATATATTTTCTAGTATTTCTTTATTAATTTGTTCATTCAATACTTTATGTAGATCCTCAGCATATTGAATATTTTCATCTTCAAATAGTTTTCTTTCTAATTTAATAAAAGTATAATTCATTCCTCTTTTATATACAATATTTACTTGTAATTCATTATTATTTAAAAGTAATTTAATATCAGTATTATTATTTGAATCTCTTATATAAGTATGATTAGAAATATTTAATCCATTATTAAGTTGAATATAACATTTATTAATAGAATCCATAAAAAATGAAGAATTTGAAACAGAATAAGAAATTAAATTATTCTTTTTATTAATTATTGAATTTGTTGTAAAAGAAACATTTTTAAAAGTTATTGAAGAAAAAATATCTTTTTTAATTAATCCATTTCCAAAATAAACATCCATATAACCATAATAATTAATATCTTCATTAAAATAACAAAATAAACTTCTACTATTATAATAAATATAAGTTTTATTACAATTAATAACATATTTATTATTATTGTTATCAACTAAAGTAAATTTATCAGGTTTAAAATCACAAAAATCATAAATAAATCTAATTTTATATAAATCAGGATAAAAATATTCATCAGCATAAACATCAGTAAAAGTAATTTTATCAATTATTCCTAAATTATCTTCAAAATCATTATTTTCAGTGATTCTAATTTCATATTGTCTTAAAGTTCTATTCATATCATTGAAAAAAAATTCATTTTTATTTCTTTCAAATTTAATTATAATTGGAGAAGAAATATTTTTTGTTAATTGAATAGGATGAAAAGCATACATTTGAATATTTGAAAAATTAACTTTAATACTTTCATTTAAATTAAATAATAAATAAGAAAAAGATTCTTTATTATAATAACAGTCAGTATCTCTTGAAGAAGAATAAGAAAAAATTTCATTAATGGAATTAAAAACATATATTTTTTCTTCTAAATTTATGAATTTTTCATCATTAACTTTATATTTAAAATCATAAGTTCCATTAATTGTCAAAATACAATAAAAATTAGAGGAGTCATTTAATATATTTCCACATTGAATATATTTTTCATTTGTATCTGTTGGATTTAAATTTGATATATATAATTTAATATCTCTTGAATCTTCTTTTTTTATTTCTGAAGATGATATTTTTATTACTTTTTTTTTTAAATCTTTTTTTATATATATTGTTCTTGGAAAAATAAAATTTATTGTTGTATCCTCATTTAATATTTCCACAAAGATTATTATTGATATTAAAGAAATTAATTTCATTTTTTATAAAAATAAATTTATTGTTACTTTTATATATGAAAATAAAGAGACAGATTTATTTATTGAAAATATAAATTTTTGGAATTTCAGATTAGTAGATTTTTTATATTCGGTATTTTTTATTATGATTTATAGGTTTTTTTCATAGATTTGATTTTTAGATGTTGTTTTCAATGTTTTTCAAAAAGAATATTTAATTATTTTTATTATATAATACTTATAATAATAAAACTCTTTTTAGTGTTTTATCAACAAGTTACTCAAAAAACAAGTGTTAAATATTTTTTATTAACTTAAATTTTATGTGTTTTATAATAAAAAGGAATATAAGTAATTAATATAATCAAATTGTTCAATTAATTATTAGAAATGAATCTAAAATAATAATTATCAAAAATATATATAAAAACTTTTATTGAAAATTAATGCATTAATGAACAAAAAATACAGAATCTGGTAAATTTTCTAATGAATTTTATAATTAATTAAATATTGAATTCAAAGAATTCTTTTTTTATCTCTTTCTATTTTTTATGAACAAATAATTTATATATTTAATTGATAATATATTAATTAAATGCAAACTTGGGAAAAAAATTATTATTTTTTTATGATAGAATGAACTATTTAAAAATAAATACTATAATGTGAAATTTAAATTTCATTGAATAACATTTTTGTGGTTATCAAATTAGTTAATAATTAGTTTCTATTAACTTTTATATCCTAAATTAATATATTAAACAATTTTCTTCAATTTTTTTACTTTTCTTTTCAAAAGAAACACTAAAAATTTTTGTAGAATTATTACAAAAAATCATTATAATTTTATTATTAAATTTATAAATTTCTTTTGGAACACTATTTATTTTTATATCAAACTTAGAAATTTTTGCTAAAGTAGTTAAATCATATTGAAAGAAAAAAAGGTTTTCAAAAGTAACAAAAATTTCATTTTCAGGGAAAAAATCAAAGAAAGATAAATTATTAAATTTAATAACACTTTCAATTTGATAATTTGATAAATTTAAAATTCTAATTTCATTCTTTGAATTAAATATTAATTTAAACATATTATTTTTATCAAAGATTCTAAAATTAATATAATTACTAAATTCACTTTCAATATGAATTTCTCTTCTTGATAAATTGACATCTCTAATATTAAAATCATAAAACAATAAATTAATAAAATTATTACCATCTCCTTTTTCAACACTAATAATTTTTCCTTCATTAACATAATTTTTAATAATATTATTATTTCCAATTTCAATTAAATTAATTATTCTTTTATTTATTTTAATAACTCTTAAACAACAAAAAGGAAATTCAGCTCTGAAAATTTTTATAGTTTCTTCAAATAAAGAATAAGTCATAAAATCTGTTTTTTTATATTGTTTATTATAAAATAAAGGAATAATAACATCAATTTTTGAAAAATGAGGATTTATATAAATATATTTTATTTTAGGATTATAGAAATCTGATATATTTATTATATATATTAAATTTATTCTATATAATTCTGATATTATTACATTTATTTGTTTTTTTTTCCCTAAAATTATTGCTTTTGATATTGTGGAAAATAAATTTAATTGAGAAATAATTATTCCAGGTAATTCATTATAATAAACAATTGAATTATTAGAATTTATATATTTTGAATTATTTATAAAACATAATAAATTTTTTAATTCAAAATCCGATTCTAATGTTAATTGATGTATTTTATAATCTTTATTTGAATTTTTTACTACTTGAAAACCTAAATAATTATATTTTTGTTTTTGTTTTATATTTCTTTTATCATAATATTTAAAATAATAAGAAGAAATACAAATTGTCTTATGATAATAATCAAATAAATCTTTAATAACTTCTTTATATTTTGTAATATCTTCTGAAATTTTAAAAGAATTAAAATTAAAATTACATAAATTATGTTGTATGTTTTTTTTTATTTCAAAAGGAATAAAATTGTTATATTTTTCAGCCACAGAAATTAAACTTCTTAATAAATAAATTACAACTAAATTTCTTTGTTTATATGATTCATAAGCATCATTTAATTTATTTTCTAATTTAATTTTCATTTTTTCATCTTTAGTGAAAAAATCATAAATTTTAATTATTTCTTTTTTAGCTTGATTATCAGTATTATTAATTTTTAATTCAATTTGATTTAAAGAATTTTTTAAATCATTTAAATTTTGAATAATAATATCTTGAATATTAACAGTAAAATGATAAACAGCATTATTATAATTAAAAGATGAATGACATATTAAACAAATTGTTTTATTACATGTTAAACAATAGTATTTTTGATCTTCATTAAAATGAATTTTACATTTATTTTTATAAAGATTATAAGTAATTGTTTCATGATTTATATGATTATCATTACATTTTCCACAAAAAAAAATTTGGCATATTTTACAATAAATTAAATTTTCTGAAATCTCTTCTTTTAAGCAATTTTCACAAATTTCTTTTGTATTATTAAAATATTTTATAAATAAATGTAATGTCATTAAATGATTTTCTCCATGGCATGAAACATATATTAATACTTTATTATTAAAATCAAAAGGATTATTATCATAATCATTATTATATTGATAAATTTTAAACAAAGGAAAATTAGAGCATTTATTACATTTTAAACTTAACTTTGACAATAAATCAAAATCAATATAATTATTGTCATTTTGATTATCCATTAAAATAAAAAAAATTTATAATTCAAATTATAAAAAAAATGATTGAAACTCCAAAAAGACGCTTAAGTAGTTTTTCAAAGAAAAAATCAGAAGACAATATAAATTCAACTAAAATACAATATAATAAAGAAACTTCTTTTGAAGGACCTTTATCACATATGTTAATATCAGAAAAAAAAAAAAACTGTCCAAGAAAAAATAAAAGAAGATGAAAAAATAATATTATTAAATATTGAAAGAGAAGAAAATGAAAATGAAAATTTAAATACAGTTCATACTATCATTTATGAACCTGATGAAAAAGGAATTGGTGAAAATCTTATTACTGATTTTAATTTGGATAATAATAATGATAATAATGGATTTTTAAATTGGTTTTGTTGTAAAAAAAATAATGAATATAATGAAGATGAAAA
>JAEEGL012913332.1_pt1 | contig 16153 bp, 9 predicted proteins | sample 9134231 | NCBI WGS metagenome assembly JAEEGL01 (sample SAMN16246548, study PRJNA631951) | gut metagenome | biome: gut microbiome; feature: rumen; material: fiber-attached | host: Bos | place: Iran: Karaj | collected 2018-10
CGCCTGTGAATCGCCATCCGGGCGAGCACAGGCGTGCGCGCCGACGTCGTGTCGGCGCGTGACAGATATCATGGCTTATCATGATGACCATCAGTCGTTTGGTTAATGGCATATGTATGCAGGATATCATGATGGGCTTAAAACTTACCCGCCAACAGGACGTTGGCGGGCGCGTCGATGTAACGACAGGACGTCGTTTCAGCGACGCAATAGGAATACATAGAAAATAAGCCGGGGGGCGGGGGGCAGAGCCCCCAGACGCGCGGGGTTGCAAGGGGCGTTCGCGGAACAACGCCCCTTGCCGCCTGCGGCGCGTAGCCGCACCAATACATGAGCTTACGGCCGCAGGCCGTCAAAAAAACAAAATGCAGTAAAAGTATACCTTACCTACACAATATCAATGTGCTCCACATTTCTGGGCGGCTCGCGCATAAACGAGCGCCCGATCGCGCTCAGCTGCGCCGGATCATCGGTCACCAGATAGCTCACCGATCCCAGTCCGCGATTCGCCCGAAGCTGGCTTTGATTCAACGAATGCAAAAGAACCTGCGCCGTCGCCTGCCCACAGTCGCACAGCTGCACATGCTGTCCAAGACTGGCCAGCGCTTCGGCTATCCGCGATTTCAGCACCGGATAGTGCGTACATCCAAGAATGAGCGTATCAAGCGTCAAATCGCTCTCGGAATGGATGTTGTCGAGCAGATTCTTGAGGTACTCGTGCACCACCATCCCTGCCACCTGCGAATTGCTCCACCCTTCTTCAACCAGCGGCACAAACAGCGGGCACGCCAGTCCATACACATTTGCTTCCGGCGCATACGCATGAATTGCCGTTGTATAGGCGCCGCTCGAAATCGTCGCCCGCGTGCCGATCACACCAATACACTGCGTCTGCGTGAGTTTGGCCGCCATCTCCGAAACCGGGGTGATCACCCCAAAAATCGGAATATCAAACGTCTTGCGCAGCGCTTCCAATGCATGCGCACTCGCCGTATTACAAGCAATGACGATGGCTTTCACACCGCGATCGACCAGCTGCCGCGCACATGATGTCGCATAACGGATAATCGTCTGCGCTGTGCGATTCCCATAGGGCACTCGCGCGGTATCCCCCAGATAGATATAGTTTTCCCCCGGCAATACCTGACGTATCGCCTCCAATACCGTCAGTCCGCCTATGCCGCTGTCAAATACACCAATCGGAGCTTCTGAATTCATATTGTTTCCCGTCATGCTAAAAATCAAGGCAATGTTGAACCATCATGGTATCGCTTCCAACCAAAGTACAATGCTGTATTGGCTTAGAGCTTAGAGCTTATGGTCTTGATCTGATTCCCAGCCATAAGCCATAAGCAATCAGTATCCACGCTCGTCCAACAGAGCCTAAATCAAAATGGACGCCAAAGCTTCTGTTTCGTCCAGGCGTTCAATCGCTTCACCAATCAGATAAAGCGATCCGGAAATATAGACAGTTCCTTGAGATGTAGCAATTTTCGATGCTTTTTCGAATGCCTCGTCAAACGAACCGCATGCCTGGGATTCATTCAATCCCGCGCGCTGGCAATATTCCAAAGGATCGCACATACGCGGCGTCTTTGAGCATTTCACCACAAAGATCTGTTCAGGTGCAAATGCATCGAAATACAGCGGAAACATCTGCTCAATGGATTTATCTCGGCAGCTGTTCAATATGAGCGCATGCGGCCCATGATCATCCGACTCCCGAACCGCGCGCACAAAAGCCCGAACGCCATCGATATTGTGCCCACCATCCAGAATCACCTGGCGAACGTTCAGTGTGTGTGCGCTCCTGGCACTGCAGCGATACATCCGCCCCACCCATTTGGTGCGCACGATGAGATCCGCAAGCACCCGATGGATATCCCCTTTTATCAGCCCGATTTCATGGGCTTTGAGCAGGGCAAAGAACGCGACAGCCGCATTATCGCGCTGGAATGGCGCAAGATCCTGCGCACCATGCATCGGGATCACCGCATCACCAGTTACGAGCTCGATTTGCGAACCACTGGCGTGCCAGTCGAACGATTCACCAAGCGCATCAAAACTGCTGCACTGGTGAATTTCGGCTTCTTTTCGCAACGTATCACGCTGCGTTCGTCCACAAACCACCGGACGTCCCGCGCGCATAATCCCCGCCTTTTCGTGGGCAATCTGCCCGGGCGTATCGCCAAGATAATTCTGGTGATCCAGTCCGATCGATGTGATCACCGAAATCGCAGGATCCAGCGCATTCGTCGCATCCAGACGCCCGCCAAGACCGACCTCGAACACACCAAAATTCACGCTTTCCTGTTTGAACAATCGCAATGCCATCACAAGACAGCATTCGAAATATGTCAGCGTCGTTCCGGTAAACGCGGGATCCGCATCCCCGCCGAATTCGCGCAAAACCTGCCAGCCACAGGATGCGACCAGATCTTTCGGCAAAATAAGCCCATCCACCCGAATGCGTTCGCAAAAGTCCACCAGATGCGGCGATGTAAACAATCCCGTCCGATATCCCAACAAATATGCGGCATTCGCCATCAATGCGCTCACATGCCCTTTACCATTGGTCCCGCCAATCAGAATATGCGGATAGGAATAATCCTGCGGCTTTATGGCTTTGGAAATCGCTTCGAGACCGAACTTCATCACGCGCTCGTTCTGGCGAAACAATCGATCATAGAATCGCTGTATTTCTGGATTTCCGCTCATATTTGCCACAGATGCTCCAACAAATCGGTGTGAACCGGACAGAAAAAAAGCCGCCAGAAATGGCGGCTGTGAAATGCAAAAATGTCGAAGATATCAGGTTTTGCTAAAGTATTCGTATTTATCCCGCAGCTCGAGATAACCCAAAAACCGCGAAAACTCTTCATTATCGACGATCGAAAACACGCCGTCGTTTTCGAGCTTAATCAGATTTTTGGCAACCAGACGATCCATGATGTCTTCCAGTTCAACCTTGTCGAGACCGAGCATATAATCGAGATCTTCGGGAACTGTTGCCTTGTTGCCGGCTTCGAGTGCATCCACTTCGTGGCGCAGCTGCAGCATCACGCGTCCCATCGTATTGCGCATCTGAAGCACAGATACGCGGAACTGGGCCTCGTTGAGTCTGCCGGCCAGTTTGCGCAGCATCCGCATCGACAGCTCACCATTGCTGCGAATCATCGCCTCGAACTGACGCGGTTCTACGACCAGCAGCTTGGCATCTGCAATCACGGTCGCGGTCACAGGCTGTATGCCATCCGTCACCAGCGCCAGCTCTCCACAGAATTCACCAGGGCCAAGAATCTCAAGTGATACATCTTCGTTGCTCACTCGCTTCGAAAGGCGCACCAGCCCTTCGTTTATGACCCAGAGCTTGCTCCCGGGATCACCTTCATAATAAAGCACTGAACCCGCTTCGTAAACCTTACTGAACTTTTCTAAAGCCTGCTCTTTATCCATCTGTATTACCCTATCCTGGTATATGGTTGAAACCCATAGACAATTTATCTGCATATCACAACGATTCAAAATCTTCAATCGATTACGACAAAGCCATGGTCGGTTATCGACCATGGCCCGGTCAAGAATCACTGCAAGTCGCAGAATGATTAGGGTTTTACTGAGCGATGATGCCTATCGGATAGATATAAAGCGTACCTGAGGTTGCCGAAACGCTGTCGTAACCGACGATGCGCAGCTGCAGACTCGAGGGATTCGAAATCTCCGTCTCAAATTCAGCTGTCTGCTTGGACGTCGATGTTTCAAAGGTAGCTGCATTTCCAACCATCGTATTGCCGTCAAAGAATGCGGCTGCCATGTGTCTCGGAGACTTGCTCGCATCACTGATCTTGTACTGGAACGTCGTCACCAGCTTTGTTTTATTGGCAATCAGCGCAATCTGTTCTTCTGTAAGCGTCAGCCTCACGTAGTTGGTGCTGAAATCTGCTGCAGAAGCCGTCGGCCACGGACCGATATTGATCGATCCATCGTCCATCTTTTTGTGTGTGCTGAATGTGTTGCTTGCTGCCGACGTATACCCAGGATTGCTCGTAGCACCGTTACCAAACTTTGTGTACTTCTCGGGTGGATCGACCACGACCACAATGCCGTCGCCTTCCATCCAGCGATACCACGTACTATCCCAGCTGTTCTCGTTGCCTTCAACCTTGATGGGATCCAGCCAGGTGCCTTCATCCTTTGCACCGCATGCATACCAGGTCGAACTGGTCTTGTCGCGGAATTCAAAGGTGCATTTGAACATGCCCGATTCGGCCTTGATCAGTTCAATAGGCGCCATGAATTCGGCATTCACGCTGTTGTAGATCTGGTTAAATACGGCCGGTACGGTGATCATAATCGAATTGTCTGCATCGCTGATGCAGACCAGCTTGCCATCATAATCGTCTTTGGTCTTGCTGTTCAGGAACACACGGCCATAGGCCATCTGTGTCGAATCCTCATCGATCGCCTGGAACGTACATGCCTCGATCGCAACTTCGACCGGCGCATCCGTTCTGCATTCACCGCTCGTCGCATCGCAACCATAGGAACAAGATTCCGAAACATCCATATCCCAGTTGCCGTCATCACAACCCGCATATGTATTGGCATCCTTGCAGCCAAATTCGTTGTGCAGAACCACGTTCCCCGCATAATCCGTACAATTGGCGTACACCTTGTCGCATCCGCTATTGGACGCGTTCAGTATATAGCCAGCAGCGCACGAAATCAGCACACAATCGGCATTCTGGCATTCCGCCGACTCCACATGTTCACCAAAGAATGATGAACATTCAAGCGCGCTCGAGGTTGCCCACGAACCATCATTACATGTCGCAAGAGTCGTTGTTGTATTGCAGCCGTCAGCACCATGACGCACCGTTGCACCATAAGCGTCGGTACAAGATGCATCCAGTTTTTCGCACTTCGAGGAATCAGCATTCTTCACATACCCAGACTCACACGAAACGAGCACACAGCTGGTATTCAGGCATTTGCCCGTACCATGATCGTACTTGGCCGCACAATCTTCGTCACCATCCCAAACCTTGTTTTCGCACATCGAAAGGATTGTGGCAGTCTTGCAGCCAATCTCACCACTTGGAACGCTTACACCACCCTCTCCACTGCATGATGTATCGGTAGACACACACGATTTGCCATCGCCGCTCTTCTCATAGCCAGCATTGCAGCTGTAGGCATAGCATTCACCGTTTCGGCATTTGGACTTGCCATTTTCGATTTCACATCTCGTTGCCTCACCCCATGTGCCCTTCGAGCACACTGCATATTGCTCGGCATGTTTGCAACCAACCTCTCCCGGGCTCACTGTGGCGCCCGTATTGTCCGTGCAGCTGTTTTCGATACATTTACTGCCGCTCTTGGTGAAACCGGCATTACACGTAAAATCACAAACCGCATCACTGCATGAAGCAACGCTGTTCGCAGGCACTGAGCAATTCGCAGCACCCGTCCAGTTTCCGTCGTCGCATGTCGCCGTCGAGGTCTTGGTGTTGCAGCCTACCTTGCCATGAACCACTGTCTTGTTGTTCGCATCCTTACAGTCTTTCTTGGGCTCCGGATCTTTAACACACGCGCTGCCTTCCTTGTGATAGCCCGCTTCGCATTCAAAACCGCATGCATTTCCATCACACGCCGGCACACCATGCTCAACATTTGACGGACACAGCTGTTCGTTGCTCCACTTGATGCCGCTGCACGTATAAGTCGCATAGGCATCGTCTGCATTCAGACCGCATTTTGTCTGGGTGCCCGTGCATTCGATTTCATCGACATCGGTCGACACACGCGGCATCACCTGCGCAATCTTCGTATTGTATTCGACAATACCCGTCACATAGTACTCGCCATCCACATGCAGCAAATCCTGAATCTTGGTCAGTTTGTTCGAAATAAGCACGCGTTTGCCCGCATCATCCGCGACATACCAGCCCTTGGGCGTCGTAATCTTTTCAGTAGCATACACATGGCTCAGTTTGACCAGCGTACCGTTGTAATCGCCGTGTACGCCCGAATTCACATCCTGAACGTTCACATTCACCGGGACGATCTTGTTCGTCTTGGATGTCTTGGTAATCGTCGTTTTCGACTTGGCCCGAATCTGAATCTGGCAATTCAGATGCCCGACGCCGTCCGATACGACCTTCACATTGTCGCCCAGCGCAACATCATAAGCCGGACAATTGCTCTTACCCGAATTGCAGAAAACAAAGATACCGGCATTTTTACCGTCTGCAATCGATGCATCCTGAATAAACACGCCCTTCGTCGCACCGCTGTCGATATATTTACCCGTCACAACGCCTTCGATCTCAACATTGGCTTCGATCAGATTGCCGTTCTTGCCTTCGCATTCTTCCGGAATAATCACGCTGTAATCGTTGTGAATCGACTTGATCGTATTATATGTCAAAATGTCCTTGATGGGCACGCACGATGGCGTCGTACCGTTCAACGAGCATTTTTCCTCTTCAGAGCAGGTATTGTCGTCGACCAGACTGCCATCGACACAGGTCGCGATTTGCGTACTGCCTTCGTTGCATGTTTTCTGGCCATTTGCAATCGCACCGCAGGGTGCCGCAACACAACCGCCGTTTTCACACTTGCTGGTGCCAACCGGACACGTCTCTCCCGCATCCAGTGAACCGCTCACACATGTGCGAAGCTTGTTGTTGTCACAAATCTTCGCATTCGGCGCAATCGTCGTGCCGTTCAGTTCACACGAATCGACAGCCGCTTCTTTGCAATTGTATTCGCCACTTTCGTTCACACATACCTGGTTGCCCGTGCAGTCTTTCGTCACCGACAAAACGCCGTCATTACAGGTCACGACATCCTTATCAGCATTGCACGTCGAATTGCCGTGCGCAATCTCCGCACCATTCAGCGAGCACGAACGATAACCAGCACATGCGACATCGCCGTCATGACAAACCTCACCCTCATCGCAGGGAACTGTTTCCGTCTCACCATCACTGCACGTCACAAGCGATCCATTCATGCACAGCGTCTTGCCGTCCGCAATCGTCGTGCCGTTCACGTCACACTGACCAAACGTCGGATCCACGCATCGCACGAGGTCTGCATTACAAACCTTGCCACCATCACAAATCTCTGTCTTATCCTGCGAATTCTGGTCGCAATACTTCAGCGTATTGCCATCACAGGATGCAGCGCCCGGCGTGCACTTCACAGGATCGCATTTTCCCGACTCACCGATGCAAACCTCATTCTCAGAACATGGCGTGCCATCTTCCCATGCATTGTCATGGCATGTACGCGGCGTATTGTCCAAGCATCGGGTGGCGCCTTCGTTACAAACAATCGTCACCTGATCATCGCATGTCTGCTTGGTCGCATTGCACGTCTGCGTCGGTTCACAAGGCACTTTCACGTTCCACGAATTGGACTCGCAAATCACCACATTGTTCTTGTCACACTTGACATCGCCTTCCTTGCACGTCGTGATCGTACTGCCCGAGCAATGCGCCTTGTCGCCATTCTGAATGCACTGATCCGAACAGTTCTCTTTAACCGAAAAAACGCCGTCACTGCATTCTTCGACATTGTTTTCCACGCACCGCTGCGCACCGTTCGCGCACACATCCGCCGGCGCCGGCGGATTCTCTTTCGAACTCTCAGCACAGCCAGCAGCCACACACAGCGCCAAAAACGGCAACAACAGATAATTTCTCTTTTTGGTCATATTTTCCTCCTGAATGAATGGCCTACAAAGCCAACCGAATAGTTATAGCTACTTTTGCTCAAATGTCACGTATCATCTGCATTTTTGAGACAATGCGCCATTTGTATGTTTTAAAACCACATCTGTATTTTCAGGGAGGGGGGGAAGTCTCCCCCCACGCGTCTATTGGCTGCGCCAATACGACGCGCCCCCCTCGAGCGCCGGTAATCCGCCATCCAACGCACATGCTGCAATTGATGGAAAGAGCCATGCCACATCTGTTTGAGCGCACCATCACATGTCCGAGGATGACATAATTAATACAATTCACCAGCGCCCTGTATGGGCGCAATGTCACAGCCCGGGGTGAAGCTTTGCGCAACCCCGGGTAAAAGGATTTCTCACAAATCAGCGCCCTGAATGGGCGCAACCCAAATCCGTATTTATATCCGCACTGTTCTAAGGAAACTCAAAATGCGAAACCACAGATTTACTGATTATCTGTCCACGACAAATTGTCTATAACGATTCGTCCTGACGATGTCATGGTAAATGATGACTCATTCGCATTTACAGTGAGTTCTATTGTCTTTTTAACTTTTTTCGATACTGCTTTGCTGCCGGAAGTATAAGAACCAGATACAACGGTCACACTCCCTTCATCCCAGCCATTCACGTCAAACTTAATGGTGCCGATACCTCTGGTCAGATTCGAAACTACAATCTTGGAATTTGGCTTCTTTGAAGTATATAGAATGATTCCTTCACCATTAATTGCATAGTTATAGTTATCTGAACTATTCACCAACGATGAACGGCCAATCGCCAAAATTGTATAATTATATACCGCGTCGGTATAGCTGTATTCCAGTTCGTATGTTTCATTCGTTCCTGTTACGAAACTAAAATCTGTTGAATGTGTCACAACTGGAGAACTTGCCGAACACCCTGTCTGAGATGCATTTACCTGATAACCATCTCTGCATTTCTTTACAATGCAGCCATTACCCGCCGAATTGCATCCCGTCTCGCTTGCATTCGCATCTGCGATATAATTCATGCACGATACTGCACTTTGTAAAGTATCTCCGCTGCAAATCCGAATACTGTTATTATCACAGACATGGTCTGTACAAATATTATCCGCCACACATGATGTATGTGTACTGTTCACCGTATATCCCGTCTTGCAAGACAGGATTTCACACGCAGTGCCCGCCGAATTGCATCCGACCTCGTTCTGATTGCTGTCGGTGATCACACTGCTGCAGCTCACTGCGGTCTGCAGCTGATCGCCCTGGCAGCGCTTCAGCATGCCGCTTTGGCACACATCACTGCTGCATCCCTGTATCGTGCCCTGCACGCACGAATCCCCCGCAGATGATGGCGTAAAGCCGGTTTCGCATCCCGTCACCAGACACCGCTTGCCATCCTCACTGCATCCGCCATATTGCGTCGCATGCGCTATCTGCGGACAATTCTTGGCCGCCTGTAATACACCATCCGTCCCGCAAATCTGTATCTGACCATTCCCGCACTGGCTCGCCCCGCAGTTCAGCGCACACTTGTCCGCCTCTTTATGAAATCCGTCGCGGCATGTAAAACCACACTTCTTTTCGTTCTGATCACACGCCGGATCTGCATTAGCAACATTTGTCGTCGTGCATGACGTCTCCAGCACACTGCCATCCTGACACGATACAAGTGTACTGCCTATACACCGGCTCTCGCTATCGGCTATCGTGATGTTTTGGATGGCGCAGCTTTGTTTTTGGACGGTGCTCGACACACAGCGCAGCGCCACGGGATCACACAGCGGCGTGCTGCCAAGACAAGTGATGCTGGGACGCCATATCCCATTCAGACACGCTTCCAGATTGTTGCCATTGCAACGTTTATCGTCATTGCTGCAATTTGAAAACGACGACAATACGCATTTGCCCTCGACACAAACCTCCCCAGTGTTACAACGGCTATAGCCATTGCAACTCGCATCCGCACCGCAAAAGTCTGAATTTGCCAGCGGATCGATGCACAAATCATTGCACAGCACAGAGCCCGGGCGGCATCCATCGGTGCAGTAATAGTTCAAAGCCGCATCAATACCGCATCTGAACGCATCCCCCGGACAGCTCGTTTTTCCTTCGTATGGCGCGAAACAATCCATGCCACTATTGCACTGCTGATGCCCCACCTGAACATAGCTAATCTTTCCGGACGCTCCAGCCGGCGGACAGCTGTTGCCTTCCCGATCGCTTGCTTCGGCACAGCCAATCATCACACATGCACCAGCCAACAATAATCTGATTATTCTATCTCGACATCGATTCATTTGGGCCTCCTTCGGGCGATAGCACACACATATCCCCCTGCACTATATCAGACGCAAACCCAAATGCAATATTGCGGACAAATCAGGCTAAGGTCCAGCTACGCCATGCCTTCCGGCTTCAAAAACGCTTTCAGCGCATCCAGTCTGTCTCGGGCATCTTTTCGCCCGAGTTCATACATCTCAAGGATGCGCGTCGTATCGCGTTCCAGACGTCTGATGGGCACCTTCCGGCTCGGCCTGAACACAAAGATATCTCCCGATTTTTCGAGCGATTCGATCAAATCCAGCGTTTCGTTATACCGTTTGTAACGCGATTCCATGCACTCGATATATGCCGGATACTTGCGATACATCCACTTGAAAAACGGCGGCATTTCGCGTTTTTTGCGATATCCGGCGACCTGGGTGACGACCACAACCGTCCGCGTGTACCCAAGTTCCCGCAAAAACGAAACCGGGATGCTGTCGGACGTACCGCCGTCGAGCAGCTTGTGATCGTTGAACTCGACAATGCGCGACATCATCGGCAGGGATGCGGTCGCCCTCAGCGCCTGCATCTGATCGCCGCGAATGGTGCGCGTACGATGGTAATAGGGTTTTCCCGTCTCAACATCGGTGCAAACCATATACAGCGGCACCTGGCTTGCTTCAAGCGCATCAAAGTCGAATGGCACCAGGCGCTGCGGTATTTCTTCGTAGCAGAACTGATAATTGACGAAATCGCCCGTTTTCAGCCACGATCTGAATCCCATGAACTTCGCGCTGGGGCTGTAGCCCAGATAAAACCGCAAATTCCGGCCATACTGGCGGGCGAGGAAAGACACGGCATGCACAGCGCCAGCCGAAACGCCAACGACGCCGTCGAACGAGATACCCTGCTCACCAAGCACGTCGAGCACGCCAGCGGTATAAATACCGCGCAGACCGCCGCCTTCAAGCACCAGTCCGGTCGAACCGGGTTTCACTTCACCCGAAAAATCATTGCCTTCAAATATGGCTTTTGCTTCTGCTTCTGTCATACGTCAATTCGTCCGTTACAACCCACACCACCACTATCGCCATGCAATCCGGCATGCATATCCAGTTAAAACGCGATTCCTGCCGGCGACATCCGGCCACACAAACGAATCAGCGCACAACAAATTCACTTATCGACGTGATGTTCCTGCATATCCCCAAGCACGATGCGACTGTCTCGCCCCGATTTGCAAATTTCTTCCATCGGAATACCAAGCTCACGCTGTAAAATCGCCATCACGCGATGCATGCAAAAACCAGACTGGCATCTGCCCATCCCGGCGCGGGTTCTGCGCTTGATGCCATCGAGCGTGCGCGCCCCAAGCGGCCGATGAATCGCATCAAGAATTTCCCCCTCGGTAATCGATTCGCAGCGGCAAATGATCGTACCATAGGCAGGATTCTGCTTAATCAGCGCATCATGTTCGGCCGCAGACAAAGATGCTGTGGCCACAATATCCTTGCGGCTGCCATTCCAGACTTCTTTATTTGCCGCATGCAGCCTGTCGCGCACCAGATTCGCCACATGCCGGCCAATGGCCGGAGCCGCCGACAATCCCGGAGATTCGATGCCCGCACAGTCCACAAAACCAGGCGCATCCGCCGGTTCACCGATCACGAAATCATGATCATCCTCGTGCGCCCGCAATCCAGCAAATGATGTAATCACCTGCCGCACCGGGATATTGGAAACACTCACGCCCGCACCCGCAATCACTTTTTCGAGGCCTCCGCGGGTCGTCGCCGTGTTTTCGGGATCGCCGATATCTTCGGCCGTCGGGCCAATCAACAGATTGCCGTGAACCGTCGGAGTGACCAAAATGCCTTTGCCCATGCGCGTCGGCTGCGAAAAAACCGTGCAGCTCACATGATGCCCTGCAGATTTGTCGAGCAAGCAATACTCGCCGCGTCTGGGTGTGATATGCAGTTTTTTGGCGCTCACTCTGTTATGCAGTTCAGCCGCATAGACACCGGCCGCATTCACCACACAACGGGCTGCGATTTCGCCGTCCTGCGTCCTGACGATATAACCGCCATCCGCATTCTTGCAGATATCGGTAACCGGCGTGTTGAACCGAAATTCAACGCCATTCACACAGGCATTTTCGGCCATCGCAATCGTCAGTTTGAACGGACAAATGATGCCACTGTCGGGCGCATACAAAGCCGCAATCGCATTGTCCGAAATGTTGGGCTCGAGCGATTTGAGTTCATCGCGTTCGACGATCCGCAGGTTTTCGACGCCATTTTTTCGGCCACGTTCCAAAAGATCATCCAGCCCCGACCGCTGCGACGCGTCTGTACATACGACGAGCGCCCCGTTGCGCCTGAACGGCACGTCCAGTTCCTTTGTGATTTCGGGCATCATCTTGCTGCCCATCACATTGAACTTCGCTTTGTTCGTCCCCGTCGGCGCGTCGAATCCCGCATGCACAATGCCGGAATTGGCTTTGGATGTACCGGTGCAGACATCTTCGGAGGCTTCAAGCACGCAGATATCCAATTGATATCGCGACAATTCGCGCGCAACTGCGCACCCAATCACACCTGCCCCAACAATCACCACATCCTTCATCGCATCTCCTTTGTATGCCACCAGCATCCATCGCCAGCCACAACGATCATGATGCCATGATATTCATAGCCGGGCAAATGTAAAATCCACATGTCTCGCTGTCTTTCGCGCAACCGGCTTGCATGATGCATCCATCACTGCTAGCATTGCCAAAGATGCCATGTGTCCCCGTCACAATTGATTACGGAGCAATCATCATGCGAAATCCACTCAAACAACATCCCAAACTGGCCTTGTTCTTCAAGGCCATCGGCATTATCACCGCCCTGTGTATTGTTATCATAGCCGGTCTTTGCCTGTACCCCAACAGAGGGCGTACCACGCCCGCGCAAACCGCCGAACAAATCCGGTCGCTCATTGGCGCGTCTCTCGACAATCAACTCAAGCAGGCTGGATTCGACAAAGCGCCCGAGTTTATCAGCATTCGCATCTACAAATACGACAGAGAAATCGAAGTATGGGGAGGCCAAAACAAAGATGAACCGCTCAAGCGCATCGCCCGGTATCCCGTCTGCGCGATGGATTTTACACCGGGCACCAAGCTGAAAGAGGGCGATCACCGCACCCCCGAAGGCTCATTTGAACTTTCATTTCTCACCAACAGCCGCAACTGGTTTATGCATATTAACCTCACAGAAGATCATATCGACGACGAAGGCGATGCATCGAGCGATCCATCGTTCTATCTGTGCACAGATTATCCAACAAAATTCGACAGGGAACTCTCCAAAAGCGCCGGCATAAATAAACCGGGATCGGCCATTTGTGTGCATGGCAACTGCGTTTCGGCCGGATGCGCGAGCATGGAAAACCACGATTTTATAGAAATCTACTACTGGCTCACGCTGCATAACACAAAACTCTATGGCAAACCCAGATCACATATTCTGCCATTCAGATACTATCAGCCGTGTTATGGATGGCTGGGCAAAAGCATCGCGGGCATCGATATTCAAACCCAGACCCCGGTCTGCAGCACAAAAGCCTATCAGTCGATCGACAATCTGGCAATTCAAACGACCGGTTTAAACCCGATTCTGAACAATCTTGGCCCCAAAAAACTCGTCAAATTATGGCAGCATATCGCAAAACGTGAAAAGATGTTCTATACAAATCCAACGCCGCAGAATGCCGAGTTGAATATGTCTATGGATATATTTAAGTAACACTGTCCGCCGGTGGCGGATATCGTGAGCTGGTGGCTTATGGCTTATGGCTTACAAAGCCACCGCTGCTTAAATTGTGCCGCTGCATAAGAAGCCCATCGGGCTTCCAGATTCATAGCCCCCGCAGCATTGCTGTCGGGGGCTATTGATATTAAACAGCGCCCCCTATCCATCGACTACGGTTTAATCGGAAGATAAACATCGACATTGTGATATTCATACAAACGCTGTCGGTTATCGTAGGTAATATCTTTAGATCTATATAGTAAAAACTTATCGTTCCAAACAGAATCGCGAGCTTCAAATGCCTTTTTAGACAGCAAATCCAGTTTATGAGATATAGGCGAAATCGGAACAAGTCTATCGCAGTAAGGCTCACCATAAACACCGCCGCCTTCGTTATCCATTTTAAGAACAACGATATATCTCAATACAAACGGGTCCTTCTCATTCGGTAATTCAACGGATACAGCAGCGATACGATCTTTTCCAGCAATCGTTGAGCCTACTTCCCTCACCGTATCTCCCGGTGATGACGCATTTGTATACTCAGTGTATGTATTCTTGTAGAAAAGATCCCACTTCTCATCGAATACGATTGTTTTAAGCTTAAGCTCCGGATTCAGCTTTTTGAAATATGCGATCACGAGTGGTTCAAGGGTTGGATCGGATTCGCCAATGGGTGCAGATTTTTGATAGTATTTCTGAATTTCCGCTTCCACAAATTGTGCTTTTTCGGCTCTAACCTCTTCTGCCGTAACTAATCTCCCCTGCAATCCTGACAAATCTGTATATTTCTCACTTTCAAGAATCTCTTTGGTTTTGGGAGACAACTCGTCATAATAACCCTGGAATTCTGCAGTTAGAAATTCTTCATCACTGGAAGGATAAACATTGGGGTTAATATCATTGTAATAAGCGAGTTCTCGCCCCTTGAACAGAATTTTTAACGCATACCCTTTGCACAAATCGACATCGGATGGAAACTTCTTCTGACAATACGTTGTTGCATCGCTATATATTCTTTTCAAATCCTGCAATTTGGCTCTTGCAATATAGAGTGCAGCTTCATCTCCAACCAGGTTCTGTTCTTCTGCAGACGCTGTGATATTATCATCATATTCAAATCCCTCTCCGACCCCATAACCGCATGGATCGTTCAAAGCGAGCTTTGTAGAAGCATAGTCAAAATCGGAACACTTTTTAACCTGTGGTTCAGAAGAAAACAAACTGCCGGAACTGCCGCCAAATATCGAACAACTCGAAAGAATAGCGCAAATCCCCAATGACAGTGCGACAATGCAAACCGAAATCACAAATCTGTGTGCATGAACGCGATTGGCGTTTGCGCAGCTTCCGGACGCCGCTTGCTGATTTACCCAAATGTTCTCAGCAACAGCGTTATTCTCTGCAGAATGTTCAAGGTTGTTCTTTTTTTTCATATATAACCACACAATGTTTCATCAAACGCAGCCCCCGATTTGCTGTATTTGAGTAAAATACCGTACCACTGTTGATTCCGGAATAACGGGGCAGAACCAAACAGAACCATCAGTGCAAACCAGATAGCACCAGATGATCTATTCCAACAAGATAAAAAACGCCCCCAACAGGGGGCGCAGCCGAATACAGGTCAGACCGGCGGGGGTAGCGGCGTATGCGCGCAGCCGCAGGCGAGCACATAGACGCGTAGGGGGCAACGGCCCCCTCACATCCTTAACAACTACAACCCGATGATATCGACGTTATCGAAACGCAGTCCGCGCAGCATATTGCGGGCGTCGAACACGAGCGGCTGACGCATGGTTTTGGCAATCGCGGGCCAGTCGAGGGTCTTGTAGCAGGCCCAGTTCGTAGCGATGACGAGCGCGTCGGCATTTTTGGCGGCTTCTTCGGGTGTGTCGCAGAAGATGAATCCGTCATCCTTATAAAAGACGCGGGCATTGGCGAGTCCTTCGGGATCGTGGACGGTGACGACCGCGCCGCGGCGCACGAGTTCCTGGGCGATTTCGACCGATGGGCTGTTGCGCACGTCGTCGGTGTTGGGCTTAAACGACAGGCCATAAACGGCGATTCGCCGGCCGGGAAGGATGTGCAATCTGGTCAGGATTTTCTGCACGAGGCGGTCTTTTTGCGCGTTATTCACGTCGAGTGCGGCCTGAACGATGGGCATTTTGTAGTCGTAATCGCGCGAAATGCTCAGCAGAGCGAGCGAGTCTTTGGGGAAGCAGCTGCCGCCCCAGCCCAGGCCCGATTGCAGAAAATAAGGCGCAATGCGGCGATCCATACCCATGCCGGCGCTGATGTCGGCCATGTTGGCACCGAGTTTTTCGGCCAGGCCCGCGATTTCATTGGCATAG
>JAEEGL015002528.1_pt1 | contig 16153 bp, 13 predicted proteins | sample 9134231 | NCBI WGS metagenome assembly JAEEGL01 (sample SAMN16246548, study PRJNA631951) | gut metagenome | biome: gut microbiome; feature: rumen; material: fiber-attached | host: Bos | place: Iran: Karaj | collected 2018-10
CTAGAAGCATAAACTAGTACATCAAAAAGATTGGGTGTTAGAATTTCTTCAAGTGGTAAGAAAAGAACAAAAGCAGTAAATCTTAAATTATAAATTAAATTTAATAATATGAAAATTCCTATATAAGTCAAAAAATAAGACTGCAAAAATTTGACAATTCCTTTAAGCTTAAGTTCTTTTATTACTACAAACTTAAGCCATAAAATAAAAATAATCGGTATTACTATTAGACTCCAATAAAAATTTCTTGTCCATTTTAAGCCTTTCCAGCCATGAAGAAGAACTTCCATATAGTAAGACAAAAAAGCTATTAAGGATAAAAATATTAAACTTATTATTCTTATAAACTTTTTTTTCATTATTCTCCAAGCAGCCCAGTGGGCTGTCCGCCTAACAACTGGTTGTACCGCAGCGGGCTTAACCCGCTGTCGGCTACGAACCTTTGTTATGCTATTTGATTATTTACCATATACAGGATCATTCGGATCAATATATGGTCTTTTATTTAAATCATTAAAATCAACTAATGTTCCTGATTTGTAATCCTTATAGTAAGTACTTGCCTTTTCGTTAGCTTTCCACCATGTTGTATCAGAAAAAATTGCAGTTATACAGGTATCTTTATATTTTCTACCTTCATATACTTCCATAATTGTTATTTTGTATGATTTTGAAGGAGAGTCAGAAATGATGCGATTTATGTAAATTTTATCTTCGAAATCCACAAACCAACTTTTTCCAGATGTCAGATTTTCAATTTTTAATTTTTTTACTCTGGAATTATTCTTAAACAAACTAAGATTATATGGATCAACATATCCATTTATCATATTAAAGGCTGAAACCTCTTTATCAAACTCAAAAGTAATACTTTCTCCAATTCCATAATCATCTTTTCCTTCAACCCATGGAATTGGATTAGGATTTACAAATTCAGAATGATCGAAATATAAAATAAATTTAAAAAGATTATCAGGAGAATATTCGATTTTATATCCACGTATTGTTTCTGTATAATATGAAGTAGAAGAAGTTTTTACATTTTTATTAAAAGGATATGAACTAAATCCTGTTGATTTTCCAGATACAACTTCATAATATTCATCGCTTCTTTTCTGTTCCTCACCCGGATAATTCATTTCAACGGAGTAATATTCTCCAGGAATTGCGAGGACGTTTTTAAATTTAAAGTCTCCGATTCCATTGTACGGATAAGAAATTATTATATGTCCGTCTGAAATAGAAATATATTTATCTGGGATTTTTGCATAATTTCCATTAAGTTGATTCATTACATAAAATTCTTTTCCATCATGGAAAACAAAATTATACTCATCGCTTGAACCAAGTCCAATTGGAGCATATACCGGTTCTTCTGCAAAAACTGCTTGTATCAATATCGAAAGAAAAATTACAATTCCAAATTTTTTCATTTTTATCTCTCCTAGCACCCCAGTGCGGGTGTCAGCATAACAATATTTTCGCCGGATCCGTCATAAAAACGTTATTACTGACAAAAAACGTCCATATAAGATTCTGCCGGTATCCTACAATTCTCTATTCTACAACAAGATTTATGATTTTAATAGTATTTTATACTGATCCATATAATTTGTGAAAATTTATTAAATATTTTTTTGTTTTGTGTCAAAACCATGATTTAAAATCTATATAAATAGTATGAGTATTATTATTAGACCTTATGATGAATGTTATTTTTCGCTGGGTTTTGAAGGTAACTTCAATTCGAGGATGCTTGGTACTGTTCGTGCTGTACAAGGAAGAGTTTATAACAACAAAGATAAAGTTTGGCTCATTCCTAACGGAGCCGTTCAGGAGCTGTTACAGAATATTTATAATCTGGGGATATTCAATACGATTGATGAAAATCAATCACAAACCGCATCTGCATTACACTCAACTCCATTACAGATTCCCCGAATTAATGAACTGAAAGAAAGTCTTAAAGTCCGGAACTACAGCGAACGGACCATTATAAGTTATACAAAATGGATAAAATCATTCTTTGCAGAATTCAAAAACTATAAAGGAACTATCGGACAGGAACAGATTAATTCTTTTTTGACCAATCTTGCAGTCAGGCAGAGAGTTAGTCCTTCTACCCAGAATCAGGCTCTTTCAGCACTGCTTTTTTATTTTAGATACGTAGAAAAACGTGAGTATGCGGATTTTAATTCGGTGGTTCATGCAAAAAAGAAACCACGGATTCCCGTTGTATTAAGCCGCAGAGAGGTTTTGGCCGTAATCAGTCATATTGATGAAAGCAAGAGGCTTTGTGTTCAGCTCTTGTACGGAACCGGAATGCGTCTTAATGAGCTTTTGTGTTTGAGAGTTCTTGATATTGATTTTGACTTAAATGAAATAATAATTCGTCATGGAAAAGGCGATAAAGCCAGACGTGTTATGCTTCCACAAAGTCTTGTGCCTCAATTACGGTCTCAAATTGAGTATGTGAATGCTTTGTTGGAAAGCGTGCTGTCAAACAGGCAATTCATGCTGCAGGAATTAACAAAAATGCAAGTGTTCATACTTTTCGGCACAGTTTTGCAACTCATCTTCTTGAAAACGGTTATGATATAAGAACTGTACAGGAACTTCTCGGGCACAGCGACTTAAAAACAACACAAATATATACACACGTTCTTAATCGTTCGGGTAACGGAGTAATCAGTCCTTTGGATAAATTGAATTAAGCAGCTGAATAAGATTTTTTCTTACTTTCAGGATAATTAAATTAATCTATTTTAACTTTTGTAATAGTCTGATTTAACTTTTAAAATAGTCTATTTTAATTTTATTTATAGTCTAATTTAACTTTTCTAATAGACTATTTTAACTTTTAAAGTAGACTATTTTAAATATTTTTTTAGTCTATTTTAACTTTTATAATAGACTATTTTAATGATATGCACCTGAAAAATGACACAGATTTTTACAGAACAGAATAAGCATTTGTAATAGTTGAGCGGGACTCAGTAACTTACAATATGATATTATTTCAGAATAAACTCGTTTATCTGACCGCCCAAATCATCAATATCGTTCTGGTTTTTAGCAGATGCATCGGTAACATTTTTCATAGCCCCGAATACACCTTCTATACTTGCGGTCATCTCGGTCATATGCTCATGAATTGCTGCCGTAACTTTGGAAAGGACTTCCATCTCGGTTATTATCTGCTTTCCGCCTGCAAGCATTTCGGTAGAACCCTCAGAAACGGAAACAGTGATTTCGTTGATGTTTCTCATTGCATCAAGAACCTGCTGGTTACCCTGTGCCTGTTCGGTCATAGCGTTCATAACAACGCCTTCCTGACTCTTTACAGTAGAAGACAATTCATAAATTTTATCAAAGTTCTGCTGAACTTCTTTTGTATTCTTGGCAATCAGTTCGATAGAAGCAGAAAGCCCTTTCAGACTGGAAGCAATTGCTTTTCCCTGTGCACTTGACTGTTCGGCAAGCTTTCGGATTTCATCCGCAACAACGGCAAAACCTTTTCCGGCCTCTCCTGCATGAGCAGATTCAATCGCCGCGTTCATAGCGAGCAGGTTGGTCTGGCTTGCTATGGACTGAATAATGCTGCTGGCTTCCATAAGACTTGCTGACTGTGAGATACAATCCTGAGAAGTTTTTACAGCACTGTCTACACTACGGCGGCCCTCATCCGAAGCAACACTGAGTTCGTTTACAGCTTCGGAGTTTTTGTTAAGGATGTTGTTTACACTTCTGATGTTGGCAACCATCTCTTCAACAGCGGCAGAAGACTGTGTTACAGCCGCAGATTGTGACTCAATGTTCTTGTTAAGGTCATTGGTTCTTGCAATAATCTGCCTTATGGTTGCGCTGGCTTCTTCAACACCCGAAGACTGATTGGTCATTTCATTATTTACGGAAGCAACATTCTCATTGATACCGCTGAGGTTTTCTGAAGCAGCGGCCATTTCCTGCTTAAGATTGAGAGCTGTCTCTGTAGATGCCTTTACTGAATTTGCAAATCCATTCAACAGCGTTTTTGTAGATGCCTTAAAGGAGTTCATTGAATTGGCGATGATACCCAGTTCTGAGCGGATAATAACAGGAATGTCCTTTGTGGTATAATTCTTGTCCGCCAAATCGGTAGAAAACCTGTTGATAAGATCGATGTAACGAAGAACAACACGACATTCCATAAACATATCATAGAGTCCTACACCTGCAATGAACAGGGACAGAGGCAGCAGTCTCAAGCCAAACAACCTTGCCAACGGAACCAGTCTGTTTGCGGGAACATCGTAAACACCTTCTATAATCATAACCATACCAAGCAAAACAAACAGCATTACCAAAAGAATACGGACAATAAAAGGCATTGTCATAAGCTTTCTCCGGTAGGGCAGCCAGGTAAGGGAACTTTCGAGCGATGAGTTGAATATGATGTAGCAGGATACGGAAAAGATACACAAACAGCCCAACATCATACATATTGAATAATACAAACTGGAATCTTCCATAAAGGCTTTGGGAGAAAATCCGCGTGACGTGTTGTAAAAATACAAAAGGACGGCTGTTACTATACAAAGCGTAACAGGGATTGAAAGATTCATCATCTCAAATTTTTTTATATATTTGTTTAATGAAACTATCTGTTCCTCAGAACCGTCATATTTTGCAAACTTCTTGTTTGCAATACTGCAGCCCAAAATGGGCAGGCTCAGGTTCAATACAAAAGCGACCAGCATTATGGGGTTTGATATATATTTTATGGATTCGCCCCATAACATTCCGCCGGTAAGTACACAAAAAACGTTGTATGTAAGCAAAGGGAAAATCCAACCAACTGTAATAGCGAAAAAAGCCTTAAAAGGGACTTTTCTCACGGATGCAACATCTGAAGACTTCATTATATATGCCACCTTTAATACTATTTATTTATCTATAATGCTACCAGTATATCACCAGAACAAATTAAATGCTATAAGATTCATTATTTTTTATCCTCTTACAAACATTTTATTACCGTATTTTCTTAATTTTCGATAATTTTAAAGCATTAGTTTAATGACTAAAAATGAAAAATTGTGTATATTTTTAGTCACAAAAAGACGTTGTCTTAAAATCGTCTTAAGTTCTAAAACTCAAGGCGTAAAAATCTTCCGGGTAACCTGGTTACCTGTTATCTTTTTCAGGAGGACATACTATGTCTGCATATAACACTCTTAACATCCGTAATTCGGTTTATGACACATTCGTCGATTTCCGTACAGCACAGCATGATCATCGTACTGTCCTTTGGGGAGCGCTTCTTAAAAAACGTATAATGGCGCGGATAACAGGAATCACAAAGGCGTTACAAATCTGGAATTTTTTTACGATAAGGGGTTTAGAACAATGGAAAATACAAAGATAATTCAAAAGCCTGTTGTTGACTTGGTTGCAACAGGGAAAAATATAAAGAATCTGAGACACTGCAGCGGTTTTTCCGTAAGGGATTTGCAGTGCATATTCGGGTTTGAGTACCCGCAGGCTATTTATGCCTGGGAAAGCGGCAAGAATATTCCGTCAATCGACAATCTTCTTGTGCTTGCACAGTTATTCAACGTAAATGTTGAAAGTATTGTCATAACAAATCAGATTGAAATCGAAATTACCGAGCCGCTTGTTCTCATGAAGACGGCATAAAAAAAGGGGCGTTATCCGCCCCTTTTTTGTTTTACTTAATGACAGGTGTCCAGAACTTTTGGTTGTAAATGTCTGTAAACCGGTAAGTTGCCTTTGTTTTGCCGCCTGCAATCTTGATGTTTGAAATCTGCGGCTTTTCAGAAAGCACAATTTTTGTATCAAGACGGTAGCTGTCCTGATATTCACCGTCATATGTATAATAATCGCAAATCGGTTCTATTACGTCTTTTGCCTTAACTTCGGTAATGTTCTTTGCGACAGCTTCAGTTTCACCGCCGGTATAAACGTACCTTGCACCGGATATTACGCCTTTGGGGTTTGCCGTGTCAAAAGTCAGCAGGAGTTCCGCCCTCACACCGTTAAGGAAACATGGAACATAGCCTGTGATTGAGTATGAGTTTGAATAGTCGACTGTGTCCATGTGATAATACGGAACAATGTTTCCGTCAATGGCAAGCCAGGTATTGTCATAAGTACCGATAAGAGCACCGTTGTCGTCAAATTCAAACACGTTGTCCATTCCCAGGTCTATATAACCTGCACCGTCATCAACAAAAACGTTCAGTTCAATGTCCTGAACTAAATCCCACTGTTCTTCGCTCAAATCAATCTTATACGCAGAACCGCTCTTTTTCCAGACAAGCTTTGAGGCGTCAAAATAGTTGTCAGCAACGTAGTTGACCATCTGTTCATCTGCAACACTGCGTCCACCGAGCAGGTCAAAAAGTGATGAACCGCCGCCTGATGAAAGCACTGAACCGAGCATCTGCATGAGCAGATCGGAACTTCCGCCGGATGTTTGGCCTCCGAGAAGTGTTCCTGCAAGTGACGGGAGCGGGTTTGTACTGCCGCCTTCGGAAACCTGTCCGACTGCTTCGGTAGAAGCAAACTGCTGTATACACTTTGAATACTCGTTGTTCATGCCGATTTTTTTGAACAAGTTAACGGCGCTGCTTACTTTTCCTGTTTTTTGGTACGGAAAGTAAATTGCAAGTCCGTTTGCGTTGGTCATGTTTGAAGAAGTTCTGTTGTATTTGACAGAGCCTTTTACGGCAGAAGCAAGGTCTGCACCTTCTTTTGTATCAAGGTTTTCGCAAAAGTGAACCAAATCAATCTGGTCAATTTTTGTTGACTGAGCAAATTCTCTTGTGTTCTTTCTTGCCTTGGAAACTTTTTTGTATTCGTTATTACTTATAAGGTTGTTGGTTGACCTTGCAAAAGCTGTAAGTTCATCAGGAACAGTTGCCTTGAGTTCCGCCAGATCCACTATAGAAAGTGTTGTCTGCTGTCCGCGGCATTTTCTGTTACATTCTTCAACAAAATCATCAATGATGTTTTTTCCGATTTGAACGGTAGGCATCGAAGTGTTCTGAGAAAGCTTTGTGAGCCAGTTTGTATAGTACCAGCCTAAACCAGGTTCTGTTTCCTCGGATGCAAGCATATAATCGCTGTAACGTTCAAGAACCAGTCCGTTTTCTACAGTTGCCATAAGACATGCATCAAAGCCGATAAAATCAAACTGAATACCGCCGTTCGAAAGTGCGGTGTCTATTCCCGAAAGGGTCATGGAACCGGCATTTGCGTTTTTTTCATCGTAGCCGAATCCTGTAATTGAGCCACCGCCGTGATCCCAAAAAATAAGCTCATTCCTGTTTGCCGGAAAATTGCGGGCACAGTATTTGATGAATTTGGTAAGGGTTGCAGGATCTATCATAGTTCCTGCTCCCATATTGTCTTCTAGCTTTATGAATTTTCCACCCTTAATCTGATAAACCTGATGGCGGTCAGAGCTGACTATATTGTTGTTCCATCTGCTGCATCCGCCTGTATATACAATAAGGTTAATGTTGTCCGAAAAATTAGCGCTGAGCATTTCGTTAAGGTCATTTGTAGCCATGCCGCTGCGTGATTCCAAATCAGTACCGCACATGTAAACCATGATAGTAACAGTATCTGCACCGTTGCCTTTAATTACAGTGTATTTGTTGCGCGTACCGCCTGCAACCGACATGTCGGCTTGCTGTGATTGGGAAGTCTCGGAAACAGTAGTTGTCTGCTGATAGCTGTTATCCGCTTCGTACAAGTCGCCGGTATCAACGGCTTCTGAACCGCCTCCCAAAAAGGATTTAAGGAGATAACCTATAATGAGAATTGCCGCACCGCCAAGTCCGATGCCGCCGGCTCTTGTTCCGCCAGTTTTATTGGTACCGCCGGACAAATGTCCGCTGCCACCGGATGTGGAATTTGTGTGGGAATGTACGTTCCCCACAGGGCCTGTACCAAGACCGCTGCCTTTTTTATTTACGCTGCCGGAGCCGGCAGTAACATGCTTTTCGCGACCAGTAGGTCTATTTTTGTCCATAAAAGCCTCCATTACAATAATAACGTCCAATCAGTAAATCTACAATTATGTTTTATCCAAAAATTACTTTTTTTTGTTTAAAGTGCAACACTTTTGCAAAAATTGTGTCTATATAACAGAAAACAAATGTATCAGGGCGGGATAAATGCAGAATTATATTAAACAGATAAAACAGGCTTCTAAAGAACGAATAAAAGAAATTAAAGCAAAGGCAAAAACGGATATAAAGGCCGAAAAGCAGCACACGCTGGAAGTTCTTGCATCCAAGGATCTTGCGTACAAACAAAAGCTCGAACTGCAAAAACAACGCGAAGAAGAAGCACGCATTCCAAAACGTTATTCCATCGGCGAAGAGATTTTCAATTCCGTAACACACGGAATAGGTGCAGGACTGGCTCTTGCGGCTGTTGTTCTGCTTGTGACAAAAGCTGCCGTCAGTGCGCCGCAGGGTGAAAAGGGTTTTTATATAACAGGAGCTGCCATATTCGGCGGCTGTATGTTTGTGCTATACCTCATGTCAACACTGTATCATGCACTCACACCCTACCACGTCAAAAAGGTATTTGCTATTTTTGACCATTCTTCCATATATCTGCTCATCGCAGGAACATATACGCCGCTTTGTCTGGGCGCACTAAGACATGAAAACGGCTGGTGGCTTTTCGGTATTATATGGGCTCTTGCTGCATGCGGAATAACGTTTTATTCCATATTCGGCAGTAAAATGAGGGCTTTGTCAGCTATAACATACGTACTCATGGGCTGGCTGATTGTTTTTGCATGGAAGCCGCTTGTAAGGGCTCTACCGCCAAATGCCTGCGTATTCCTGATTGCGGGCGGAATAACATATACAATCGGCTGTATTTTTTATGCATTAAAAAAAGTAAAATGGACACACTGTATATGGCATCTTTTTGTTTTGGGCGGTTCAATACTGCACTTTTTTGCCGTATGGTTCAGCATACATGCGTAAGGCTATCTTCGGGCGTTGTTTTTCTCGTATGCGGCAGAAAGCCGATCAACAAGCGCTTTTAAGTCCTCTTCAGTGTTTATTCTGAACAATTGCAGAATATCGGCAGGAATCTGATAGAATTCGATTTCTTCTGCATTGTAGTATGTCAAAAGATTTGCAAATGAAACAAGATAAACAAGTTTTCGATTTTCTTCGGGAGCAAGTTCCGGCTCGTGGTGATAGCGGATAGTACTTATGAGTTTTTCCGGGAAGCCCCATTTTTCGGCAATCTTTGCACCGATAAACTCGTGGTTTGTGCCTTCAACCATCTGTTCAATAATCTGGAACGGAATACCTCTGGCTGCGCTGATAGTAACCAGCTGATCCATAATACCTGTATTGGCAGAGGCAAAAACAATCTTGCCTATATCATGCAAAAGACCGTTTACATACGAATCGGCAACAATCGCCTTGTCGCCAGAAAAATAGTTTTTGGCAAGATAGAAGGAATAAAAGGCAACTTCGTTTGAATGCTTCCAAAGTTTCTTTTTTTCGCTCGTATTCTCGCCTAAGAGCTTCATTGTACCAAGTGAGAACAAAAGCTGCTTTACGCCCTGCATACCGATAAGCTTGACAGCATCGGTCACATTCTGGCACAGGTTGGCAGGCCGGAACGCTGCGGAGTTTACGAGCTTTAACAGATCTGCAGTCAGCGCCACATCACCACTTATCTGTTTTGCAACATCAGCTATCTCAGAATCAGGATTGTCTATAAGTCTGTTTATATTCACAATGTTTTCGGGGAAAGAAGGCAGCTCGTTTATCAGCGAAATAAGTTTTTTTGAAATTTCGTCAAAGTTTTCTTTTGTTTTGTTGGAAAAAGGAATTTCAACCCGGACGTTCGTTTCGTTATCATCGACGAGCACAGAATAATCATCTTCCGTAAGCCCTATTTTTTTGAGCATGAGAATCATGATTATCAATCCAAGACCGGAACCTTCGGTTTCATCGACAATTGTATTCATCGCATCCTGCATTGTACTGTACTGCTGGGCGCGGCACAGTTTGTCGTGAATTCGTTTGAATTCAAAAACCGTAAGTTTGCAGTTGTTTTTAACTTCTACACGGATTTTGCCGTTTCGTGCCAAAAATGAAACCTTTATATAAAGTCCTTCGTCACGCTGTTTTTGCAGATATGGGTCTACGTTTCCAAAGGTTTCTTTCTTAAAGTTGCTCATTCCCTTTTCATAGTCTTCGGGATCAAAGATGTCCAAATTTTTCTGGCGGAAATATATTCTTTTGGTATTAGCTTTTTTTGCATTGGTTGCAAGTTCACTTACGCAGTATACAAGATAATCTGTCATATGTGTCTGACCTATGTATTTTAAGAACAGGGTCAGCATCTCGGTAATGTATACTTCCATTTCATGGGTCAACATATAGGTTGTAATAGTGAGAGGAATTCCCGCCTGTGCAGCGCGCTTTACTTTTTCTTTATCAATTACCAAACGATTTTGTTCTGACATAACTTTAGTAATAGTTTATCACATAAGCATGGAAAAAACAAATATTTTCTCAAAATTAAGTCAAAAAAAGGTTGAGGTGATAGTTTTTTTCAATTATTATGTACAGCATATGAGTAATTACTTTATAAGCCAGTTGTTGGTCTGCATGCTCATGCTGCTTGCACTGTTGAGAATTTTGATAAGTAACCGCAAACAGGAAGACTCTCTGATTATATTTGCACCGGCTGCTTTTTTTATGTCGCTGGTACTTGTTCCCGCATTCGGGCTGACTTTACCCATACTGTTGCTTATTGCAGAAAGTACTCTCATACTCATCGTAAATATACCTTCTTTGAACAGATATTCCCAAAAACTGTACATAGACTCTTTTTCACCTGCTTATATTACTTTTACGGGGGTTCTTTCCATCCTGTTCATATTGCTCACGGTTTTTATTTTTTTGAACCGTCCCGTACCAGAACCGCATACAGTAAATAATCCCGCAATCCCGAACATCAACAGAACCGTTTATAGAATGCGCGGTACACATTCGGCAGGTTTTGAAGAAGGTGACCGACTGTTTTTTATACCGGATGCCGTTTTTTATACCGTTGAGATTACAGACGGGAACAACAGCAAGCCGGTTGTAATTCTATTGCCTGATGTGTACACAACTTTTTCCGGAAATGAAGCAACAGTCTCGGTTCTCACAAAAAAACAGAATACCGTTGTCTGCGGCGATTTTTTTTGCAAGGACGGTAATTATACAAACAAAACACTATTTAATCGTCATGCCCGTTCTTTGTTTTTGCAGTATTTGAACTACAAGGCAGATCCTGTAATAACTAATTCACAAAACTACTGGAAAAACCTTAAAAAATCTGAACTAAAAGCACTGTTATCGTTTGTCCAACAGCATTATGCAGACAGAAAACTGATTGTAGTTGCAGACGGGCTTTCTGGCGCTGCCGCAAAAGAATACTTGGACGAAACAAAAAATCCGGCAGCGTTAGTCGAGCTGGACAATTCTATTCCGGGATATATTCCGGGTTTTGGCAATTATGCAGTTATAGAACCGCTTTTATACACAAAAAGAACTGTTGAAAAAACAAACGGTTGGATTCAGGCGGAACAAATCGCACTCAAGGTGGAGCAGCTCAAATGAAATTACAGGAACTCGACGAATATTTCAGAACAATGCTTAAAATAAGTGACTTTTCTTCTGACCCGTCACAAAACGGTGTTCAGGTGGAAAACAGTCGCAAGGAAGTAAACAAAATTGCATTTGCCGTTGACGCCTGTGCGGAAACAATCAGCAGAGCCGCAAAAGAAAACGCCGATATGCTTTTTGTTCATCACGGACTTTTCTGGGGGCACGAGCAGGTTTTAACCGGCATTCACTACAATAGAATCGGGGAGCTTATTACCAACGACATCGCTTTGTATGCATGCCACATCCCGCTGGACGCGAATGACCCGAACGGCAACAATTACGGGCTGGCAGCGCGTCTCGGGCTGAAAAACCTTAAACCATTCGGTATCTGGCGCAATATGGTGATAGGCGTCATGGGCGAATTTGAAAAACCGGTTTCGATTGACCAGGCGGCAAAAGCCATGTTTCCTAACGGCGAAAAGCCCGTTGCCGTACTGCCCTTCGGGAAAAAGCAGATAGAAACCTGCGCGGTTATTTCCGGCGGAGCAGGTGAAGACGTTTATCAGGCGAAGGAAGCCGGAGCGGATTTGTACATAACAGGCGAAATTGAACATGAACTTTATCATCCGATTTTAGAGATGGGTATAAATGTTATAGCTGGCGGCCATTATCAGACGGAGACAGTCGGTGTTTCGCTGGTTGCAAAAAAGGTTCAGGCTGAACTCGGACTTGAAACAGTGTTTATTGACGTACCTACCGGTATGTGAGGGAGCAAATAAAAGTGTCAAAATTATTAAAAGAAAGGATACTGCCGTTTAGTTTTTCAATTTTTGTAATACTGGCAGACCAAATCTCAAAATTTCTGGTTGAAAAATACATTCCTTTAAGGACTATAAAGTTTTCTTTTTTCGGAGACTTTCTGAGGATTATTCACGTTACCAATACAGGCGCCGCATTCAGCATGGGTGACTCAATGTCAACCGCAAAACACCTGATTGTTCTCTGCATTATTCCTTTGGTACTGCTGATTGCATTGATTTTTTTCTGCATAAAATCAGATGATTTTTCAAAACTGCAGAGATGGCTTGTTGCAGGTGTAGTTGGCGGCGGATTCGGAAACCTTATAGACCGCTTTTTCAGACCAAACGGAGTTGTAGACTTTATCGACGTCAAATTCTACAATCTGTTCGGACTTGAACGCTGGCCCACATTCAATATTGCGGATTCATTCGTTCTTGTTTGCATAATAATTCTTGCGATTACATATATAAAGGCAGTTATTGGCGAATCAAAATCAAAGAAAAACAAAGGGGACCAATAATGACAAAAAAGCAGAATACCATATTTTTTATTCTTTTCGGAACTATTGCAAACATAATATTTTCTTTCTTTTTTATAATACTGTTCATTGCTATCGGGATTAAAGTTTTTGGTCCACAAAACTCTACCGCAGTTTTAGGTATAAGTTTTTTGGCAGGAATGCTGATGGGAATGATTGTATACAGAAAAGTCGGCGAATGGGTTATTTTCAAGTTCCATCTTGAAGACAAGCTCGATCCGCTTTTTGTAAAGAACAAGACCAAAAAGAAAGACTAATCATTTGCACAAAAAAAGGCGGACAGCAATAAGCTTTCCGCCTTTTTTATTTTAAACAGGCTTTTGCAAAGCAAAAACCTGTTTAATAGTTGGAATTAATATACCCAGTTAACACCGTTATAGAGAACATCGTATCTATTTGCACCTTGATTTACATTTACAACCAAATTTGTTATGTTCTCAAGTCCGCCCCATCCGGCGCCTCCAGATCCGATATTTCTCCATTCATTCAGATTACCTTCAAAACGGACAGTCATATTAGCAAGACCGGAACAAGCTAGAAAAGCATCTTGACCTATAGATGTAAGACTGGCAGGCAAAGAGAGCGTATTGAGAGAGTAACAATTTGCAAAAGCATTTTCACCTATAGATGTAAGATGTGTACATTTTGTTAAATCGACACTTTGAATACCACTATTTGCAAAAGCTTGCTCACCTATTGATGTAAACTCTGTAACAGGTTGCCCTCCATTCCACTCATTGGCTTCCGTTCCATTAGGGAAGTCTACCTGAGTAAGATTGGTACAACCGTAAAAGAGACGATCAGGGATAGAATCAATATGAGCATTTTCCATAACCACATATCTAATGCGTTGCTGTACTTCACCTTGTGCAGCATTGGGTGATAGAGTAAAATGCCAATTTGCATTACCTACATAATAAGTAAATGTTGCTGTAGCAGGGGCTCCAGCGGGTACCAAAAAGTGACTGAGAATTACATTACCATGATCAATGTCACCTTCAAGGTATGTCATAGCATCTACGTTTACGTTAAAATCTACGTAATAGCTTCCTTTTGAAACACGATATCTGGCAGATCCCATGTTTACAGCTTTAATATATAAGAAAACCCCTTCATCTTCATCAGAGAACTCTACGTGAAGTTCTGCATCGCCACTGATTTTTTCATAATGCAGTTCAGAAGCATGATCGACCCCATATACCGGCAACCAGCCTGCCGCGTGATAATTTGAACCATTAAACTCATCATCATCTATGGTGCCAAGATAAAGATAGCCGTTCCAATCTTCAGGTATTTCAAGCCTGAAATAATCAGAGTTTTGTTCATATTTTGCATACAAAACAACGTTGCCACGAATTCCATTCATATCAGCAAGCTGCGTCCTATCATCATCATAATACCAGCCGGTCAGAATATACTCTCCGGCTATTATTATATTATCTGGAACAGATATACCTGAAGCTGCTGTATAAGTTCCTGCCATAAGAGTATTATTCTGATCACCTATTAATTTATATGTATAAACAACATTGAGGGTAAGAGTATTTGAACCCTGTTCCAGTGTAATTGTATCAGATCGGATGCTTGCGGTGTCACCGCCGTTCATTTCGTTGTATTTCAGACTTCCGGTCGCATAGGCTGTTGAGCCTGGTGTAAGGTGTTCAACAAGGACAACATTGTCGCTTGCGGTCAGGTGCTTGCTGAAGGCTTCTGCGCCGTCGACAATAATCTTAAGGTCAAGATAATCGATAGTATCCCAGACAGAGCCGTTTGCTCTTGCATACAAACCGTTGAATTGTATAGAAACGGCACTTCCGCCGGATGAGGAAGAAGAAGTTGAGCCTGTACCGCCTGCAGCAGTTCCGCCGGCTCCACCGCCACCGCCACCGCAAGAAGTTAATATTAAAGCAATAACAAGGACAAAAAAAACACAAACTTTCTTCATAGTAACCCCTTGTTTTTCAATTCTCATTGAATGAGTATCTATTATTTTAAACTTAAAAGATTGATTTGGCAACTCTTTTAGAATGATTTCTGTTTTTGATATTATGCCTGCAGCATTATTTTATATTCCTGGTACTGCTTCAAATGATGATACAATACAAAATAAAATTAATTCCATTATAAAAATTGAACTTAATAATGCGTATAAAGAAATATCTCAAAAAAGTTCAAAGATTTAATACACTAATAATCATGACAAGAACAGCTTAGTAATTTGACTGTATTATTAAAATAATCGGGATAGTAATACGGTAGTAATTGGGACAGCATTACGACAGTAAGTGGGATCGTATTACTACCGTAAGAGGGGGTATAATCTAGCTAGATTATACGCGTAATCTAACTAGATTGTTCTGAAAATCTAGATAGGTTTTGCAGCGCCTTTTGCAAAACACTGCAAATATATAATTTACATTTTTATTATAGCATAAAAAAGCCGCCCCTCGCAAGAAGGACGGCTTTTATTTTGGTTTTAGTCACTAACTAGCGACATAATTCCCCGTTAGCGCCAAGGATTCTCGGTAGGATAACGTACGCCAGCGGGCTGGTTGTAGCCGATTTCGTCAACTGCTACGCCGATGTACTTGAATACTTCGAAGAGCTGCTTTCCAAAGTGGCCGAATGCAACAGCACCATGGTGCGGGAAGTTCTTTTCGATAAGTACGTGGCGGTAGAAGCGTCCCATTTCAGGAATAGCAAAGATACCGATACCACCGAATGAGCGTGTAGCAACAGGAAGAACTTCACCCTGTGCAATGTATGCACGGAGAATGTTGTCTGCTGTACTCTGCAAGCGGAAGAATGTGATGTCACCAGGTTTGATATCTCCTTCCAAAGTTCCGTTTGTAACTTCAACAGGAAGAGCACGAGCCATGATGAGCTGATACTTCATTTCGCAGAATGAGAGTTTTGAAGATGCTGTGTTTCCACAGTGGAAGCCCATGAATGTATCTTTAATTGTATACTTTCCGTGTTTGCCCTTAATATCTTCATCATAGATGTCCTGTGGAACTGTGTTATTGATGTCAAGCAGTGTAACTGTATCGTCAGAAACAACTGTACCGATGAACTCAGAAAGACATCCGTAAATATCAACTTCACAAGAAACAGGAATACCCATCTTTGTGAGGCGGCTGTTTACATAGCAAGGAACGAATCC
>JAEEGL016610425.1_pt1 | contig 16153 bp, 14 predicted proteins | sample 9134231 | NCBI WGS metagenome assembly JAEEGL01 (sample SAMN16246548, study PRJNA631951) | gut metagenome | biome: gut microbiome; feature: rumen; material: fiber-attached | host: Bos | place: Iran: Karaj | collected 2018-10
ACACCCACTGACTTTTTTATACTCCGAGCCATGGTGGAAGTTCATGAAAACCAACAAATATTTGGCTTTTAAATTTTTTATTTACTTACTACATAACCATTGAAAATAATATGAAAGAAAAGAGTTTTTCTGTATTTATATTGTTAGTTGTCATTCTATTTTCTTTCCCTGCATGTTCGTCTGGTGATGATATACCAGAGGAATACTTTGAAATTATTGAGAAAAAAGATTCTGTTCCGAACAATCCCAACCAGAACAATAAGGACAATAGTGATTCTGATGAATCAAATACAGATAATCCTAATACAGATAATCCTAATACAGATAATCCTAATACAGATAATCCTAATACAGATAATCCTAATACACATATCTTCAAAATGGAACCCTATTTCCATTTAGTAAAAAATGGTGGGGGACAACAAGGGGCAGCACTTTATGGCGATTTACTATTCCATGCAACAGCAAATAGTGAGATTCATATTTATAATATGAGGGAAAAGAAACACATCACCACACTAAAGTTGGGAATCATGGGGCATGCAGATACCCTGTGTTTTGGAATTCAAAAGGTAGAAGATAATGATGAATTCCCTGTATTGTATGTTAGTGGTTCTAACTCAAACACTGCAGGAAAAGGTGGAGATATCTATGTGTATCGGCTTGTAAGGTCTAAAGATGAGACTGGTAATGAGAAATGGCAAGGATCGTTGATGCAGCATATAATTACACCAGATGTTTCTATTATCGGATCGTATCCTGATGTTGTAATTGACACTGACAAAAAAATAATGTGGATCATGGGATGGCTTAATCCAAATAATTATGACACAAAAGAGGGAGCAAACTGCACAAACTGTTTCTCTAAATATAACATCCCTGACATAAAAGATGGCAAACTAGATAAAAATGGTGTTTATCAATTATCTTTGTCAGACGAAGAAAGACGTTCTTATTTCTTGGTTTATGATATTCATGCTATCACACAGGGTATTTGCTATTATAACGGAAAAATAATATGTCCTTACGGCATGCCAAGCCTCCCCTTTAAAGGAGTTGATGTTGTTGATATAGAAAATGAGAAGATAACCCAAAATGTGAATCTTAAGGGTGCTTCAATCTATGAGGCTGAAGCAGCGGTAATATACGAAAACTTTTTGTATATACTAGGGCAGCGTGAATATATTTATAAATGTACTGGATTGGATATTTAACCTTTAAAAAGATATGCAAAATCGTATCTTGTTCTTAGACTACGCCAGAGTTATTGCTGCTTTTTTAGTAGTTTTTGCTCACCTTTATTCGACCGATTCTACTGTCAGGTTATACATATATGCTTTTCACATGCCTTTCTTTTATTTAGTCAGTGGCATATTACACAAAGAGGTTGATGACATAACTATTCTTAAAAAAGGAATAAAATCTCTTTTGATTCCCTCATTTGTATATTTGACTATTGGGTTGTTCATCTTGAGTCTTGCCAACGGCAATAACATAATAGATATGGCAATTAATACGGTGCAGAATTTTTATAAAGGTGAAGCTATGCCAGCGAATTCTATTGTTTGGTTTCTATTTTCTCTTTTATATGTGAAAATAATGTCCAATTTTTTTATTCATCATGGTCATATCATTAAATCATTAATTATATTGCTATTTTTGTCCTTTTTGGTTTATCCACATTGGGCAGAGCCTTTCTATTTCGATACATCCTTGATGGCATTACCATTCTATTTATTTGGCTTCTACACAAAAGATCTGTTTATCAACACAAATAAACAAAACAAAAAGTGGTGGATAGGTGTTATATTCTTTTTGATTTTAACAGTATGTCTGACGCTTATAAATGGAAGAGTATCAATGGTTGGTTGTCATTATGGCATACGAAGGTGGCCTATAAATGTGTCACTATTCTATTTAAACGGAATAATTGGTTCTATGATGTTAATATGTTTGTCTTTTATGTTTAAAAAACAAATGAAAGCATGTGAAATTGCCGCATTGAGTTTAATTTCAATTGTTGGCTTTCAAGGAATCTTTATTCATTTTTACTCCAAACATATAGGATTTAACCAAAATATTTTGATGACGATTTTGTCAACAACAATTATTATTATCTTATGTTGTATATTACACGCCCTTTTGAAGCGATATGTTCCTTGGGCTGTTGGCGCTAAAAAATGAGAAATTATAAGTTTTTATTCATCCTTTCAGTATTTGTTACCACATTCATATCTATTTCATGTGGTAAAGAAAATGTTTATAATGAAATAGAAGAGATTTCCCCTATTGATTCTGTATATAATCCTGTCGATTCAGTATTCAATAAAGATGAAAATGATAGTACAAAAAAGAGTATTACATTTTCTGTATTAGGGAATTCTATTTCTACGTATAAAGGGTATATCCCGTCTTCATACAAGTGCTATTCTAGATATGTGCCAGACAAGTTTAAAGTAGAAGATACCTGGTGGATGCTTTTAAAAATGATATCAGGATATGAGCTTCTTTCAAATGCTTCATGGTCAGGTTCTACAATAGTAAATGAAGGGGCATCTGATAGCAATTCATATTTTACATCGGATAAGAGATTGACAGAATTAGGAAGAAAAGGGACTCCAGATATAATTCTTGTTTTAGGAGGAACGAATGATTGGGGAAACAATAAAGAACTAGGTGATTTCCCCTCAGATAGTTCGTTTGACATGAAAACATTTCGGGGTGCATACAGCTATCTAGTAAAAAAACTATGTGATATGTATCCCAATTCAAAAATATGTTGTTGTTCCATATTGCCAAGAAAAGGTTTTGATTCTCCTAACAAAAAGGGATGGTATACAACAGATGGTAACAAGAGTATTGAAACCATAACTTATAAATATGGATGTATATATTTAGATTTAGATCAGTGTGGAATACAGGCTGATTTCAATAAGTATACCTTTGATGGTCTTCATCCAAATGCATTAGGGATGGAAAAGGTAGCTAATGAGATTTATGTAAAAATAAAACAACTTGGATTGTAATGATGATAGCTTATAATAATCAAATTGTGACAGACGATCTTGCTGACATTTGTAAATCAGAACTCGATTGGCAGCAATTTCATGAAAAGACTGTGCTCATTACTGGTGCAACAGGAATGTTGGCAGCATATCTTACTTATACATTCTTGTATCTTAAGGAGCATTTTGGCATCAATGTGAGAGTTATAGCTTTATGCCGGACAAAATCAAAGGCTGAGAACACCTTTAAAGTTTTTCTCAAGAAGCCCTATTTCACTTTGCTTTTGCAGGATGTGTGTGAACCTATCCAGTACGAGGGAAACATTGACTATATATTTCATCTGGCAGGAAATGCCAGTCCTCACTTTATCAATACCGATCCGGTAGGGATTGTAAAGAGTAACATGATTGGTACTTTCAATGTCTTGGAATTGGCTAAGGAAAAGCATACCGAAAAGGTTATTTTTGCTTCTACCCGTGAAGTATATGGAAAGAACGAAGAGGAGGATTCCTTAACGGAAACATCTTTCGGAACTATTGACCCTATGGAAAACCGCAGTTGCTATCCTGAAAGTAAACGGGCTGCAGAAACTATCTTCAGAAGTTATTTCATTCAGTATGGCGTAAACTTTAATGCTTTAAGAATAGCACACAGCTATGGACCTGGCATGAACCTACATAGCGACGGACGTGTGATGGCAGACCTGATGGGGAATGTTGTTGATGGGAAGAATATAGAACTGAAAAGTACCGGTGAGGCATTACGAGCTTTCTGCTATATCACCGATGCTGTAACAGGAATATTCTATGCAGCACTGAAAGGAGAACCAGGAGAAGCCTATAACCTTGCCAATGAAACGGAAGAAATATCAATCCGCGACTTGGCTCAGATGCTTGTGTCTCTTCGTAGGGATAAAAACTTAAAAGTAGTTTTCAATATACCGGAAACAAATAGTGGCTATTGTAACTATAAACGCGTTGGACTCAATACCAACAAATTGGAGAAATTAGGATGGCAACCAAATGTTTCTCTGAAAGAAGGATGTCAACGAACTATTCAAAGTTTCATAGGCTAGTCATTTATTAATATGGTTGATTTAAAGATTAAAATTCCAGATGATTTTCTTGAGGAAGAAGAAAGATGCGGTCATTTCATCTCTAAACAGATGAAAGAGGTATGGGCTATTCAGTTGGACTTGCTTGCTGAATTTGAACGTGTATGTAAGAAAAACAAATTAAGATATTTTGCTTCAGGCGGTACAGCATTAGGTGCTATCCGGCATAAGGGTTTTATACCTTGGGATGATGATATGGACCTGATGATGATGCGCGACGATTATGACAAGCTTTTAGAAATAGCACCAAAAGAATTTAAGGCACCTTACTTCTTACAGAATAAATATAGCGATCCTTGTGGGAATGAAACGATTTCAAAATTCAGGAACATAGAAACAACAGCATTGTTAGAAAACGAGATTGGTAGTTGTTTTGATTATTGCAAGGGTATCTTTATTGATATTTTTCCATTGGATGTATTTCCCGACAACCAACAGGAAAGAGACACATATATTAAAGAATTGAGAACACAAAAAGAAGTTTTCTACCGAAAAGGAAGAAGTCTGGGAATTTTTTCCGATACAAGAAAAACAAAAGAAAGATTGGTCAAACATTTTCTCTATAGGTTGCTTACCTTTAAGAGAAAAAAACATGTAGAAGAATACAAGGAAGAATATCGGAAATTTGTCAATATGTGTAAAAGGTATAATCATCAGCCGTCGGAAAGATTGATGTGCCTGGAATTTACTTTTGACCAGAAAGATTATAAATGTACAGCAGATTTACTGAAAACAGTCTATGTGGACTTCGAATTTATGAAAATTCCTGTTGGTGCCAATTATCATCATGGCCTCATCACAAAATATGGAGAGGACTATATGGTTTTCAAGAAAGGTGCATCTATGCATAGTGATATTTATTTTGATACAAACATATCCTATAAACAACATCTAACTATATTTTAAATGGATACTTTTGAATACTGCGTTGCTATACGAACTCTTGGGAAGGCAGGTGAAAAATATCAGGCCCTGCTAAATTCAATTCAGAAACAAACGATTCAACCAAAAAAAATTTTGGTATATATCGCTGAAGGTTATCCTCTTCCAAAAGAAACAATTGGAACAGAACAATATATAAAATGCCCTAAGGGTATGATAACCCAACGTTCACTTCCGTTTGTAGAAATTGATACAGAATATACTTTGTTTTGCGATGATGACATCTGTTTTCCTGTTGATTTTGTAAAGAAGTTATATGATGCTCTTATCAAGTCTGATTCTGATTGTGTAAGCCCTCATATTTTAGGACCAGAAGGGGTTATCAAATACAATGGATCAAGACTAATACGCGGACTTATGACATATGAGTTTCCACGACGAGATGATGGATGGGCGGTTAAAGTAATGAGAAATGGTTCCTTTACTTATAATCCTCATCATCAAGAGATAATGCCAACGGAAAGTGCCCCCGGGGCTTGCCTCTTTATTAAAATAGATGCTTTCCATGCCATTCATTTTGAAGATGAGCGGTGGCTGGAAAAAATGAAGTATCCTATAGGAGAGGATCTTTTGTTCTATTATAAACTATTTATTAATGGATATAAGGTTGCCATGGTTTTCAACACAGGTATAAGGCACCTTGATGCTGGTACAGGAAGGACTAATCTGCCAAAAGGTTGGTATCGGAAAACTCAAATGATATGGTTTATCATCCCATATAGAATGAGGTATAATCTAAAAAACATCAGTAAAACGGAAAAACTAAAATGTATCTGTTCTTATCTATTAAAAATGACAGAACAATTTTTGGTTCTTCCTTTGAGAATCATTCATCATAAACGCATTTCTTATTTACTCGAATTTTTTAAAGGAATACAGGATGGTTATCGTTATGTACATTCTGAGGAATATAAGAAAATCCCCTTTTTCGACGCTTATCATAAATAATAATCTACAAAATGAGAATAGGTACTATTTCTTTTCACGCTTCTTTTAATTATGGCTCGATGTTACAAGCATGGGCTCTACAAACATATTTAGAAAAAGAAGGTCACCAAGTAGAGATTATCAATTATAGATCATGGTATCAGAAGGCTCATTATGCTAAACCATTTGATGTTTCTTCCCCTTTTTCTATGATGGCAAGTCTAAAACGCCTTTTTCTGGCACCATCGAGTTTTCCTCATTTATATTCCAAATGGAATCTATTTAATGATTTTTTAAATCAGCATCTGCATATTACCAAAGAATATCATACCTATCACCAACTGAAAAAGGCAAATTTCAATTACGATTTGGTAATAACCGGGAGCGATCAGATTTGGATTAATACGTTAGAGGCTGGCAAACCATATTATGCCAACTTTATACCTCCAAATATCAAGAAAATCTCGTATGCTCCTTCAATGGGTCCACAAACAGAAAATATTCCTAGTATTAGATTCCTAAAAAAAAATCTGAAAAACTTTACGGCTTTATCCGTAAGAGAAAGGCAAACAAAAGACTATATAGAAAACAACGGACTATTCTATCCTGTTGAAATAGTCTGTGACCCGACTCTGCTTTTAAATGCACAGGATTATGAAACATTAATTGATCAAAAACCTCTTATCAATGAGCCTTATATCTTTTTATATACACCAGGAAAAGCCAAACCGTCCTACTTTGAAATCGCTGAACAAATAGCAATAAAAAAAAATATGCAGGTAATTACAGAAACGTCGTTTTACCCAGAAGACATTAAAAATTATCCTCATATAAAACTCTATCCTGAAGCAGGACCTAAAGAATTTCTCAACCTCATTAAAAATGCTGCCTTTGTGGTTGGTGGTTCTTTTCATTTGTTAGTTTTTTCCTTACTCTTTAGTAAAAAATTTTTCTGTATTAATGGAGACAAAGATTTCAGAACTAACAATCTCCTTAAAATAATAGGGTTAGAAAACAGGGCTGTAAGTCTCGACAACCCATCGAAATTACCTGTTGGAGATATAACTAATTATGAGCATCATATCAATAAATTGGCAGCTTTTCAAGAATCATCCAAACAATATCTTAACAAGTTTACCAAATTATAAATGAACATATTATTCTGTAACAGTTCTAACGTTTCTGAAATCAAAGGAGGAACGGAACGTATCACTGCGCGTATCAGTAAGGGACTGACGGAACGTGGTCATCATTGTTTTCTGGCTTATAAGTCAGAAATAGATCCTTCGTTACCATTAACAAAATTTGAAGATACGATTAATGTCCGCCAGCATTCACTTGAGAAGTTCATCCTTAAACATCGAATTGACGCAGTTATCATTCAGAAAATGACTAGAGATGTAAAACTATTTTGTGATATCAGAAAAAGAAATCATTTAAACTATAAGATTCACTCTGTATTGCATTTTAATCCAGGATATGAAGAAATTGGAATTACATGGAAAACGGCCAATAATCTATTAAAGACAGAATCGTATACGTTAAAAGACTTATTAAAAAACATAATTCGCATTATTAGTTTTCCTTTATATAAAATTTATTATCCTCAACGAAATAAAGAGTTATATCAAACCGTTTACAATTATTCTGATAGAGTGGTTTTGCTTTCTGAAGCTTTTATTAATGAATATTTTAACTACGCAGAATTGAATGACAAATCCAAATTTGTTGTCATTCCCAATGCACTATCTTACGATGACTTTTTACTGTTAAATAAACTATATGAAAAAAAAAAGCAAGTGTTAGTTGTATCAAGATTGGAAGAAGCACAGAAAAGGATTAGCTTAGTTATTAAAGCATGGGATACAATAATGAGAAATGAAGAAAATGAGAGAATGAGAAATGAATGGTCTTTAAAAATTGTTGGAACAGGAGATTCTGAAAAAGACTATAAAAGACTTGCTCAAGAACTTAATATTCACAATATTGAGTTTTGTGGAAGACAACAACCTAAAACCTATTATGAAGATAGTTCTATATTCTTAATGACCTCATCGTATGAGGGATGGGGATTAACACTCACTGAAGCACAACAGTTTGGATGTGTACCCATTGCCTTTGATTCATATTCTTCTATACATGATATTATTACTGATGGGAAAAACGGACTTCTTATAAAAGACAATGACCTGAATCTTTTTGTCCGTAAAATGAAAAAACTCATGACTTCCGAAAGCCTAAGGATAAAAATGGCTCAAAATGCAATTCGTTCAAGTGAACAATTTGCCCTTCACAAGATTATTAACCTTTGGGAAAACCTTTTAAAATGATAAATTATTAAATTATATGATTGTAGTTTTATTTATAATCCTATATATATATGCAGTTGTTATAGACACCAATAACAACTATGCTAGAAACAAAAAATATAGAAATCAGATTTTGGTCTTTATTTGTCTGATTCTCGCATTCACTGCTGGGTTCAGAGATGAGGTGCTATGGGCTGATACTTATATTTATGCTAATGCATTTAAATACTATACCCCGACTATCTTTGACATTGATTTGTCGAAGCCCTTGTTTGCCTACTCTGAAAAAGGGTTTTATCTTATCAGTTCCTTGATAAGAACATTTACTGATAATTCTACAGTATACTTTATCTGTATATCTCTTATAACATTCTATTATTTATATAAATTTTTTAAAAAGGACTGTATCTATCCTCTTTTGGGTGTGTGTGTGTATCTCGCCCGTTTTTATGAAGGAAGAAACATGATGCAAATCCGAGCAGCATTGGCTATTCCTATTGTTTTATTAGCGACAGAATACATTGTTCAGAAAAAAATATGGAAATTCTTATTGGTGGTTTTTATCGCCTATCATATACACCACAGCACTATTATTGTGATTCCGATTTACTTTCTATATAATTATGTGGATATCAAGAAAAAACATATTGTAATTGGATTAATTATTGCTTACGCCATAGCCATCATCATGGGTGTTTCTATGAGAACCTGGCTACGGTCATTTAGTTTTGTTCAGGAAATGGCTTATTCATATGTTCAAGAAAGTAATTCTAAATCATATGGATTAGGGTTATCAAATATTATGATATACTATCAAACTGCATTACTACTACTATATACATTCTTAGAAAAAAGACTTGCTCCCCTCTCAAAATATTATTATGTAATAAGAGATGCCTATTATTATAGTACTGTCATATTGATAACACTTTCTCAGTTTGCTATTTTGTCGTCAAGACTTGCCACAATTTATGCCACTTATGAATGTGCATTAATTCCTGTTCTTGTCTTCTCTTTCAATAAAAAAGAGCGCATCTTTGCATTTATTGGAATAGGATTTGTATTAACTACTTTCTTCTACTTGAATATGAAAACGCATATGTAAAACTATATATCAAACAAATTATTTATGAAAATATTAATTATATGTAACAAACTAAATGGTGGGGGTGCTGAAAGGGTTGGGGTTATGCTCGCTAATGGTTTTGTAGAGCGAGGTCACTCCGCTTTCCTTGTAAGTGATACCTACCAACCTACAACATATTATATTGATGAAAGGGTAAGAATCTTACCTTTGAATCCTAAAACTAAAAACAAATTGCACAAATGGGGCGGGGCAGTAAAATATATTCGGAAATATGTACGCACTGAAAAACCTGACGTGGTCATAGGAATTATGGCTTTATGTTCGTTTGTTGCTAAAATTGGCTGCATAGGAACTCATATTCCTGTAATTATGACCGAACACGATGCATACCAACGTGTTCCTTCTGAGAAATTGACAAAGATGCAATATTTCTCAAAATATTATCTTAATAAGATATATCCATGCGTAACGGTATTAACAGAAGCAGATAAGAATTATATCGGGAATCGACTTAACAATATAGTTGTCATGCCAAATCCTTCATCATTTGAACAAGTTGAACAAGTTCCACAAAAACAAAATGTGCTTTTTGCTGCTGGAAGGGTCTCTAATTGGCATTATAAAGGATTTGATTTACTTATAGAAGCCTGGGGTAAAATTGCTGAAAAATATCCAGACTGGAAACTGCAAATTGCTGGAGACGGGTCAAAAGAAGATTTTTCTTTTTTGAAAAAAGTTGCCAAAGATAATCATGTCATTGAAAAAATTGATTTTTTGGGATATAGAACTGATATGATAGATCTTTACAGAAAATCTGCCATTTACGTACTTGGAAGCCGCAGTGAAGGATTGCCTATGGTTTTGATTGAGGCCATGAGTCAAGGATGTGCCTGTGTTGCTATAGAAAACTTTGGGAGAACAAAAGAAATTATAACAAACAACAAAGAAGGTTTGCTATGTAAAATGGAAGATACAGAATCTCTTGCTGAAGGTATGAGTAAAATGATTTCAGAAGAAACATATAGAAAAGAGGTTCAGAAGAATTCTATTGAAAGATCCAAATTTTTCGCTCTTGATAACATTATTGATAAATGGGAGACCTTGTTTAAACAATTGGGAATTTAATGAAAATTGCATATATCAACACACATTTGGGGAGAACTGGTGGCGTGAACAATATGGTATTGGATATGGTGTCCATTTTTTCGACTCATGGACATGACTGTACACTATATTACTTTGAAACTCATAAACCGGAAATGGATTATCCCTGTAAATGCGTAAAAATAGGAATGGGTGAGAAAATAGATTTTTCTCAATATGATGTCGTTCACTGTCATGGAATCCGACCTAATACCTACATTTTATGGCATAAACCATTTAAAAGAACAAAAACACGTTTCATTGCTACTATACACTGCTATGTGTTTCAGGATTTTAGGGACTTGTATGGTGGAATTAAAGGCTTCTTTGGTAGTTTCCTTTTTTTATTGGCGCCAATTCGTTTTGACAAATTAGTTTGCTTAAGCAAGGATGCCATGAAATATTATCGTCCATGGTTTTGGTTTAAGAAGATGACTTTCGCTTATAATACCAGACTAATGGATATGAGTAAAGAACTGGATAGCGAAGAACTAAAAGAAGTTGAGACGTTTAAAGGCAATCACATACTAATTGGTATGAATTGCGTACTAATTCTGAGAAAAGGTATTGATGTGATGCTTAAAGCATTGGAAAAACTACCCGAAAAATACAGACTAATGGTAGCCGGAGGATACGCTTCACCCCAATTTGATGCATTATGGAAAGAAATGAAAGGAAAACTAGGGAAACGTGTATTGTTTCTCGGTATGAGAAAAGATGCATACCGTTATTTAAAATATTATGACATCTATGTATTGGCCAGTAGAAGTGAGGGATTTCCTCTCGCTTTAGTGGAAGCATCTGGATACAGCAAAAAGATTGCTTGTACTAATCTTACACAACTCCAAGAGGTTTTTGATGACAAAGACGTGGCTTTCTGTAATCCTGGTGATATAGATAGTCTAGTAGAAGCTATCCAAAACATTAGCTGTCGAGATGATGCAGGAAAAAAAGCAAGACGAAAATATGAGGAGTATTTATCACCAGAGATGTTTTATGAAAGGTATCTTTCTATTTATGAAGACAAAGACCATTTAGATTATTAGATATGTGCGGAATTTGTGGTTATTTAGATAAGAACACTTTATCTAAAGAAATAGGTATGCAGATGGTGATGCAAATGAAGCATCGGGGACCTGACTGCCAAGACGTGAAAGTCTATCCTGAACAAAACAGTCTTTTGGGACATGCACGGCTCTCCATCATCGACCTCTCTGCTGGTGCAAACCAGCCGTTAGAGTACAATCAGTATGTCATTGTATTTAATGGAGAAATCTATAACTTCAGAGAAATCAAACAAGAACTTTCGGGACTAGGACATCAGTTTAAACTTGATTCCGATACAGAGATTATCATCCATGCTTACGAACAATGGGGAAAAAACTGCGTAAAAAAATTCATCGGAATGTTTGCTTTTGCCATACTTGACAAAATAAAGAACACCTTTTTACTGGCAAGAGACAGGGCTGGTATCAAACCTCTTTATTATTATGAGAACGAAAATATATTTATGTTCGGCAGTGAGCTGAAAGCGTTCTACCCACATCCGAAATTTGAAAGGGCAATCAACAAAAAGGCTGTTGGCTTGTATCTAAAATATGGATACGTGCCTGCCCCAATGGCAATCTTTGAAAAAACACATAAGTTATTGCCTGGCCATATGATCGAATATGATATACAATCGGGTAAGAAATCGGTCTATAAATATTGGGATGTGATGGACTTCTACAAGAAACCCAGACTGAATATAAATTATCAGGAAGCAATGCAAGAACTTGAAAAGATACTCTCTTCTGCATTTAACTATCGAATGGTGGCTGATGTACCTGTAGGCGTTTTTCTGAGTGGAGGCTATGACAGTGCCTTGCTGACAACGCTTTTGCAGAAAGACAGGACGGAGAAACTCAAGACTTTTACCATTGGCTTTGACGATAAAAAATGGGATGAGACTCCTGCAGCAAAAGCACTGGCAAAAAGATTAGGGACAGACCATACAGAATATATATGCACACAAGATGACTGTAAGAAAATCATTCCCGAACTGCCCTTCTTCTATGATGAACCTTTCGCAGATAATTCTGCCGTACCTACCATCTTAGTTAGCCAATTAGCCAGAAAAAAGGTAAAAGTGGCTCTCAGCGCTGATGGTGGGGATGAAACTTTTGCGGGTTATAATCGCTATGAAGGACTATATCATGCACAGAAAATACTAAGACTTATCCGTGGTATCAAGAACAAAAGACTGTCAAATTTCGGCATAAAAGCAAATAACTTGCTAACCAAAAAATATTCTTTCCTACATGAAAAGGGAGAGGCTTTTGCCAAACTTTTAGCCATTGAACCAAAATATCGAGTCGCTATGACTGCTGAGAGTGGTTCATTTAGTTCTTTATCAGAAAGTGTATTTCAAGAAATGTCTGTTATATCCTATCCAGAACCAATGTTCTTATTGGATGAGAATGATTTTGATGATTCTATATCGGTAGCAACTGCTATGGACTACATCAACTATATGGCTGATGATGTCTTAGTAAAAGTGGACCGAGCCACCATGAGTATATCCTTGGAAGGACGAGACCCTCTTCTCGACCACCGTATCATTGAATACGCAGCTCAATTACCCATTGAATATAAATTTGACCATGGCAATAAAAAGCGTATTTATAAAGATATTCTCTATCAATATGTTCCCAAAGAGATGATGGAACGTCCAAAAACAGGTTTTATGATGCCTGTGGAAGATTGGCTCAGGAATGACTTAAAGTATCTATTGGAAGACAATCTTAATGATTCGTTAAACCCTGAATTTTTCAACGTTGATCAGGTAAAACGAATAAAGACGCTCTTTTATGAAAACAAACTGGGGCATGAAAATAAAATTATCTGGAGAATCCTTGCTTTCCAATTGTGGTCGAAAAAGAATCTATCATAATGACAATTAGTGTAATTATATCTGTCTATAAGACAGAAGAACCAAAATATTTTGAGAAAGCATTAAGAAGTGTCTGGGATGACCAAACACGGAAACCAGAACAAATCGTACTGGTGGAAGATGGACCGCTGACAGATGGACTGTCGGCGGTCATTGCTTTTTGGAAAGAAAGGCTTGGTGATGTGTTGTGCGTTTGCAAAAACGAGACAAATCTTGGACTAACAAAAAGCCTCAACGTGGCATTAGACCACGTAACGTCGGACTTGGTAGCACGAATGGATAGCGATGACTGTTCAGACCCAAGACGATTTGAACGACAGGAAGCATATCTTGAATCCTATCCAAATGTGGATATTGTAGGAGGAGCATTACAAGAGTTTGATGAAGAGCATGAGAACCTGAATATACGCCATTATCCACTGACACATGAGGAAGCCATCAAATATATTATGAAGGCATCGCCACTGGCTCATCCTGCTGTGATGATGAGGATGAAAATGTTTCATGAGGGACTGAAGTACGATGAACGTTTTCGCATGAGTCAGGATATACAGCTTTGGTTTGATGCAATAATGAAAGGCTATCATATTGGGAACATCCCTGAGGTGGTGCTGTATTTCCGTCGGGCTGGAGATGTTTTTAAACGACGCAGTAGGGTAAAAGCTAAGAATGAGTTCAAAATCTATATGAACGGCATTTATCGGATGCATGGATTATGGACCACGGCCTATCGCTACCCTATCGCCAGGTATATCTTCCGTAATCTGCCTACTCCCATCGTAAAATGGATTTATGGGAGTAAACTGAGAAACCAAGTATTAAAGTAATAAAGATGAGTACAGAGAATATTTTGTATGAGCTGCTCAAAGCAGGACTATGGGGAACAGAACCAATACTGACAGAACCAATCTCTGATGAACAATGGAAAGACGTGAAGAGATTAGCCGATGAACAAACTATATCTGGACTGATATTTGACGGACTGAACTTGGTTAATGCTGATAAAAGACCATCAAAAGATTTTATCATGCAATGGTTTGCTTATATCATGATGATAGAAAAAGCAAATACAAAAATGAATTTGCTCATACCCAAACTGGCACCCATAACCAAAGGATCTGTCTTACTGAAAGGTCAAAGAGTAGCACGATGCTACAAAAATCCAGCACATAGGCAATCGGGCGATATTGATCTATTCTTTTATCATCAGAAGGATTATGAAAACGCAAAAAAACAATTAAGTCAAATTGCAGAACATATTGGAGGCGAAGAAAAAGACCGAAAACATTTTGATTGTACTTTACAGAAAATTGTGGTGGAACTTCATGGAGAAATCCAAACCCAAATTAAACCAAAAACCGATGAGCATATCATAAAATTTATTCAAAAACATTTCAATAACTATAAAATAGAAATAGAAGAAAAAACGGGTTATTGTGCTGCTCCTATCAATTTCGATTGCCTTTTTATTTTTGTCCATATGTTAGTTCATTATTTTAGCTCTGGCGTTGGACTTCGACAAATATGTGACTGGATGGCATTTATGAGCTATTACCATCAACAAATTAACCAGGAACAACTAAAAGCGGATATCCTGCTATTAGGATTGATGAAAGAATGGCAAGTATTCGGAAATATGGCTGTGAAACAATTAGGGTTTCCGCAAGAACAAATGCCCTTATATGAAGAGAAATACCATAAATATGGGGAAAAGGTATTAAAACAAGTGATGAAATCTGGAAATTTCGGAAGAAGCTTATATTTTAAAAATCGCCCTAAGAACTACATACTAGGAAAACTATATACTTTCTATCAAAACAACAAAATGAGATTGGGAAACCTCTTGATTTTTCCACAAGAGGCTTTATATGGAATTCCACATTTTATCAAAAGTGGTATCAGAAGACTCTAGCGATAAATCTATCACAATTGAAATGAAGGATGATAGAGTTATAAAACTTGAAACTGCATAGTTCTATGAAGAAGGTCATTACATACGGAACATACGATTTACTGCATCAAGGGCACATCAATTTGTTGAAGCGGGCAAAGGCTTTGGGAGACTACCTGATTGTGGGAGTTACCAATGACAACTTTGATAGGGACCGTGGTAAACTGAATGTGCGGAACAATGTGTTGGAACGCGTTGAAGCGATAAAGGCGACGGGATTGGCTGACCTTATTATTATTGAGGATTATGTGGGTCAAAAGATTGATGATATTCAGAAATATGATGTGGATATCTTTGCCATAGGTTCTGACTGGGAAGGGAAATTCGACTACCTGAACGAATACTGTAAAGTGGTATATTTACCACGTACAGAGGGAATCTCCTCGACCATGCTGCGTGAGGAGATGCAGAAAGATATACGCATTGGCATCATGGGTTGTGGTAGAATTGCTCAACGATTTGTTCCAGAAAGTAAGGTTGTGAGTGCTGTCAAAGTTGTAGATATTCTAGATATAGATAAAAACGTCGCTACGTCATTCGCTCAAAAGCATCAGATTACGCACATATCTTCTTCTATTGAAGAAATGATGGAACAAGTGGATGCCGTATATATCGCAACGCCTCATCTTTGCCATTATGAACAGTCCAAATATGCACTAGAACATGGTAAACATGTGTTGTGCGAAACACCATTGGTTCTGAATGAAAAAGAAGCTGAAGAATTATATGACATGGCTGAACA
>JAEEGL010806665.1_pt1 | contig 16152 bp, 12 predicted proteins | sample 9134231 | NCBI WGS metagenome assembly JAEEGL01 (sample SAMN16246548, study PRJNA631951) | gut metagenome | biome: gut microbiome; feature: rumen; material: fiber-attached | host: Bos | place: Iran: Karaj | collected 2018-10
CCCTGATGCTCGGCCGGGTGGCGCAGGAAGAAATGACGGCGGTGTCGCTGGCGACCCAGATCCAGTTCGTGCAGAACATGTTCCTGAGCGCCATCGCCACGGCGGGCTCCATTCTGGGCGCGCAGTATTTCGGGAAAGGCGCGAAGAAGACGATCTCCGAGATCTTCAATCTGATCCTGTTCCTTTCGGGGATCGTGTCGATCCTGTTTTTCGCCGCCTGCGAGCTGATCCCGGAATGGCTGATGCTGGCCTTTACCCACGACGGCGTCCTGATCGGGATCGGCGCGGAGTATCTCCGGATCGCGGGCTGGTCCTATCTCCTGACCGGCGTTTCCCAGTGCTATCTGACCGTGATGAAGGTCACCGATCACGTGCGCCAGAGCGTCTTCATCAGCTCCGGCGCGGTGCTTCTGAACATTCTTCTGAACGCGGTCCTGATCTTCGGCCTTCTCGGGATCCCAGCCATGAGCTTCCGGGGCGCGGCGCTGGCGACGACGATCGCGCGGGCGGTCGAGCTTATCCTGTCGGTTGCGCTTTCGGCGGGGAAAAGGCACGTCAGGCCGGATTTCCTGCGCTTCTTCCGCTGGCGGCGGGACCTTTTCCTCGATTTCCAGAAGCAGTGTCTGCCGCTTCTCGGCGCGTTCCTCCTCTGGGGCGTGGGCTTTACCTCCTACACGGCGGTCATAGGCCATATGGGCAGCGACGCGGCGGCGGCCAATTCGGTCTCTTCGGTGGTGCGCGATCTGATCTGCTGCGCCTGCAACGGGATCGGAAGCGCCGCGGCGATCATGGTGGGCAACGAGCTCGGCGCGGGTCGCCTGGAGATTGGGAAAGCCTACGGGATCAAACTCAAGAACATCTCCTGGGTGATCGGCTTTCTTTCCACCGCGGTCATCCTGGCCCTGACGCCGCTGACGGTGCGGATGGTGATCCTGACCGACGAGGCGCGGAGCTATCTCACCGGCATGATGGTCATCATGGCGTTTTACATGATCGGACGATGCGTCAACACCATCACCATCAACGGGGTCCTGGACGGCGGAGGCGACACGGTTTTCGATATGTACAGCCTGGCGGTGGCCATGTGGGGCCTGGCGGTGCCTCTCGCGATCCTCGGCGCCTTCGTGTTTCACTGGCCGGTATTTGCCGTCTATGCCTGCACCTGTCTTGACGAGGTGGGGAAGATCCCCTGGGTCATGATCCGCTTCCGGAAATACAAGTGGGTCAAGGACCTGACGCGGGCGGAGCCGGGAGAATGAAGAAGGGCAAAAAAACAAACGGCCGCGCGCCCATGGCGCGCGGCCGTGATTCGTCGTATTCAGAATACCGGTATGACGACCTCTTCGCCGTCCCGGAGGGCGGATTCGTGGGCGCAGATCCCGGCCGCCGTGATGTTGGCGCCGAGGATCTCGTCGATACGCGGTCTGCGCCCGCAAAGCGAGCTGGACACGAATTCATGCACCAGATGCGCGTGGGATCCGTGGTGCCCGCCGCCCGCGCCTGTTTTCAGGGATTCCTGCGGGTTCAGGGGATCGAAATTGCCGCCCACGGTGAAGTGCCAGAGCGCCTCGGGAAGGTCGGAATAATCGTTCGGCATCGGGGTGACCGTCGTCTCCGTGACGCCGCCGCGGCGCCCCTCCCTCGGGGGAGCGAGCGTGGTGATCAGAGGCGGATCGTTGTCGGCAAAGCCCCACTCCAGACTGGCGTCGGACCCGTAGACGAACATGCCTTCCTGATAGGTGCGCGCCGTTTCAAAGAGAGACCGGGTCGCCTCTCCCTTCAGCCCGTTTTCAAAGGCGAAGATCGCCGTCTCCACGGGGAAAGGGTTGCCGTATCTTCTGACGAGCTCCTCCGACATGGTCCCGGAGCCGAAGGCGTGGACCCGGGCGATGCGGGAACCGGACAGCGCGACCATCGGCGCGATGGCGTGGGTCCCGTACCACATCGGCGGAAGTCCCATCCAGTAATCCGGCCATCCCGCCATATCCTGATAATGGGAACCGCGGAGGAACTGGATTTTGCCGAACCGGCCTTCCGTCTTCATCCTTTCGGCGTAGAGGAACTGGTAGGTATAAAGAGTCGTTTCCATCATCATGTAGTTTTTTCCGCTCTTCCGCTTCGCCTCCACGATCCGCCGGATATCCCGGAGGGAGGTGGCCATCGGAACGGTGCAGGCGCAGTGCTTGCCCGCCTCCAGGACCGCCGCGGACTGCTCTGCGTGCAGCGGGATGGGCGTCACCAGATGCACCGCGTCGATCGAAGGATCGCGAAGGATCGCCTCAAAATCCGGCGCGATCCCTGCGCCGCCGATCCGGGCGGCCGTCTTTTCCGCCAGGGAGCGGTCGACGTCGAACAGGGTCAGCTCTCCGACCGAGGGATGCTCCCTGTAGATCCCGGCGAAGGCGCCTCCGAAGCCGAGTCCCACCAGCGCCACGTTCAGCTTATCCTTCATGCCTGCGTTCCTCTCCTTCTCCGCGGCAGACGCGGAAAGATGGGGACGGCCCGCCGTCCCTCCGGTCCATCATAACACGGACGTCCGGCGAAGTCAAGGCGCGGAGGGGAAGCGGACGGAGAAAAGAAACGGCGCTTTTTCGGATTTTCCCCTTGCAATCGGATGCGATTTGTGATGAAATAGAGGGGGACGGCGGAAGGGGTTCTCCGGGGCCGTCTTTTCAGGCAAGAGAGGAGGAAACCGCTTGATCATCGACGTACACAATCATCCGGATTATTACGGCTATCACCCGGCAAAGTTCCTTTCCAATATGGACGAGTTCGGCATCGACTATACCTGCCTTCTTTCATGGGAAGCGCCGGTCAACGATTACGATCCCGGCTACAAGAATTCCGAATGCCCGTTTACCGACGTGCCGACTCCCTTTGAACGGTGCGTCGCCTACCGGGACAGGGCGCCGGACCGCTTCCTTCTGGGCTTCTGTCCCGATCCGCGCCGGCCGGACGCCGTCGGCAGGCTCCGCTCGGCGACCGCGCTCTTCGACGTGAATCTCTGCGGCGAGCTGAAGCTGCGCATGATGTACGACAATCCCGACGCGATCCGGCTTTACCGGGCCGCCGGAGAGCTGGGCCTGCCGGTCCTGATGCATTTTGATTACGAACTCCCGCGCGCGGAAAGCTATCCCTGGCCGAACTTCTGGTACGGCGGCGGGATCGACGCCCTGGAACGGGTCCTGAAGCTCTGCCCGGAGACCCGCTTCATCGGCCATGCGCCGGGATTCTGGGCGCATATCTCGAACGACGACCGCTATCTCACCGAGGGCTATCCCAAGGGAAAGGTGATCCCCGGCGGGCGGATCGAGGAGCTCCTGGAAAAGTATCCGAATCTCTACTGCGAGATCTCCGCCGGATCGGGTCATAACGCGCTCAGCCGCGATCCGGATTTCTCCCGCGGCTTCCTGACCCGCTGGCAGGACCGGGTGCTTTACGGCAGGGATTACTACGACAACATCCATCAGGAACTCCTGACAAGCCTCGGCCTTCCACAGGAGATCCTGGAAAAGATCTATTCCGGCAACGCTTTGAAGATCCTCCGGGGCGTCGAACGCCTCCGGGAAAAGAAATAAACGCGGGAAGGAGAAAGAAACGTGAAAATCGGGATCATCGGAACAGAAAACTCCCATACGGAGCATTTCCTGAAAACGCTGAACGCAGAGAAAGCCGTGCCCGACGCCCGCGTCGCCTTTCTTTTCGGCGACGACGACCCGGAAAAGGCCGGAAAGCTCGCGGCCCTCTTCGGCGCGGAGTTCTGCGAAAGCGCGGACGAACTGATCGAAAAGTCCGACGCCGTTGCGATCACCTACCGCAGGGGCTCGCGCCATCCGGAGCCCGCGATGAAGGTCATCCGGGCGGGAAAACCGCTTTTCAACGACAAGCCCTTTGCCGCAAGCCTTTCGGACGCGGCGAAGATCGTGGCTCTTGCAGAGGAAAAGGGCGTCCCCGTCACCGGCGGCAGCAATTTGAAGGGCCTTCCGGAGCTTCCGGAGATCCGCTCCGAAATCAAAGAAGGAAGCGTGATCACGATCTCCTTCGCGGCCGATCCGGCCAGCGAATACGACGGCTACTGGTTTTACGGGATCCACTCGGCCGAGCTGTGTCTGACCCTTTGCGGACCGGATTTCACCTCGGTGGAGGCGTGGAGGAACGGCGACGCGGTAACGGCCGCGGTAGCCTATCCCGACAAGACCTGCCTGATCCTGAACACGCCCTCGTCCGCCGATCTCCGCATCGCGGTGACGAACGGAGGAACGACCCGGGCGCGGCTCGTCCCGCTCAACTATCAGAGCGTGGGACCGAAAGAATTCTGCGATATGATCCGCACCGGGAACATGCCGCGCGACCCGCGTCATTTCGTCCGGGCGGCGGAGCTGACCGAAGAAATCATCAAGCGTCTCGTCTGAAACACAGAACCGTCTTTGAAAAAGGAGGAACCTATGGAAAAGCTTGCGCTTCTGGGCGGAACGCCCGTCATCGAAAAGGAACCGGAGGAACTCTTCCGCTGGCCGATCATGACGGAGGAGGATTACGACGCGGCGATGGAGGTCATCCGGGAAAACAAATTCTCCGGCACCGATATCACCGAAAAATTCCAGGACGAATTCGCCGCATGGCAGGGATCGAAATACGCCCTGGCCTTCTGCAACGGCACGATGGCCCTGACCGCCGCCATGTTCGCCGTCGGGCTCGGTCACGGAGACGAGATCATCTGTCCCACCAAAACGTATTGGGGCAGCGTCTCGCAGGCGATCAATTTCGGCGCGTCTCCGGTGTTCTGCAACATCAACGAGAATCTCAGCATGGATCCGAACGACCTGGAACGCTCGATCACCCCGCGCACCAAGGCGATCATGGTGGTCCATTATTACGCTTACCCCTGCGATATGGACGCCATCATGGCCATCGCGAAAAAGCACGGCCTCAAGGTGATCGAGGACGTTTCCCACGCGCAGGGCGGTCTCTATAAGGGCAAAAGGCTCGGCACCTTCGGGGATGCGGCCGCCATGTCCATGATGAGCTGGAAATCCTTCGCGGCGGGCGAGCTCGGCATGCTCACCACCGACGACCGCCGGATTTTCGAGCGCGCCATGGCCTTCGGCCACTACGAAAGGAACAACGAAAACTACATCAGGGAATCGGACGATCTGAAGGATTATTTCTCCATCGCGCTGGGCGGAGTCAAGGGACGCGCCAATCAGGTCTGCACCGCCATCGCGCGGGTGCAGCTGAAATACTACGACGAACGCTGCCGGCGCATCCGCGAGGCCATGAATTATTTCTGGGACCGGATGGAGGGGCTCCCCGGCGTCCGCGCCATCCGCGTGGACGAATCCACCGGGTCGAACATGGCCGGCTGGTACAGTCCGCACGGCATTTACAAGCCGGAGGAACTGGACGGGCTTTCGGTCAGGCGCTTCTGCGAAGCGCTCCGCGCCGAAGGATACCGCGGCGCCTGGGAGGGAGGCAACTTCTGCCTGCACACCCATCCCTTCTTCAAGACCTTCGATCTGCGGCGCGAGGGCGTTCCCTCCCGCATCGTCTTCAACGACCGGGACGTGCGGCTGGACGACGACAAGTGTCGCCCCTCCGAGGATATCATGTGCTTCTCGGTGCCCTGGTTCAAATATCTCGACAAGGAATGGATCGACCGGTACGTCGCGCTTTTCCGCAAGGTGATCGAAAATCACGAACCGCTCCTGGAAAACGATCTGGACAAAAGACAGGGCGGCCGCTGGTACGGCTTCACCAATTGAAAAAAACAGGCCCTCTTCTCCGCCTCCGCGGGGAAGAGGGCCCGTATCGATCTCCCGCCGTCTCTTACGGCGTGCGCTGTTTCCGGAACAGGACGGAGAAGAAAAGCCTGTGCGCGCCCCAGAGGAACGCGCCGAGGACGAAGCTTGCCGCCAGCATGACGATCGCCGAAAGATACCACCGCCCGCCCGCGTAGAGGTTGTAAAAATCCTTCCAGTGCCGCGTGAACACCACGTTCGTGAGATAAACGGCGCCGTAAAGCGCCGTGGGCAGCACGGCGAAAAGACTCGCGGGGAAGGGAAGCGGCTCGTGCCGGTCCAGGAATACGTAGGAAAGGATCGCAAGGAGCGGGACGATCAGATGAAGATAGAGCTGGACGTTGCTGAACAGTCCTTCGTAGCCCGCGGGAGGCCCGAGCCAGATCAGGATCGTCAGAAAAGTCAGTCCCACCGATGCGGTCGCGGCGAGCTTGAAAACCCCGAGAACGCGGGACAAGGGCCGATCCGGGTCCTTGAGCCGGCGAAGAGCCCCGACTGCGGCGGCGAGAGAAGCCGCGGCAGCCAGAAGATTGGAATCCACGGTGAAGTAAACCAGGATATAGGCGCCGTAGCCGCCGTACTCCTTCGTGCCGTCGAAGGCCAGGATCAGCACCGGGATCAGGACAAAAAAGAAGACGACCGCGTTCAGGACGAGCGAAAGCCATAAGAGGACCCGCTCTTTCCGCATCGCACCGATCCCTCCTCTCCGTCGCCGCCGCGACTCGACCGTATTCATTATAAATCAACTCCCGGCGGGACACAAGAGGGAAGACGAAAAAAGGCGGCGGCCGTCTCTGCGGCCGGCCGCGGCCGGAGAAAGGAAGGACGGACGCGCCCCGCGTCCGGAGAAAGGAAAAAAACAGAAGATGAAAATCAGAACGCCCGCCCGCCTTGCGTCCCTGTACGCGGGGCCGGAACACCCCATCGATCCCGCCTCTCCGGAGCTGCGCTTCATAAAAGCCGCGTGCAAAAAAGACGCGGACAAGGCGCTCGCTCTCTTCCGGGAGAAAAAGCTTTTCGGCGGCGTCCCCCCGGCGGTGGACGCTCCTTACGGCCGCTTCGAAGGTCTCGCGGGGATCCGGCGGTTTGCCGAAGGGTGGCTCGGCGCCTTCCGCGCCGAAAGCGCCGAGGTCGTACCGGTGGCGCAGACCAGAGCCAACGGCCGCGCCGTGACCGAGATGGAGGTGCATTTCGTCTCGGACGGCATGATCGATCAGGTGCCGATGTTCGTCGTCGGCGATCTCCGGACGGCGGACACCCTCGACGAGGTCCGGATCTATTGCCATCACACCTTCGTTCCCGGCCTCCAGGCTTACCGGAAGCCGATCTTTCCGTCGGCGCATCTGGAAATGGGGGACCCGGGGCTCCTGACCGGGGCGGTCCGGGAATACTACGAGGCGCTTCACCACGTGCCCTCGGTGGACGTGGACCGGATCCTCGGCGCCATGGGCGACGGCTGCCGGTTCGGCGGATACGAACCGCCGAAGCCGGACCGCGCGCCCGCCGTGACCAGAGAAGGGCTCCGGCGGGAATACGAGCATATGAAAAGCTACATTCCGCGCTGCGTCGGCATGCGGTACGAGACGATCGTCGACGACGGGAAGACCTGCGTGATCGAATGGGTGCATATCGTCTCCCGCGCGGGGCAGGAGGAGCGGAACCGCATCGCGCTTTCCGGGATCGCCGCCTACGAGCGCGGAGAGGACGGACTTCTGACCGCCATCCGGATCAGCGATTACGCGGGATACGAAAACACCATCGACTGGACGAAAACGCCGGTCACGAAGGAAGAAGCGCAGAGGATCAATTTCGTGGAGGAATTCCCCGCCGGCGTCGGCCGGAAGGGACAGAGCTGAAGCGTACGAAAGGCGCCGCCCGGTCGGAAACCGGGCGGCGCCTTTTCTTTTCAGGGGAAAACCGCGATCCTTTCCTTTTGAGGATAGATCTCGTACGTATCGTACGCCACGCGCCTCTCGCGGAGGCGCAGGGTACAGCCCTCGCCGCGGGTAAGGGCCTTGCGGGACCGGAGGAGGAAGCGCTCAGCCCGCCCCGGCGCGCGGGGAACGGCGTGCAGATCGACGGCGCATCCGTCCTTTTCCTCCCGGAGCGCCGCGAACCGGCGATAGAGCGTCTGAGAGGCTGCGAAAGCGATATCCTCCGAAAGGACCAGGTCGAATTCTTCCCGCGCCTTCTCGAAATAGGCGGCCCATCGATCGACGACGGTTTCGTTTCCGGCGGGATCCCGGCTCAGGAGATTGGGCCAATGGCATCCGAAGATCCCGTGAAAAGGGGGAAAGCCGCGCGGATCGGCGGCCGGCTCCTTCCACCGGATCGGATTGTGGTTCCGGTCCAGCACGATCACGCCGCAGTCGACGCCCGCGTCGACCGGCTTCGGCCCCTCGGGCATTTCCATATCGTCGTCGGCGAAGACGGTGGAGGCGAAAAGCACCCCGTATTCTGTAAGGACCTCCGCGATCTCGCCCCAGCGATAGACGAAGTTGGGCGGCACGAATGCGCGGACGGGCTTGCGGAAGTCCCAGTAATCCAGAAGATCGAAAAAGGCCTCCAGCCGCCGCCGCGTCTCGTCTTTGCCGATAAAGACCAGCCTGCCGTCCCTGCGGTAATAGTAATCGCTGTTGCCGTAGGGGACGCCGGGTTTGTAATAATTGTGCATCAGACCGTGGATCGCGATCTCGATCCGGGAAGAGGAACGGATGACCCCGGCGCACTTTTCGGCCTCCTCCCGGTCGATCAGAGAGGCGTTGTGCCACCGGTCTCCGTATCGGGAAAGACAGGGGATCGGCCTGAGGCGGTCGTCGGGATCCCATTCGCCCATCACGAAAGCCGCAAGGATCGTCATGCCGGTCTTCCTGCCGAGCAGCTCGAGAGCTTCGTAGTCGGCGGCGGTATGAGACCGGGGCATGCCGGTGCGGGCGGAGCCGCCGTTTTCCCTGTCGTCCGGCCCGTGGAACCATCCCACGTCGTCCACGACGAGCTGCAGGGAAGCCGGTATCGAAAAAGTCACGGGAAGCACGCTCCTTCCGGCGCGTCTCCGCTTCTCCCGCGCGGAGACGCGCGCTTCTTTTTCTGCAGTATAGCGCGTGCGGCGCGGGCTTGTCAAGAGAAAGCGGGTTCCCGGGGGAAAGCGCGTTTTCCGTCTTGCGAAGCGCGCCCGATGCGCGTATAATACCCCTGAGAAACGGTCCGGGAGCTTCCCGAAGGTCTTTCCGGATCGGCCTGCGGCGGGAAAAGGGGAGAAGATCGATGAAAGAGTTTATGCTGGGATGCAATTACTGGGACAGCGCCCACGGCACCGATATGTGGCGGTGCTTTGAGAAGGAGACCGTGGAGAAGGATCTCGAAGCCCTGGCCCGTACGGGCGTGCGGACCATGCGCGTTTTTCCCAACTGGAGGGATTTTCAGCCGGTGAAAAAGCTCTACGCCTGGCAGGGGGAGGAGCACGGATACGTCGACGCCGACGAAAGGCCCCTTTCCGATCCCACGGGCGTGGATCCCCTGATGATCGCGCGTTTCCGGGAATTTGCCGCCGTCGCCGAAAAGAACCGGATCTCGCTTCTGGTGTCGGTGATGACCGGCTGGATGAGCGGGCGCCTCTTTCTGCCTCCCGCCCTGGAGGGGAAGAATCCCATCTCCGACCCGGAGGTCCTTTGCTGGACCGACCGGTTTATCCGCGGTTTTGTGAATGGAGTGAAGGATCTTCCGAACATCGTTCTGTGGGATCTCGGGAACGAATCGAACTGCCTCGGTCCCGCCGCCTCCCGGTATGAAGCCTACGTCTGGACCGCCTTCGTCCGCAACGCCATCCGCGCGTCGGACCCCCTCCGGCCGATCGCTTCGGGCATGCACGGCCTTTCCTCAGGCTCCGGCTTTTGGACCATCCGGGATCAGGGGGAGATCACCGACATGGTCACCACGCATCCTTACGCGTCGCCTACCATCAAAAACGACATCGAGCCGATGAACCGCCTGCGCACCACTCTTCTGCCCACGGCGCAAAGCGTTTTTTACGCCGACCTTTCCGGAAAGGCCGCCATGATGGAGGAACAGGGCGGCTTTTCCGAGGCGCTGGGAAATCCCGGGATGCAGGCCGATTTCGCCCGTATCAATATCTATTCCGCCTTCGTGCACGGCCTGAAGGGTTACCTCTGGTGGTGCGGGATGAATCATACCGATCTTCCGAACGCACCTTATCCCTGGTCGATGATCGAACGGGATCTCGGCATGCTGGATAACGACCGGAAACCCAAACCGGTGGGCGACGCCGTCCGGCTTGCGGGAGAACGGATCGACGCGCTGCCCCTGGAAGAGCTCCCGCAGAGAAGAAGGCGGGCGACGCTCCTTCTCACCGACGCCCAGGATCACTGGGCCGTGGCTTCATCGGCGTTTGTCCTGGCCAAGGAGGCCGGGTTCGAGTTGATTTTCGCTTCTCAGGACAGGAAGCTTCCTGAGTCGGAGCTCTATCTTCTGCCCGCGGTTACCGGATGGTCGGTGATGGATCAGAGCTTCTTCGACGCCATCCTCGACCGGGTGAAAAAAGGCGCGTCGCTCTATATTTCCTATGACGGCGGACACTTTACGCGCTTTGAGGAGATCACCGGTCTTCGCTCCCGCGGGATCGTGAAGAGCCGAAAGGCCCATCGGGCGCGCTTCACCTTCGGGGAGGTTTCTTACCGGGTGGAAAGCGAAATGCTTCTGGAGCCCCGTGGCGCCGGGATCCTTGCGCAAAACGAGGAGGGAAACCCCGTCTTTTCCCGTCACGTCTTCGGCAAAGGCGCGGTGTATTTCCTCAACATGCCCCTGGAAAAGACGCTGGCCGAAACCTGCGACGCCTTCAACGGCACTCTCTGGTATAAAATCTACGAGGTTTTCTCGGAAGACCTGAGAAGGAAGGAGCCGGTCTCCTCCGGGAATCCCGTGATCGGTCTGACCATCCATCCTCTGGAGGAGGGAAAGCTCTTTCTGGCCGCCCTGAACTACGGGGACCGGGAAGAGGACGCAGAGCTTCGCCCCGCGCCGGGCTGGACCCTTTCGCCCCTGGCGGGGAGCGGAGAGAGGATCCCCGGATGCGACGCCGGCTTTTATCTGCTCGGAAAGACCGAATAGGAACATGCGTCCTTTGCGCCGGGAAAGCCGGGACAGAGGACGCTTCTTTCTGCGGGAAAGGATGAAAAAACCGCTTGCCATTCTTTCTCCGGCGGCGTATAATACCGGCGGAAAATGCCGGGAGAATTCTCCGGCAAAGGTGAGGAGACCGCCTTATGATCGATTATCAATCGCCGGACTACCGGCGCTCCCGCGCCGCCTACGTCGCCCAATGCGCGACGGAGTATTTCGTCGCGCTTCTGGTCACAGACGCCTTCCTGGCCAAGCTTCTGGCCTACGTCGGGATCAGCGACGCGCTGGTGGGCGTGATCTCTTCATTTATCACCCTGGCCTTTGTGGTGCAGCTCGCCACGATCCTTCTGGTGCGCGCCCGCGTCAGCGTGAAAAGCCTCGTCCTGACGCTGGACACGCTGAGCATCGGCTTCTTCACCCTTCTGTATCTGGTGCCCTTTCTCCCGGCGGGGCGGGAAATGCGGACCGTTCTGGTGGTGATCAGCGTCTTTCTGGCCTATACGGGCCGGTATCTGATCACCTCGATGTATTTCAAATGGGCCAATTCCTACGTGGATCCCACCCACCGCGCAAGCTTTTCCGCGGTGAAGGAGATCATCTCGCTTATCGGCGGGATGCTCTTCTCCCTGGGCGCAGGCTTTGTGGTGGACCGGTTTGAAGACGCGGGGAATCTGGAAGGCGCCTTTTTGTTCCTGGCGATCTCCATCCTGATTCTGAACGCGGTCAACTTCGTCACCATCGTCCTGATCCGCAGGGACGATCCCCGCCCGCGGGGCGAAAAAGGGGAAGGCCTCGGGACGGTCCTGAAGATGACGCTCGGCGCCGCGAATTTCCGCCACGTGGTGGTGATGGACGTGATCTGGGCCGTCGCGCGCTATTTTACCGTCGGCTTCATGGGGACCTTCAAGACCAAGGATCTCATGCTGTCGGTCCTGGCGATCCAGATCATCAACATCGCGGCGAGCCTGGTCCGCATCGCCGTTTCCAAATGGTTCGGCAGGTATTCCGACAGGCATACCTTTGCCAAAGGCTTCGAGCTGGCTCTCTGGATCGAGGCGGCGGCCTTCTTCGTCTCGATCTTCACCACCGGAGCCACCTGGTATCTCGTGATCGCCTATACCGTTCTGATGAGCGTCAGCTCGGCGGGCACGGGCCAGAATTCCTTCAATATCACCTACAGTTACGTGGACGGACGGTACGTGACGCAGGCGCTGGCTCTGAAAACCTGCATCGGCGGCATTTTCGGCTTCGGCGCGTCGCTTCTGGGAAGCAGGATCCTGCACCTGGTGCAGGAGTCCGGCAACCGGGTCTTCGGGATCCCGCTCTACGGCCAGCAGCTTCTCTCCGCGATCTCTTTTCTCCTGATCGTGGTCCTGATCGTCTACGTCAAGCGGGTGATCGAAAAACAGAAGGTGATCGTGCAATAAACCGGTGGTCCGGAAAAAGGAGCGAAAGATATGGATATGCGCGCCTGTGCCGCGCCCGATACGATCCTCCGCGGATCGGAAAGCGCGGGATGGATGAAAAAGATGCGGGATTGCCGCATCCGGGGGTTCTTTGTGACCGTCTACGACGTGTCCGAAGAGATCGACCCCGAAAAGATCGCCCGGGTGAAAAGGATCCTGGACGGGGAAGGGTTCGAGACCTGGGGGATCGGCCTGCCCGTCGGACACCCCGCGGGGCTCGACACGCCCCGCTTCACCTATCACGAAGGGTGGCACGTCCGGAGAGATATCGACGGGAACGAGTGCCGCTGGTGCAACGCCGTGACCGACCGGCTGATCCGCGACGCGCGGGAACGCGTCCTGATCCTGCGGGAGCTCGGGATCCCGGTCATGTTCTGGGACGACGATCTGCGCGCGGGAAATTACGAAGGGGACGTGCAGGGCTGCTTCTGCAGCGAATGCCTCGCAAAATTTGTCCGGGCGTATCCGGAATTCGACCGGAAAGACTTCGGACGGGAGACGCTGCGTCCCGTCCTGAAAAAAGATCCCGCCGGCCTTTCGGAGGAAGAGCTCGCCCTGCGGGAGGCGTGGATGGACTTCATCTCCGCCGGGATCACCCGCTTCATGCGCGAAACCACCGTGGAGGGTGTCCGGAACGGCATCATGGTCATGCACCGGGGCGACCGGCGCCACGGGATCGACATCCCCGCCATCCGGAAGGCGTGCCCGGGGTGCCTCTTCCGCGTGGGCGAGCTGATGTTCGACGACAGGAGCTTTGAAGCGCCCGGAAACAAACGCGCTCTGGCGGAGGGAGTCCTCCGTCATATGGCCCTGATGGGCGATCCGGAGAGGATCTGGAGCGAATCCACCGTCTATCCTCACGGCGCGCTTACGCCCGAAAACCTCCGGAAAAAGATCGTGCTGGAGCGGAAGTGCGGCCTCCGCAACATCAACCTCATGGGCGTGGAGCGCATGAATTCCGACGCCTATTACGAAATGCTCGAAAAGAACGTCCGGGCGTTTGAAGAGACCGAGCCGTGTCTCACGCCGGAAAATCTGGACGGGTTCGATTTTGAAACGCTGTGAAAGAGGAGGCCGCGCGGCGGAGAGGATCCGCCGCGCGGCCTCTGCCGTTTTTGCCGCTTGCGGTTTCCGTTTGGCAGAGCGGGACCGCTTGACAAACCCGCGCGGGACGGATATCCTATGACTGAAGAGAAGCCGGAGAGCTTCCCGTTGAAAGGCGGATCCGACGATGAAAAAACAGATGATCCTTCTGATGACCGATTCCACCCGGTGGGACATGGTGGGCGCTTACGGCAATCCGGATATGCATACGCCGAACCTGGACAGGCTCGCCGCGGAAGGGGTGCGCTTCGACCGGGCGTATACCTGCCAGCCGGTCTGCGGTCCGGCGAGGTGCGCCCTTTTCACCGGTCAGTATCCCCACTCCTGCGGCGGATGGACCAACAGCGTCCCGATCTACGACAACTGCCGCACCGTCGGGCAGAGACTCAGGGACAACGGGATCCGGAACACGGCGTTTATCGGCAAATGGCACGTGGACGGAGGCGATTATTTCGGGACCGGGCGCTGTCCCGCGGGGTGGGATCCCGCGTACTGGTACGATATGCACTGCTATCTGCAGGAACTGACGCCGGAGGAAAGAAGGCTTTCCCGCAAGTCCGCACTGATGGAATACCGGAACGTGGACGCGGAATTCACCTTTGCGCACCGGGTATCCGACCGCGCCGTGGAGTATCTCGCGCGTCACGCGGAGGAGGACTTCTTCCTCGCGGTCAGCTACGACGAGCCGCACGATCCCAGCCTGTGTCCCGAGCCTTATGCCTCGATGTTCAGGGATTACGACTTCCCGGCGGGAGAAAACGTACGGGACGATCTCCGGAATAAGCCGCGCCACCAGCGGATCTGGGCGGGAGAGCGCCTGGAGGAGGACAGGAGCGGGCTCCGGGTCAGGGCGCGCTGGTATCTCGGCTGCAACGCCTTCGCCGATCATGAAATGGGCCGCGTCCTGCATGCGATCCGGGAGAAATGCCCCGACGCCATGGTGATCTATACATCCGACCACGGGGATTTTCTGGCGTCGCACCGCCTGTTTGCGAAAGGACCGGCCGCCTACGACGAGATCACACGGATCCCCCTGATCGTTTCGATGCCCGGCGGACCGAGGGGAGAGAGGTATCCCCATCCGGTCTCTCACATCGATCTCGCTCCGTCGATCCTTGCCTATATGGGCCTTCCGGTGCCGCGGCTTCTGGAGGGGAAAAGCATCTTTCCGGCCTTCGGCGGCGCAAAGGAGCGGATGCACGACGCGATCTTTATGGAGTTCGGACGGTACGAGATCGATCACGACGGCTTCGGCGGCTTCCAGCCCATGCGCGCGGTCTTCGACGGACGCTACAAGCTTACGGTCAACCTGCTTTCCGACGACGAGCTGTATGATCTTAAAAAGGATCCCGGTGAAATGGAAAACCTGATCGACCGGGAAGAGACGGCGGAGATCCGCGACCGGCTGCACGACAGGCTCCTCGTCTGGATGAACGAAACGCGGGATCCCTTCCGCGGCTATTACTGGGAAAGAAGGCCCTGGAGAAAGGACGCGCGGGAAGCCGCGTGGGATTACACCGGCTGGACGCGTCAGCGGGAAAACGAGGAATACGAGGAAAGACAGTACGATTACGATACGGGCCTTCCCATGGAGGAGGCGTCCCGCCCGAAAAAGACGGGACCGAAGAGGATAAGCGGGGAAGAGCTGCGCCTCTGGGATGCGCGCAGGACGGGAGAAAGCGGGAAAGAAGGATCCGGCGCGTGAAGCGCCGGCCCTTCCCGCACCGGCCGCCGCGCGGCGCGGCCGCGTCCCGTATTTTTTGAAAAATCCCTTGCAAAAAGCGAGGGATTCCTGTATACTGGAAAAGGACAAATCTATCCCGCGGGTTCTTATGCGGCGCCCGCAGAAGGATCCGGGCGGCATGAAAGGAGCGTGAAACCATGGCGCTTTTTGACAGCCTCAAAAAAGCGGCGGAAGCCGTGACCGGCGCTTCACAGAACCGGAACCGGAAGGTCGAGGTGGTTTTCCCGCGTCTGCCGGAAACGCTGGGCGAGTTTTCCGCGCTTCCGCAGGCGGCGATGAAAACGCCTTTCGACACGGCGGCTCTGGCGGTGCTTGCATTCTGCTTCTATCCGGAAAACCGGGAACTGGCGCTTTCCATGCTGGACCTGCTTCGCGGGCCGAGGCCTCTGAGTCCGGCGGAGAAGCAGTTTTTCACCGATCGCTTCCGGGATCAGGATTACGTGCCGCGTTCCTATTTCAAGGGCGCGACGCCCGAAAACCGCTATCTGCCGTCGGAGCCCTATACCATCGTCGTGAGCGAGGGGCCGTATTCCTATCAGAATCAGAATTTTGCCAAGCTGTATCTCACCTCCGGAGGCGCCGACAGTCCGCGCTCGGTGGATCTCCGTCTGGCCAAGGACGGCAAATGGTATTTGTGGGAACAGTATTTCCTGGTCGGGATCCGCAAACCGGCGGACGAGGACCCCTGGGCCTGAGGGAGACCTGAAAGCAGCGGCCAAAGCGGCGCACGCCGTGTTGTGATACCATATCATTCCAATAAACAAAGAAAGGGAAAGGACTAATCATGGGACTGATCAAAGCAGGGATCGGAGCATTGGGAGGCGTACTGGCCGACCAGTGGAAGGAATTCTTCTATTGTGAAGCGATGGACAAGAGCGTGATGGTGACGAAGGGAAAGAAGCGG
>JAEEGL010938790.1_pt1 | contig 16152 bp, 16 predicted proteins | sample 9134231 | NCBI WGS metagenome assembly JAEEGL01 (sample SAMN16246548, study PRJNA631951) | gut metagenome | biome: gut microbiome; feature: rumen; material: fiber-attached | host: Bos | place: Iran: Karaj | collected 2018-10
GGTTGGTGTAGTATTGCGCCACCTCCATGGGCTCCAGGCTCTCCAGGCGGGCCTTCTTGGCGATTTTGTCCTCGCCCTCGTCGGCGTCGTGTTCCAGATGTCCCACATCGGTGATGTTGCGGACATAACGCACCTTGTAGCCCAAATGCTGCAGATAGCGGAACAGGACATCGAAGGTGATGGCCGGACGGGCATGGCCCAGGTGTCCGTCGCCATAGACGGTCGGACCGCAGACATACATACCCACATGGTCGGGAGTCAGAGGTGTGAAGAGTTCCTTCTGATGGGAAAGCGTATTATAGATTAAAAACTGTTGCTGCATATTGGTGAGAATTGAAAGGTTTTTGTTTAAAAACTATCGTTTGATATAGGAAAGAAAATCAAGGTCGATGGAGAGCGAGATAAAGGGTTTGACGAGCCATGACTTGGCGGTGATGTCGTCGAGGGTGAGTGCCGTTTCAAGAGACTGTCCGGCGCTATAACCGTCGATAAGCATCTCATACTCGCAGATGTTGACCCCCACGGTGAGGTAGAAGAAATCGACAAAGCGGAAGCTGGGACCAATGTAAAAATTCTTAAACAGGTTGCTGCCTCCGAAGCCCACATAAATACCCAGGTCGTAGTTGAACTTCTGGTCGAAACGAGGCAGTAGCAGCGACGCCGAATCTGCTGCCTGCTTGCCGTTGAAAACGTCCGTAAGGTCCCAAAGCATCACCGAGGCACCCGTGACAAAGTCGAACTCGATGTCGCCGGCGTTGCGGTTGCGAATTACTTTGGAATAGGTAGCCGCGCCCGTAGTAGGATCCACATTGTTGGGAGTCAACCGGATGTCCCAGTCGGGCGTACGGAAGAAACGCATAGCGATGCCTTGTATGGGACGAACCTTCTTCTTTTTGTTGAGGGTGACGGCGGCTTTCTCTTCCGCGTCCTTGGCTTTCTGTGCCAGGTATTTGTTTTCCTCCTGTTTGCGGATGTTCTCTATCTCGACGGCATTGACCCGACGCTGGAGCGAGTCGACCAACTGGCGATAGTGTTCCTTTTCGTCGAGGAGGTGGGCGTAGATTTCACGTTGCGACTTGAGCGACACCTCTTTGGCGTCGATGTCCTTCTGCAGGTAGGCAATCTCCCGGCTTTTCGCCTCGATGCTCATCTCCTTGGATTTAAGTTCGCCTTCCCACTTGGCTTTGTCAACATCCGAGGCAGAGAGCGCCTTGCGGTAGAGTTCCTCTTTCTCCGCCAGCAGTTTCTCTTTCTCTTGGAGCGCTTTCACCTGGCTACCCATCAGCTCATTCTTCTCGTGGAGTTCTTTCTGGTAGAGGTCGTTGGCAGCGATGAGCGAGTCCTTGAGCATGGAAAGGTCACGCAGTCGTTGACGCAGGTCGGCATGCAGTGCCCTGCTGGAATCCAGGCTACGAACCAGGCTGTCGAGACGGGCGACATCCTGCTGGTGCATGGCACGGTAGATGGCGAGAGAATCGGGGTCAACGTACGAATCCGACGACCCCTGCTCATCCCCGTCCACCTGTGCGCAGACAGGCAGCACCATCAGCACAAAGCCCAGAAGCACCAGAAAAAATCTCATTTTATGCATGTTGCAATTTTTCTACCAATTCAGTTACAGGAACTTTTTCCTGTTCGCCTGTCGTCATGTTTTTCAGTGTCACGATGTCGGCCGCTATCTCCTCTTCACCCACAAAGGCCACGAAAGGAATCTGGTTGCGGTTGGCGAAATCCATTTGTTTCTTGGTCTTGGCTGCATCGGGGTAAATCAACGTAGAGACTCCCGCCTGGCGCAACATAGCGGCACACTTGATGCAGTAGCGCTGCTCCTTTTCGCCGAAGTTGACGAAAAGCACCTTGGCCGCCTGTCCGAGGTCCGACGGGAATTTGTCGAGCTCGGTCAGCACGTCGTAGATGCGGTCGGCACCGAAGGAGATGCCTACGCCCGACACGTCGGGCATACCGAAGATACCCGTAAGGTTGTCGTAACGTCCGCCGCCACAAATAGAGCCTATCGAGACGTTGAGCGCCTTGACTTCGAAGATGGCGCCGGTATAGTAGTTCAATCCACGCGCCAGCGTCAGGTCAAGTTCGACACCGCAACGGGGGCCAACAGAAGCAATCAGGTCGAAGAGGGTGGTCATCTCCTCCACGCCTTTCTGACCAACGGGGATGTCGGCGAAGAGCTCGCCGAGGCGGGTGAGTTTGGATTGAGCGTCACCACTCAGCTCGAACACAGGATTCAGCGCCTCGATCTGGGCTGTGGTAAGACCGCGTTCCATCAACTCGGCACGGACGTTGTCGAGTCCGATTTTATCCAATTTGTCGATGGCGACAGTGATATCGACCAATTTGTCCGGTGCCCCGTTGAGTTCGGCGATGCCGGCAAGGATTTTTCGGTTGTTGATTTTCAGCATGACATCGATACCCAAGCGCTGGAACACGAGGTCAATCATCTGCACCAGTTCCAGTTCGTTGAGCAACGACTGGGAGCCAATCATATCAGCATCGCACTGGTAGAACTCGCGGTAGCGGCCTTTCTGGGGACGGTCGGCACGCCATACTGGCTGCAGCTGGTAACGCCGGAAAGGCAAGGCTATCTGGTCACGGTGCTGCACCACAAAACGGGCGAAAGGCACAGTGAGATCGTAACGTAAGCCGCGCTCACAGATGAGCGGTGCCACCTTGTGGTAGTCCTGGCTAAAATCGATATCTTTCATAAAGTCGCCCGAATTGAGGACTTTGAAGAGAAGCTTGTCGCCTTCCTCGCCGTACTTACCCATGAGGGTGGAGAGGTTCTCGAGCGAAGGAGTCTCGATGGGTTCGAAGGCGAAAGTCTTGAAAACTTCACGGATGGTATCGAAGATGTAGTTGCGCCGTGCCATCTCCACAGGGAGGAAGTCACGGGTGCCTTTGGGTATGCTGCATTTGATTTGAGCCATGGGGAAGGTGTATGTTTAAAAGTTTAAAAAGGGTAATGGTTTTGTTTTATACTTCGTTTTCGTTTTACGTTTTATGTTTAACGTTTAAAGATGTCGCGTAGTTTATAGGATATAAATTTTTTATATAAATGGTCCACACTAGGGCACAATAAGAAAACAAATCACTGATTTAAAATACAATACACTGCATCATCTTTTCAATGAACGAATGCAAAAATACGAAAAGTAAGCGATTTGCCAAAACGAACGAAAGAAAAAGTGCGGGAGTTAGCGGAGAACGTACAGAGAAGAAAATAATAATCCATAATAATTTTGTATTTTTGCAAAACATCACAACGTCCTATCTCATAGAGGAAGAGACTTATGCTCAAATCGATACGACATATTATGCACTACTCTTTGTGTGCGGTCATGTTGCTGCTGCTACCGGTTGACACGCTGTTTGCCCAGCAACGGGTCACCAACGGCATAGATGCCTATCCCGGCAACGGTGAGGATATCGAATTTGACTTCCTCGTTACCGACTACCAACTGGTGCCGGTCGACAGCGTCACCTTGCGAATTGTCGCGCCGGCATGCAACAGTCACAGTCACGAGATTGGCAAGCCGATGTTGCCGCAATATAGCCAAATGATTGTTATTCCCGAAGGTGCTGAGGTCTCCATTCAACTCTCCCGAGAGCATTGGAGCCATGAGACTATACCGACTCCGGCAAGGATAGAGGCCGCTTCGGGCGCACAATCCAAAGAGAGCGAATGGTGCAGCGCCGTTCCCGATGAAGCATGCTACAACCTTGACGAAACCTATCGGCAACCTTTGGTTTCGCTGACACCGATGGGATCGTTGCGGGGCAAACAAATCGCCCGACTCACCCTCTCGCCTTTCACCTACAATCCTGTTCGACAGGAACTCGGCATCTGCCGTACGGTCACCGTCACCATCCAATTCCACCCGAAACAGAGTGGAAGCAAGTCCTACAGCAATCCCCTGCAGGGAGATATACCTTATGGCTACCTTATTGTCTCGCCCAGCCGCTACCACGACGGACTGCAGCCCCTGGTACAGTGGAAACAGCAGGAAGGATACCGGGTGGAAGAGTTCTATTTCGACAACCTTGACCGCAACCAAATCAAGGCAGAACTGGAACAGCGCTACCACGATGCCACACCGCTACATCCCGCCCCGCTCTTCGTGCTGTTGGTCGGAGATGTGGACGACATACTCCCTTTCATCGCAAAACACCGTGTCAGCGGAATGGCAAGTCACCTCACTGACCTCTACTTCGGAGAATACACCGGGGACTATCTGCCCGAGGCCATGGTGGGACGCCTGCCGGTCAACGACACCGCCCAATTGCGACAGGTTGTCGAAAAGACCCTAGCCTACGAACAATACCTGCTGCCCGACAGCCTATACCTGAACCGCAGCCTGCTTGTAGCCGGGAAAGAGCTTCAAGATCCAGCCCCCGTCGTGACCAACGGCCAAGTCAACTACCTGAAGCAACTCTTTGTACAGCATGATGCCAACCACGACACCCTGTGCTATTACAATCCCCAATCGGACAGCCTTGCCGACGAGATCTACGCCCAGATGCAGGCCGGTGTCGGCTGGGTAAGCTATACCGCACACTGTCTGGCCTGGGGGTGGCGGCACCCCATGCTGGGTATCGACCGATTTGACACCCTTGCTGAAAATGGAAAACTGTTTGTCGCCGTCAACAACTGCTGCCGTTCCAACGAGATTTTCGGCGACTGCTTTGGAGAGCACCTGTTGAGACAGCCCCACGCCGCCGCCGTGGGTGCTATCGGTGCCACCAACGAAACCCTGTGGGAGGAGGACTACTACTGGAATGTGGGCGCACAGGAATCGCTATCCCTGCATCCCCTTTATCATTCCGGGAACGCCGGAGCCTACGACCATCTGCTCCACACCCATCAAGAAGACTATGGTCAACAGGCTCTCACCCTCGGGCAGATGCTCTGGGCCGGCAATTGGGCCGTAAGCCAGAGCGGCTCGCCCTACGACGCTTTCTATTGGGAGATTTACAGCGTACTGGGAGATCCCTCGCTGATGCCCTATATCGGCATTCCCGAAGTGCAACAGCTGCAGGTGGAAAGCCCACGGGTCGGGGACGTCGTCCTTCAGATGCATGGCGATGCTTTTGCCCGTGTTGCCGCCACACGGAACGACACACTTCTCGGAGTCTGCACACTTGACGCCGACGGTAACGGCAGTATGACATGCTCCCATCCAATTCTCGACAGCCTCCACATCACCTCCACAGCGCAATTTCACAGGCCCACCAGCAGACAGCTTACCGCAACACCCTGCACCGGCCCACGTATTGTGGTCACCGACCTCCTGCTGCGCAATACCGACGGAGCTACCCTCGACCAATTGACACTATGCGACAGCGCACTCATAACCCTCACACTACGCAATGTAGGGAACAGCCCCTCGGGCGACGGACTGTTGACATTGGCTTCTGACGGAAGTCTGACTATCGGCACACAACTCTTTGACATACTACCGCTGATGCCCCTGCAGGATACCGTTGTATCCACGTGGATATTCACCCACCAGACAAGCAACAGCGGGACAGTCACGCTGACAACCACCCTAACCCACGACAGTTTGCTATGGAGCATGCCCCTTCGCTACGACCTGCTGCATCCCGAAATGGAGATTGTCGACGCCCAGCTGCTACTGGACGATTCCGTGGTGAACAGTGTATCACCAGCGACAGACTACACCTTTCAACTCACCCTCGTCAATCAGGGTAACGGAACGGCCAAGGACGTCACCGTTATCCACTGCAACGACAGCGAGACCCTCCAGCTAGGTGATATTGAAAAGAAAGACAGTATCGTATGTCAATTCCTTGTATCCACCTCCGACATCCGCGAGCCGCTGACCGTCGACATACGGCTGAAACACCGTGCCGACAGCAGTCTGTACAACTACACCTTCCCTGCCGACAGTACGGCAGGCCTTCCGATTCCTGAAAAAAGACCCCATTTTGTATGTTATCCCAATCCCGCTTCCGAGACACTCTATTTCTCCGGATTCGAGGAGCCGACCCATATTGCCATCTACGACAATTATGGACGGCAAATAAAAGATTTTTTTGCACAAAAAGGAGAAACAATACAATATTCCGCCCAGTCCCTGCGTTGTGGGTGCTACAGTGTACTGTTCCAAGACTCCCGACACAGAGAACTGCGAAAAATCATCCTTGTGCGGTGACATCCATAGCCTTGGCAAAGCTGTAAACACATGAAGCAGACAGACATCATAGCCCCATCACCGGCCCAACCCGACAGCACCCAAGCCCGCAGCAACGAAGCACCACAGCATACCGTAGCTGCCGCGCCGCAGGCCAAGTCCACAATGGCCAATGAACGAACAACGTCTGCCCCCACCCTTTCGAGTGACATTCCCGTCTTCCTGCTGCGTCCTAAAGATACCATCGTCGTCGATACCCCCAAAACCGACACGGTGAAATTTCTGACCTGTTGGTTCGATTCGGCCGACACTCCCTTTGAGGTACAAGAAGTGACACAGCGGGAAAGCATGTTTGTCGCCAATAAGCACTCCCGTTCAGAGACAACCCCCATTACACGGTCGCACGACAACGCTGACGGATGGATTTTCGGTGTCATTGTACTGCTGATAGTCTTTATCAGCCTATACCTCAACAACCAAAAATTTAAACTCAAAGACATTTTCCGTTCCCTGTTCGACATCCGTGCTCTCGACCGCGTGTTTCGAGAAAGCAATATCAAACCCCGTTCGCTTCTTCCCATGACCGGCATCTATCTGGGTGCCATAGCCCTGACAGCACTGCAGACAACACGACACTACAACCTCTTCGTCGACGGAATGACAGAGGCGATATTGTTTCTGATACTGCTGGGCGGACTGATTGTATTCATTCTAATCAAGACAGAGTTTATCCGGATGTTCGGAGGACTTTTTGAAAATCCCAACGCCACATCGCTATTTGTCTCCAGCAACTATCTCTTCTATTTCGTGGGAGGTCTGATTCTCACCCCGCTGCTACTATTCGTTTTCTACACTCCGTCGGTTAACGGCATCCCCCTCAAAATCGCCCTTGGAACCATCCTTATTCTATTCTTTGTCAGACTATTCCGGGGAATGCAACTTATTTTAACAAATTCAAGAAGTTCTAGATTGTATTTATTTTATTACCTTTGCATTTTTGAAATAGTACCTATTTTAATATTAATAAAGGTCATATTATCGTAAATTCTAGGTAGTTGCACAAATAGTAACACACGCATGAAGATTAAAAAAATCCTGATTTCGCAACCGGAACCCGCAGATTTGGACAAATCGCCCTACAAGAAATTGATTAGCGATTACAAACTAGACCTGACTTTCTACAAGTTTTTTGAAGTTGTGGGCATCGATGCCACCGAATTCCGTAAAAGCAGAATCCATATAACCGAGTACACTGCAGTTATTTTTAACAGCAAAAATTCTGTAGATCATTTCTTCCGGATGGCCAAAGAGTTGCGCGAAGTCATCCCCGAATCCATGAAATATTTCTGCTCTACCGAAGCCATCGCACTTTATCTACAAAACTACATACAATACCGTAAACGCAAGATTTTCTACGGTTCCCAGTATTTTGCCGATTTGGTGGACGTGATGTCCAAACACAGGGAAGAGAAATTCCTTTTCCCCTGTTCCGACGAGAAACAGACGGAATACACCAAGCTGCTTGACAAAGCCAAGTTCAAATACACGAAAGCTCCCATGTACCGCAGCGTACCTCGCAACCTGAAGCAGTTCAACTTGGAAGACTTCGATATGATCGCTCTCTTCTCCCCCATCGGTGTGCGCTCGTTGACAATCAATTTCCCCAACGCAAAAGACTCTTCCATCATGGTGGCCGCCTTTGGCACCTCCACCCATGCCGCCCTCAATGCTGCAGGCATCAAAATCACCATTGCCGCCCCCACCAAGAACTCACCCTCGATGGCCATGGCCATCGAAAACTTCCTGCTTGGAAAGCAGCAAGAGGCCGTGCTTGTGGTCAAACCCAGCAGCCTCAAGAACAGCAAGAGCTCCCACACCAGCAAGACCAGCGGCACCAAGAAGACCAAATCGGTATTTGCCAGCAAGACCAAGTACAAACAGTTGATGGAAGAGAAGAAGGCCAAGGCTGCCGCACGCCGTGCGGAACGCGCAGCGGAGAAAGCCCGCAAGGAAGCCGAAGCCGCAAAAAGCGAGACGTCAAAACAATAAGTCTGATTTTGTACACCTTCCGTAAACAAGAACGGCTCTGCAACCAGCGCCACATCAGCGCACTGTATGCTTCCCCCCACCGTGCCCTGGTGTTTCCTCTGAGCACCCATTGGATGACTTCGGAAGGGAAAAACAACCCCTGCCGCCTTCAAGTGGTCATCGTGGCACCCAAGAAGAAACTGCACCATGCCGTAGACCGCAACCGAACCAAACGGCTCGTGCGCGAATGCTACCGTTTTCGGAAACACTTGCTAATGGAGTTCCTGGAGCAGCACGACCTGTCCATGATGCTAAGCATCAACTATATCCACAACGAAACGCCCACTTTCCAGCAACTATCAAACCGCTTTGACAAACTCTTCAGCCTCCTTTTGAACCAATTGGAGCAACAGTTGACCCCCACTATAACACAACCCCTATAGCATGATTGCAAACAAGTTGTACGCCGGCATCAAAAAAGGGATAAGCAAACTCTTTCTCCTGCTGATTCGTTTTTATCAGCATTGCATCTCACCCTTTACCCCAGCAGCGTGCCGCTACACCCCCACCTGTTCGCAATATGCCAAGGAAGCCATCATAAAATACGGTCCTTTCAAGGGAAGTTGGCTGGCACTGAAACGCATTTTACGGTGCAATCCTTTCGGAGGTTCGGGTTATGACCCTGTACCATGAATATTTTCAATGATTTAGAACAAATATTCATTTTTTTTCATCCAAATAGAATTTTCTTTGTATTTTTGCAGAAAATATAAAACACCTAAAACCATGAAGAAATTAAGATTTTTAGCCATTGCCATGGCAACCGTGTTTGCCATGAGTTTCGTCAGCTGCGGTGACGAACCCGATGAATACGAGGGTGTCGTACTTGAAGACGGCGATTTTATCGAAATCGGAGCAGAACTGGAATCCTCACCGAAATACCATGAAGGTTTCGGTTATGACACCACCGCCGCTTATCCCGCTCACTTCAAAGTCACCCTGCGGAACGACTCTCTGATCATCACCAACCTCTCGAGCAAGAACACTGCCGTTTCCCAGACCATTCCCGGAATGAGCGAAAGAGACTGCCTGTGCGCTGCCCGTATCGGTGACTATGGCAAAGTCAACGCCCTCTCCAAAATCAAGTCCTTCCTTGGTGCAGACCAATACTTTATGGGTGTCCTCGCTGTGGAGAAACACGGTTACGTAGTAGAGGTTCACGGTACCATGAATTTTGACCAATATCAATACCCGAATCTTCACGACCTGCAGCCCCAGCACATGAGAATCTGGCTGGAAGAGGCCACCGACAAGGGTTACAAAGTTCGCTACGAATATCCCTATCTTGAGGAAGATTAATCGTATACAACCCTAAAAGAAAAAATGTCGTCCGCATGCAGACGACATTTTTTTTCACCCAAATGCCAATCACGACTACTTGAGGGCAGTCATATACTGTTCCAACAGGCGCTGGACATACTTTCCAAACACATCGAACTCAATATTGACGATTGTCCCCGGTTGGAAATTGTGGAAGTTGGTCACTTGATAGGTATAAGGGATAATGGCAACAGAAAACATGCCCGGATCGCTGTCGACCACGGTAAGACTGACACCATTGATTGAGATAGAGCCCTTAGGAACGGTGATATTCTTTTTCTCAGCGTCGTAGGCATATTCAAAATAGAAACGCCAACTACCGTTGTCGTCGACCACCCGGGTACATGTGGCGGTTTGGTCGACATGACCCTGGACAATATGTCCGTCAAAACGGCCATCCATACGCATGGAACGCTCTACATTGACTTCCGTGCCCACCTGCCATGTGCCGAGATTTGTTTTCAACATAGTCTCATCCATGGCGGTAACCACATACTGCTTCTTCTCTTTGTCGACCTTCACCACCGTAAGACAGCATCCGTCGTGTGCCATGCTTTGGTCTATGCCCAGTTCGTCGGCGAAATCAACGGTAAGCGTGAAGTGGTAATTGGTGTTCTCTTTCTCTATTTTGACAACCTTTGCGGTTTTTTCTACAATTCCAGTAAACATGTGATTGAATTATCCAATTTAAGAAAATAAGGGAATTATTTCAAGAATGTCTCGTAATAGTCGAACATCTTATTGTAGAGATGGATGCGGTCATAACCCAAGACGTTGTGTTCGTGGTGAGGATAAATGAAATAATCGACCAGTTTGCCTTTCTTGATACAGGCCTGGATGAACTCGATGGAGTTCTGCCACACCACAGTATTGTCCTCCGCGCCATGGATCACCAACAAACGGCCTTCAAGGTCTCCTGCCTTGTTGATGAGTGAAGTTTTCTCATAGCCTTCGGGGTTCTCGTCGGGGGTATCCATGTAGCGTTCGCCATACATCACCTCATACCATTTCCAGTCGATGACCGGACCGCCGGCACAGCCGACCTTGAAAATCTCGGGATGCGCCAGTTTCATGGTGATGGTCATAAAGCCACCAAAACTCCAACCTTCAACACCCATACGATCCTTGTCGACATAAGGCAGCGACTGGAGGAACTTGACGCCTTCCAACTGGTCGGCCATCTCGATTTCGCCGAGATGGCGATGGGTGCAGCTTTCGAAAGCGAAACCGCGGTTGTCGGTTCCGCGATTGTCGAGGGTGAAGACCACGTAGCCCTGTTGAGCGAGGAAGAGGAAATAGAGATTGCCGCCTGCGAGCCACGAGTTGGTCACCAGCTGGCTGTGGGGGCCGCCGTAGACATAGACGAGCGTGGGGAACTTGTCGCCTTTCTTCATATCCGGGGGGGTAATCAGACGGTAGTACAAATCAGTGACGCCGTCGGCAGCCTTGATAGTGCCCAGCTCGATATTGGGCATGGCATATTCCGCCAAGGGGCTGGGGACATCGCTGAGGGTGGCCAGCACCTTGCCTTTGATATTTCTGACCACTGTGCGAGAAGGCACCGTGAGACTGCTGAAGCGGTCGATAATCGCGGTGCCGGCAGCATTGACCTGGACGCGGTGGGTACCCGGTTCGGGGGTGAGCAGCTGCATCTCGCCCGTTTTGAGATTGACCTTGTAGGCGTACAGGCCTGTCGGGTCTTCCTTGTTGGAATTGACGAACACATTCTCGCCCTTGCTGTCGAAAGCGATGATGCTTTGCACGTCGAAGTCGCCTTTTGTCAGCTGTTTCACCAGTTCGCCCGTGCCGCTGTAGAGATAGAGGTGTTTGTAGCCATCACGTTCGCTAAACCACAGGAACAGCTCCGGATGACGAGGGATAAAGAAGACACCCTCCTGCGGGTCGATGTAACGGTCGTTAGTCTCTTCGAAAAGGACTTTGTCGAGGATGCCCGTTTCGACATTGTAGCGTTCCATCCACAGATGGTTCTGTGCTCTGTTGATTTTGGCGATGTAAAGGTATTTTTCGTCGGGGCTCCAGGAGAGGTTGGTAAGGTAGTTTTCCCGTTCCTCGACGGACGAATTGTTGCGGGTTTGGAGGTATACCACCTTTTCGGTCGTGGTGTTGTAGACACCCACGGTCACCTCATGGCTTTTCATGCCCGCCATGGGGTATTTGAAAGGTTTCGCTGTAGCGATGCGGGTGTTGGTGTTGACGAGGGGATAGTCCGTCACCATCGTCTCATCCATCCTATAGAACGCCAGATAACTACCTTTGGGGGACCAGAAGGTACCTTTCTCGATTCCAAATTCATGGCGATGGACCGGTTGTCCATAAACAATGCCCGGATTGGGATCCTCGATAGAGTAGACCTTTCCGTTGCTATTGATGTACAGATTGTTGTCGCGAGTGTAGGCTTGCTGATAACTGGTCATCTCTATATCGAGATTCTCACCTTCCGAGACATCGAAAAGTTTGGTGAGGGTGTGTTTTCTGATATTGTAAAGATACGTATGCTTGTTTACAGTGAAGCGAACCTCTTTATCGCTGAGTGCTTCAAAACCATAGAGATTGTTCAGCGACTGTTCCCCTGCAGCAACAAGGGCTCTATTGACCTCGCCCAGGTTCAAGACCCGTTTCATCGCGCCCGGATTGCCCATATAGATGGTGTCATCCTTTACATAGGCCACCTGAGGGCCCTCTCCCACAAACTGAAGAGCAACGGTCTCACTGCGAGGATACAATTGATAATTCATTGTCTGGTTGATCGAAAGCCTTCTGTTTTGGGCAGACAACGGTTCGGAAACCCATAGACAGCAGACTGCCAGCAAAGCAATCTGAAAAGCAGACGATACAATATTACGAACGTTCATAAGTGAAGGTTAAAGGGTTTAAATATTAAAATATTAACGTTTACTACTGGCAACGAAAGCCTTATAGACAGAAATTATCGTTTTTCAATATTTCTTCCAATTGCGGAAACGCAGCGAAAAGACGCCGAAGAAAGCCTCTTTAAAGATTTTCATGCTCATCTTGGAAGTCCCGAGCACACGGTCAGTGAAAATAATCGGCACCTCGTGAATCTTGAATCCCAAACGGGTGGCGGTGTATTTCATCTCAATCTGGAATGCATAGCCCACAAACTTCACCTTGTCGAACTTCATCCTCTCCAAAACTTTGCGGCTGTAGCATACAAAACCGGCTGTGGAGTCACATACCTTCATCCGCGTGACAAGATGTACATATTTGGAGGCATAATAGGACATCATCAAACGTCCCATCGGCCAATTGACAACACTGATTTTTCCATCAACATAACGGGAGCCGACCACCACATCGCCCTTGCCGGAAGAACAAGCGTCGTAGAGACGTGGAAGATCGTCGGGATTGTGGGAAAAATCGGCATCCATCTCAATCATATAGTCGTAGCCATGTTCCAATCCCCACTCGAATCCTGCCAGATAGGCTGTGCCCAGTCCAAGTTTTCCTTTGCGCTCTTTGATAAAAAGACGTTCGGGGAACTCCTGCATCAAACGTTTCACTATTTCGGCAGTGCCATCCGGGGAGTTATCCTCAACAATCAGCATATCAAACTGCTTATCGAGCGAGAAGACCTTACGGATAATTCTTTCTATATTCTCTTTTTCATTGTATGTGGGAGTAATGACTAAAGTATCGGACATGGAGAGTGAAAATTTTTAAAGATTTATGTATTACGACTCAAATGGAACTACGTGTTGTTAGAATAATAAATGGAAAATAGATTTTGCAAAATTACGAAAATAAACGCAAACAGACTTGTTCTCGAAAAGAAATATTTTCGAGTATGCACCTAGTCGCTGATTCTGTTTCGATTACGCTTCAAGAAACGAATGATCATCCAACCCAATGTGACACCCAGAAAATTGGCAACCAAGTCATTGATATCGAAACCTCTATAAGGCAGGAGATACTGCACCGTTTCGGTGGTAAGGGCCATCAGCACCGCGGTCAACCAACATCTGATTTTGTGAGACCATCCGATTGCTGCAAAATCCATCAAGAAAAAACAACAGGGGATGTAAACAGAAGCATGCAACAGATGGTCCAGGCGTATGCCCAGAACAAAATTATCGAGCGGCACACCCAGTCCACCGACAGGAGCCCACATCAACAACAACAGCAAAACAAAATAGCACCATCGCTCCCATCGGCGTTGACTCCTGCCAAACAACCGGAACGGAATATTGCGAAGACTCCGCCGCCGGAAAACACGTTTCGAGCGAGAAATCCATTCTTCCGAATCACACGATTCCACACGGCCATCGGCATGTTCAACCGCCACCAGACGAGCCCAGACATCATCTATGCCCACGGTTTCCGTCTGCCGACAGTTGTCTCCTCTAAATGTCAGCCGTCCGTTCCAGATACGCATCAAACGATGGATGACACAGTGTCCCTGGTAAGAAAACAGGAATATTTCTCCCCGTTGCATAAGTTCCAGTGGATTAAGTGGCCGCAGTATCACCTTATCCCCTTCCCCATCAATCATCGGTAACATGCTGTTGCCGCCAAATGCAATACGTACCGTATGACCTTGCTGCAGACGTGCGTGAAGTTCCTCAATTATAAAGAGGTCTGTGCTGTTGGGAAATACCAAGTGATCCTTTTTTAAAGACATAAGAGTTGGATTAATGCAAACCTAAAATGTTTCTTCAAGAGCCTTCTGACAACAGACGGCCGCCTCGCGATTGGGCAAACACTGCAAATGGAACACCGGAACAGCAGACAATGTAGTCGAAAGGATGTCCATCAAATCGTCGGCAAAAAAACAATGAGACTTTCCGTCGGGGATTTCGACAACACTTTCGTTGTCCTGCATCAATGCCGGTGGCAAAGAGGGCTGCAGCGCCGCGAAGGCTTCCGGGACAGAGAGACGACGTATGCGGTTGTAAGGCGCTTGCGACAAACGGACAATTGCGGCAAGAGGGAATTGCTTTGCCTGATAGACAGGAGTCTTTCCACTCCACGGGCTACCATACACCGTTGGGCAACCTTGTTCTACAGACAGGAACGGACTGTCGTCGTTCAAAATATGGCTACCTGCAATATGCTGTAGCCACAAGCGCGTATGGGTGCTTTTCCCCGTGCCAGATTCGCCCAGGAAAAGTATGGCCTTGCCGCGATAAACGATGGTAGAGCTATGGACAAATGTAACCCCTGATTCGGCCCCCAACAAACTGCAAGCAAACCACAAGGAAAAACGCAAGGCAAAACTGTCGGAACAATTCGAAGCCTCTACCGTCTGCTCTCCACGACGATAACGCATGCATACCAACGGCTGTGCGCCAGCCTCGGGAAACATCACAAACTGGTAGTCATCACCTTTCCGCAGGAATGTACAACGACTCCGAATCTCCTCAAAACAGAACTCCGACAACTGCAAGCCGTCAGACCAAGGAACAACATCAACACCATAACGAACCGCCCACTCTGCCGAATCATCAACAGAAAGAAAAGTGTCAAAACCGCCACATTTATTGAAATGCGACGAAATATCGGAGCCTGAGACGCTCACCGTATGCCCAGCCAAGCGAAGCAAAATTGTCTCCATCAAGCAATAATGTTGTTCTCTTGTAGTTTGGTGACCCACGATTCAGCATCTTTCCAGGCGGTCTCATACTCCACGTCGTAGTGCCGCATCAAAAGTTCAGTCACATCGGACAATTCAAAATCACGGTCTTTCAGTTGATTCCACAAAAAGAGCGACGTTTCGTTGAGGGCGATGACTGTCGTCATATCCCCCGGATTGCGGCCCTGAACAAGAATGATATCCTCGTCGGCCACATGACGTACTTTGTATTGGGATTTGATTTTCATGAATAAGATTGAGACGGTTGAAAGGAGGTTAAAAAAAGATTTGTTTTTCAGAAAGCAACACCGATACGGAATCCCGCAGTAAAGGCCAGCCAACCATCATGGGGGAAGAGCATAAAGCTGTGATAGTAATTGTTCCTATTACCCGTTCCAATGGAAGGTCCCAGACCGGTATAGATTTCAAAAACAAACCAATCGAAAAGTATTTGATAGCCACATTCGGCGAGCAAAGCCACCTGCATTGTGTTCTCAGGACATTTGGAAGGCTCCTCGCCCGGATTGTTCCGAAGACTGTAAAGAAAATAGGCAAACACAAGCTCTGGTTTGACATAAAAACCTTCAAGCCAGTTTTGCTCTGTATGACAGGGAATCAAATTCCATTTATAGGCCATCTTCACCAAAACGCCTTTCGGATCAGACCGATTCATCCAGTCCCAGCCCAATCCCACAATACCCAGCGTAACTTCCGCACTGTTGCGGGGACTCAAGGCACGTTCGTATGTGAATCGCGACGAGCCACTACCCAAAGAAAGCAAAGTAATCTTGAAATCATTACGCTTCGGCGACGGCAAAGGTTGCTCCTGCGAAGCTGCAGGCATAGCAATTACAATGGCAAAACTTACCAATAAAAATCTCAACAAACTATTTTTCAAACACATATATGTAACAGCTATTCCTTTTCTCTTTCACAAAGATACATTTTTTTCCTCGTACAAAAAAA